>MDTD01115115.1_pt1 | contig 11265 bp, 13 predicted proteins | sample 811221 | NCBI WGS metagenome assembly MDTD01 (sample SAMN05326646, study PRJNA326480) | marine metagenome | isolation source: seawater | place: Pacific Ocean: South West | collected 2011
ATATATAGATTTTTTATTTTTAAAAAAGTATATTCCAAATTAGGATAAGTCAATATAACTTACCATTATGAAAGATTTACTTTATTTAAAAGATGACCAAATCAAAGAATTTATTCAATTATTGTATTATGCATATCGAGAAACCTTTTCAGATCCAAGAGAGATATTATCGAAGAAATTCTTTGGACCTGCCCATTTAAGAGCTTTACACTTAATTGAGAGAAATCCTGGAATTAATTTAGGTGAATTGATTTTTAAATTAAAAGTAACTAAACAAAGTTTAAATAGAGTTTTGCGTGATTTGATTAAATCAAAAATGATAAAACAAATTCAAGATGAAAATGACACTAGAAAGAAGAATTTGTTTTTAGATAAAGAGGGTAAAATTTTTTTTGAGAGCGTATACAACTCTCAAAAAAAAAGGATATTCAACGCCCTAAAAAACTCTAGTTCAGACTCAGTAATCAAATTCAAAGGTGTTTTAAAAAAAATTATAGATGGAAAATAATAAATTACATATCTTAGTAGTAGATGATGATGATAGGATCAGAAACTTGCTCAAAGATTATTTATCTGAAAACCACTATATTGTATCTACAGCTGAAAATGCTGATCAAGCAAAAATAAAATTACAATACTTAAAATTTGATATTCTCATTTTGGATGTAATGATGCCCGGACAAAATGGTTATGAACTTACTAAAGAAATTAAAAAAAAAATTAAAGTTCCTATAATTTTATTAACTGCAAAAGGAGAGGTTGAAAATAGAATTAAGGGATTGGAGCTTGGAGCTGATGATTACATTGGCAAACCCTTCGAACCTAAGGAGTTGCTATTAAGAATAAAAAATATAATTAAAAATACTAAGAAGATAGACTTGAATGTAAATCATAGTATAGGATTTGCAGTGGTGAATTTAAATAAAATGACCATTAATTTAAAAGATAAAAATACAAAAATTAATAATTCTGAAAAAAAGGTGCTTTTAGAGATGCTTTCTAATCCAGGAAAAACATTTTCCAGAGAAGAAATAGGTAAAATTTCTGGAATAAGTCAGGAAAGATCTATTGATGTTATGATTACAAGATTAAGACAAAAACTAGAGGTAAATCCAAAAAATCCAAAATATTTACAAACAATAAGGGGCTCAGGCTATGTTCTCTGGATTGAATAAATTAATTAAAATTATTTTACCAAAAAGATTATTTTACAGAGCCCTCATAATAGTGGCTGCACCTACTATTATATTACAATTAATTATTACAATAGTTTTTTATGACAGTATTTGGATAAAAGCGAACAAAAATACTACCAGATCTTTAGTTGCTCAATTAAAAACAATTGAGGAAGTTTATAAAAATGATAAAAAAAATTTAGATTTTTTTACTGATAGCTATAAAAATAATTTTAATTTTGAAATCGGAATAGGAAAAGATGAATTTCCAAAAATTTCTGGGGAAAGAAAATTTAGTCCAATGGATCGATCGTTGAGAAGAGAATTAAAGTCTTCTTTTGGAAATAATAACTATTGGTTTAGCACATCAAAATTTAAAAACGCAGTAGAAATTAAAATTAAATCTGGAAGTGAGACTTTAGATTTTTTAGTTCCTAAGGAAATGGTATCAGCTTCATCTGTGAGATTGTTTGTTTTGTGGACAACGCTTCCATCAATTGCATTAATTATAATAGCACTTATTTTTTTAAAAAATCAAACTAGACCTTTGGTTAAACTTGCAAAAGCTGCTGAGAGATTTGGAAAGGGAGATTATGTAAATGATTTCAGGCCTTCAGGAGCTCAAGAAATTAGAAAAGCTGCTTATGAATTTGATCGTATGGCAAAAAGAATTAATAGACATTTAAATCAAAGATCGGAAATGTTGTCCGGTATTAGTCATGACCTAAGAACACCTTTAACTCGACTGAAGCTACAACTTGCAATGTTAAGTCAAAAAGATCTTTCCAAGCAAATGTCTAAAGACATAGATGAGATGGAAAAAATGTTAAACGATTATCTTCAATTTGCTAAAACTCAATCACAAGAGACAACTGTTGAAATAAATTTAAAAAATTTATTTGATGAGATAAGTTCTAATTTTAACAATAAAGACTTAAAAATTTCAAATTTTCAAAATATAACTTTAAATGGAAGACCCATAGCGCTTAAAAGATCTTTTGAAAACATAATTCAAAATGGTCTTACTTATGGTAAAAAGGTTTTTGTTGAAGTTCAAAAAAGTTCAAATAGAGTGTTAATTATTACTGAGGATGACGGGCCTGGTATTCCCGAAGATCATTATAAAAATGTCTTTAAACCTTTTTTTAGACTCGACAAAAGCAGAAGTTTAAATAAGTCTGGGGTTGGTTTAGGCTTAGCAATTGTTGAGGATATTATTAATTCTCACGGAGGAAATATTCAATTGAATAAAAGTAAATTTAATGGTTTACAGGTAAAAATTTCACTTCCTTTTTAATTTTTTTTTTCTTTGTAGCTCTTTTATTATCGTGTCTTGTTTTTGAACAATTTTTTTGAGAATTTCAAATTCCTGTCTTGAAACTAGATCTAATTTATTAATGATTTTGTCTTTTTTAAATTTAAGATCAGTTTCTAACTCCTTTCGTATATCTTTAGAAGTTAAAATTCCATTTTCGATTAAATCAGATATAGTTTTTAAAATTTTTTCTGAATTGCTCATAATATATCTTATTTGATAGAAATGTTAATTTCAAATGTGATATAAATAAATATGTTTACCCATAACTTAAACCCGGTGCTTATAGACTTAGGCATAGTAGCAATTCGGTGGTATTCTTTGGCCTATGTTTTTGGAATTTTAATTGGTTGGTGGTATGGTAAAAAAATTATAAAAAAACTAGCATTTAACAATAAAATTTCAATATTAAAACAATTTGACGAACTAATAACTTATTTAATTATTTCTATTATAATCGGTGGTAGGCTTGGCTATGTATTTTTTTATAATTTAGATTATTTCACAAAAAATCCTTTTGATATTTTTAAAATTTGGGAGGGTGGAATGTCTTTTCATGGCGCTTTGATAGGTATAGTTTTAGGTACTTATATATTTGCCGTAAAAAAAAACGTAAGTATATTATTTTTCTTAGATATAATTGCTTGTGTATCTCCTATAGGTATATTTTTTGGTCGTATAGCAAATTTTATAAATGGAGAACTTGTTGGTAAAATTACAAATGTTTCATGGAGCGTAATATTTCCAAGGGTGGACCTGATGCCAAGACATCCCTCACAATTATATGAGGCTTTCTTAGAAGGTTTAATTTTATTCTTTATCATGAACTTTTTTTTAATAAGACAAAATTACAAAATTGGAACATGCTCTTGTATGTTTTTAATTTTTTATGGAATTTTTAGGATTATATCAGAATACTTTAGGGAACCTGACGTTCAAGTGGGGTATTTTCTAGGAATATTAAGTATGGGTACAATTTTAAGCTCTGTGATGGTTGTGTTTGGAGTAGTAATTTTAAATTATTTAAAGAAATGAAATCTAATTTAAAATTTTTTAAAAATTCAAAAATTTTATCCGGTGAAAGATTTTTTCAAAGCGTGTTGTATGATAAAAAATTTGGATATTATACTTCAAAAAATCCATTTGGGAAAAATGGGGATTTTATAACATCTCCAAAAATATCGAAGTTATTTTCAGAAATTATTGCAGTTTGGATTGTATCCACTTGGGAAATATTTGGAAAACCTAAAAATTTTAATATTGTTGAACTTGGCCCAGGTGATGGTAGTCTTATTAAAGAGGGATTAGAGGTTTTTAAAAAATTTCCTAAATTTAACTTAGCAAAAAAAATTTTTTTGTATGAAAAAAGTTCAAGTCTTAGGAAAAAACAAAAAGAAATTCTCAAAGACAACAACATAAAATGGATAAGTGACTTTAATAAAATAAAAGAAGGACCGATTGTTTTTTTTGGGAATGAGTTTTTTGACGCTATTCCGATTCAACAATTTAAACGTAATAAGGATCGTTTATTAGAAAAGCACTATATTTTAGACAAAAAGAACAGAGTGAGTGAATTTTTTAAAAACGCCTCTAAAAAAGATTTTGAGATAATCAAATCCTATAAAAGTCTAAACAAACTAAAATTTATTGAGTTCCCTAAATCTGGTTTAAAAGAAATGAAAAAAATTGTAAAAAAAATTCTTGAACTGAATGGCTGTATTTTAATGATAGACTATGGATATCTTAAATCTAACAATCAAAATACTTTACAATCAGTTAAACGACATAAAAAAAATGAGATACTTAAAAATTTGGGAAAAGCTGATATTACTTCTCATGTAAACTTTAATTTACTTACTGAATTTTTTTTAAAAGAAAATTTAAAAGTTAAAAAGATAGTAACGCAAAAAGAATTTTTGCAGAGAATGGGAATTATGAAAAGGGCTGAAATAATCTCAAGAAAATTAAGATTTAGAGAAAAAACTAATCTTTATTTAAGGTTAAAAAGATTGATAAGTTCAAAAATGATGGGCAATTTATTCAAGGTAATTTTAGCTTATAAGTTTAATAATAGTAAATTTTACGGATTTAATTAATGTTCTTTTCAAAAAAACTTAAAAAATTTAATAAAATTAAACACTGTTTTTTTTCGAGAAAAGGCGGTTTCTCTAAAGGGATTTATAAAGGATTGAATTGTGGGAGAGGTTCAAAGGACAATAAAAATAATATTATTAAGAATCTTAACTTTGCTTCAAGAAAATTACTTTTAAAGAAAAATAAATTAGTTTTAATGTATCAAACTCATAGCAACAAAGTAATTGAAGTTACAAGAAGAAATTCAAACCAAATAGTTTATGCGGATGCAATGATTACTAAAATAAAAGGATTAGCTATAGGAGTAGTTACTGCTGATTGTGTACCAATATTAATTTATGATAAAAAGAATGATGTCATAGGATGTATTCATGCTGGGTGGAGGGGAGCATATTCAGGAATAATCAAAAATACGATTTTAAAAATTAGAAAAATAAACCCATCCAATCAAATATTCGCTAGCATTGGTCCATGTATTGGAAAAAATAGTTATGAGGTGGATTATAATTTTTCAAATAAATTTATATCAAGATGTAAAAAAAATAAAAAATATTTCACAAAGAAAAATAAAAATAAAAAATTGTTTAATTTGAGAAAATTTGTTGCTGATAAACTTTTAGAACTAAAGGTGAATATTGATCATGTAAATCATGACACTTTTAAAGAAAAAAATAACTTTTTTAGCTATAGGAGGTCGACGATTATGAAACAAAACGATTATGGCAGGTGCTTATCTGCAATAAGAATGCTTTAGAATAAATTTGAAAACTTGATAAAATAACTGTATAAATAATTACATTTCATGAAAATTTTATCTGGAACTAGCAATCTCAAGCTTAGCAAGGATATTTCTAGAAACCTTAAATTAAAACTGATTAATACAAATATAAGAAGATTCGCAGATGGCGAAATCTATATTGAAATTAATGAGAATATTAGAGGCAATAGTGTTTTTGTAATTCAATCTACATCTAATCCAGCTAATGATAATATTATGGAACTGTTATTAGTAATTGATGCTTTAAAAAGATCTTCGGCAAAAACTATTACAGCAGTAATTCCCTACTTTGGTTATGCAAGACAGGATAGAAAAGTTGCACCAAGAACTTCGATTTCAGCAAAAGTAGTTGCAAACTTAATTTCTAATGCTGGTGCTACAAGAGTTGTAACCGTTGATTTACACGCAGGACAAATACAAGGTTTTTTTGATATGCCAGTAGATAATTTATATACTGCACCTTTATTTGCTAAATATATTAAGAAAAAATTAAATACTAAAAAATTGATTTGTGTTTCACCGGATGTTGGTGGTGTGGCCAGAACCAGAGCTTTAGCCACAAGAATAAAAGCTGATCTAGCAATTATAGATAAAAGAAGGCCAGCTCCAGGAAAATCTGAGGTAATGAATATAATTGGAGATGTTAAAAATAAAACATGTATTATTGTTGATGATATAATTGATAGTGGAGGAACAATTGTTAATGCTGTTGACGCCTTAAAGAGAAATGGTGCAAATGAGGTCTATGTTTTTATTACCCACGCTGTTTTAAGTGGTGATGCTGTAAAAAAAATTAAAAACTCGAAAATAAAAAAACTGATAATCACAGACACAATTGAGAATGCTCAGAAAATTAAAAATAATAATAAAATTGAGGTGTTATCAATTGCCTCATTGATGTCAGAAGCAATAAAAAGAATAGCAAATTCTAACTCGGTGTCAGATTTATTTAATTAGTACTTGTTTTAGTACAGATCTTGAGTTATACACCTTTTTTTATAAATTTATGAGTAATCTAAAAGCAACAAAAAGAGAAAACCTTTCTGCTAGCTCAAATAATAAATTAAGAGCTGAGGGATACATTCCCGCTATTCTTTATGGTGGCAAAGACCCAAATCAAAATATATCTGTGAGTAAAAAAGAAATATCAAATATGATTAATTCAGATACTTTTTTATCAAAAGTTTTGGAAATAGATGTTGATGGAAAAAAGGAAAAAGTTATTCCAAGGGATGTGGCCTATCACGTAGTTTCGGATGAACCAATACACATAGATTTCATGAGAATCATTTCAGGGAAAAAAATTATTTTAGAGATACCTGTAAAATTTATTAATCATCCAAGTTCACCTGGATTGAAACGTGGTGGTGTATTAAACATTGTAAGAAGAAAAGTAGAATTAAAATGTCCTGCTGAGAACATTCCAGATGAAATTATAGTTGACTTAGATGGTTCAGATATTGGAACAAGCATAAAAATTTCTTCGGTAAAACTACCAGACAATGTAATGCCAACTATTACTGATCGTGACTTCGTTGTAGCAACTGTAGCAGCTCCAACCGTTATTAAAGAACCTGAAAAACCAGCAGAGGAAACAACTGCAGAAGGAACTGAGGGTGAAGCGCCAGTAGAGGGAGCCGAGGCAGCGGCTAAAGATGGTGATGCATCTAAGAAAGATGAAAAAACAAAAGATGGCGCTACAGAAAAAAAACCTGAAGATAAGAAACCTGCTGAAAAAAAACCCACTGAAAAAAAATAATTAATATGCTTTTACTTGTTGGATTAGGAAATCCAGGCTCTAACTATACAAACACTAGACATAATATTGGTTTCAAAATTATAGACGCCATAAACTCTCATTTTAAACTTTCTAAACAGAAACCTAAGTTTAAAGGCTTGCTCACAACGGGTAACATAGACGAAAAAAAAATCTACGCTATTAAACCTCTCACATTTATGAATAATTCAGGAACAGCTATTAAAGAATTAATAGATTATTTTAAGATAGATGCAAAAGATGTGATTGTCTTCCATGATGACATGGACATAGATTTTGGAAAGGTCAAAGCCAAATTTGGTGGTACCAGTGCAGGTCATAATGGTATTGAGTCAATTGATAAGTTTATTGGTAAAGATTATTCGCGAGTTAGAATTGGAATAGGTCATCCAAAACAAAAAAAGAAAGTAAATAATCATGTCCTAGAAGATTTCAAAGAGGATGAAGAAGAAAAAATTAAAGAAATTACTGAAAATATAGTGAAACAAATACCAACTTTAATTGATAAAAAAATAGATCTATTCTCTAGTAAAGTAAATCAAAATCTTAATGGGATTTAAATGTGGTATAGTTGGACTTCCTAATGTTGGAAAGTCAACTTTGTTCAATGCGCTTACCGCGTCCAAAAACGCTGAAGCCGCCAATTTTCCATTTTGTACAATTGACCCGAATATCGGCATCGTTGATGTGGTTGATGAAAGACTTGATAAATTAACTTTGCTTTCCAAATCAAAAAAAAAAATTTATACCAACATCACTTTTGTTGATATTGCTGGCTTAGTTAAGGGTGCTTCAAAGGGTGAAGGTTTAGGCAACAAGTTTTTATCACATATAAGAGAGGTTGATGCAATTATACATTTGGTAAGGTGTTTCGACTCTGAAAAAATTACACACGTAAATTCCAAAATTAATCCTGCAGATGATTTAGAGACAATAAAAACAGAAATAATTCTTTCTGATTTAGACATTATTCAAAAAAAATTAGAGAAGAGTAAAAAAAAATTACTAAAGGATAAAGAAATAAATATTTTAGAAGACAAACTAAAAGATCTCAGTAATGGAAATGAGGTAAAAGCTAGTAATCTAGAAGAAGAAAAATTTTTAAACAGTATTGGTATACTGAGTATAAAACCAAAAATTATTGTCTGTAATATGGATGAAAACAGTTTGTCGAGCGAAAATGATTATACCAAATTAGTGAAAGAAAAAAATCCGAAAGAAAAAGTTATAAATATTTGTGCTGATATAGAAGATCAACTATCAGGGCTCGATAATAACGAGAAAGAAGTATTTATGAAAGATATTGGACTAAATAAAACAGGTATAAATAAACTCATAAAAGAGGGTTATGATCTTTTAAAGTTAGATACTTTTTTCACCTCAGGCCCTGAAGAAAGCAGAGCATGGACCATAAAAAAAAATACAACTGCACCAAGAGCTGCAGGAGTAATCCATACAGACTTTGAAAAAAATTTTATCAAAGCAGAAGCTGTTACATGTGAAGACTTTTTTAAATATGGAAGTGCTGAAAAATGTAAAGAAAATGGAAAACTTAGAATTGAAGGTAAAGATTACATAGTTAAAGATGGAGATGTTTTACACTTCAGAGTCAATCCTTGACCAAATCTTTTTCATACTTAAGTAGACTAAAATAGTTAAAAGAATTAAGTAAATAATAACTTTAACTCCAGTTCTATGTCTTTCCTCTAATTCTGGCTCTGCGGCCCAGGCTAAAAAAGTTGTAACGTCTTTTGCCATCTGATCTACTGTTGACTGTGTGCCGTCAGAATATTCTACTAAGCCATCGCTTAAGTTATTAGGCATTTTAATTTTATTGCCAATCATATATTTGTTGTAGTAAACACCATCATCTAAAATAACTCCTGGCGGAGGATCTTCGTATCCAACTAAGACAGAATAAATATAATTTGCACCACCCTTTCTAGCTTTAACTAAAACCGACATATCGGGAGGGTACGCTCCGCCATTAGCAGCTGTAGCTGCCTGAACATTGGGATATGGGTTTTTAAATTTATCAGATGGTCTACCTGGCCTTGTAAACATTTCCCCTTGATCATTGGGCCCATCTTCTATCTCAAAGCTTGCTGCTATAGCTTTTACTTCAAGTTCTGAAAATTCCGGACCACCCGGTTCTCCAAGGTTTCTGTAGCTTAAATATTGCATTGAGTGGCACGAAGCGCAAACTTCTTTGTAAACTTGAAAGCCTCTCTGTAGAGATGCTCTATCGAAAGTACCTGTTAAACCTTTAAAACTCCAGTTAACTTTAATTGGATCAACCGTCTCTGCGCTTTGTAATGGTTTAAGTGAAATAAGATAAAAAAGGATTAAAAAAGCTAATTTTAAATTAGATTTTATCATTAATCTTTCTGGCTATTGATGGTTCGGCGCCACCAGATAGTACTGGTTCGGAAATACTCATTGGTATTGGATCTGTTTTTTCCAAATAACCAACGACAGGCATCACTACTATAAAATGTAAGAAATAATATAATGTGCCTACTCTAGCTAATACTAGATATATTCCCTCAGCTGGCATGGCTCCTACATAACCAAGCATCAAAACATCTATTACTAATATCCAAAAAAATTGTCTATAAATTGGTCTGAACACTGCAGATCTAACTTTGGATGTATCTAGCCACGGTAAGACAAATAAAATAAATATTGCGCTAAACATTAAAATTACACCACCTAATTTATCAGGAACTGATCTTAAAATTGCATAAAACGGCAACAAATACCATTCTGGAACAATGTGAGCAGGTGTGACTAGAGGATTTGCAGGAATATAATTATCTGAATGGCCTAAAACGTTAGGTGTGAAGAATACAAATCCTGCGAAAATAATCATAAATACTAAAAGAGCAAACGCATCCTTTATTGTTATATACGGGTGGAAAGGCACTGTATCTTTAGATGGTTTTTTTATATCTATGCCTACAGGGTTATTATTACCTGGAACGTGAAGTGCCCAAATATGTAAAACTACTAAACCTAAAATCAAAAACGGTATTAAATAATGTAAACTAAAAAATCTATTTAAAGTCGGGTTATCAACTGAATAAGCTCCCCATAACCATGTTGTAATACTATCTCCAACAAGTGGGATAGCGCTGAATAAATTAGTTATAACTGTTGCACCCCAAAAGCTCATTTGGCCCCATGGCAAAACATAACCCATAAAAGCTGCAGCCATCATTAATAAATAAATCATCAAACCTATAATCCAGATAACTTCTCTGGGTGATTTATAAGATCCATAAAATAAGGATCTAAAAATATGAATATAGACCGCAAGGAAAAACATTGATGCTCCATTACTATGTATGTATCTAATCAACCATCCGTAATTTACATCTCTCATTATATGTTCAACACTTGCAAAAGCTAAATCTGCATGTGCCACATAGTGCATAGCTAAAACAATTCCGGTAACTATTTGAGTTAATAAACAAAAAGTCAATATTCCACCAAAAGTCCACCAATAATTTAAATTTTTCGGCGTAGGGTAATCTGTTAAATGTGCTCCAAGTGTTAAAAGAGGCAAACGATCGTTAAACCATTTACCTGCTTTAGACTTCGGTGTATATTCGTGTTCACTCATCTTTTTTATCCAATCTTTATAGTATTATTATCAACAAATTCAAACTTGGGTATTTCCATGTTAGTAGGCGCTGGTCCTTTTCTTATTCTTCCAGAAACGTCATAGTGTGACCCATGACATGGACAAAACCAACCATTGTAATCTCCTTTATCTTTTAAAGGAACACAGCCAAGGTGTGTACAGACACCTAACATTACTAACCACTCATCTTTACCTTCTTTTACCCTTTCTTCATCTTTTTGAGGATCTGGCAAATCGTCCAGGTTTACTGCTCTAGCCTCTGCTATTTCCTCTTGAGTTCTTCTTTTCAAAAATACAGGTTTTCCTCTCCATAATACGGTAACAGATTTACCAGGTTCAATGTTGCTTATATCGACCTCAGTAGTAGCTAGAGCCTGTTGTGCTTTGTCAGGATTCATTTGATCGATCATTGGCCAAATAACGGCTCCAACTCCGACGGCTCCAACTGTATAACTAGCTGTAAATAAAAAATCTCTTCTA
>MDTD01001921.1_pt1 | contig 11264 bp, 5 predicted proteins | sample 811221 | NCBI WGS metagenome assembly MDTD01 (sample SAMN05326646, study PRJNA326480) | marine metagenome | isolation source: seawater | place: Pacific Ocean: South West | collected 2011
CGACAAAAGTCTCACCGCAGGAAGAAGTAAGGCAGTTGATTTGATTGAACAACTGGTAAATAATTGATTAGCGCCTCAAAGTAGGCTGTTTCGTAATCTACCCTGTGTTCCTAACTATTTCAATCCTTGATTAGAGCACTGTTTCTATTATTTCCGAACCACTGTTTTCAATAAAATTCCCATAGTGCTCTGTACAATTTCGACATTCAAGATCATCTTGGTTAGCGTTGTTCTAATGTAGTGCAAACTCAACAGCAAGTTGAGGCGCGTGGGAGATGGTTGACTCAGATGCAGTGCGAATTGAAAAAGCAATTCGCAAAGTTCAGGAATCAGGCGACGAATCAGACTTGATTGAAATCCTTCTTCAAGATGCTCTGAATTGGCCATTAGCTGATGAGGGTGAAGAGAACATTGAGATTGATGACATTTCTTATTCATGGGATGATGTTCTTGTAGAAATGGGTTTCAGTAATGCAGATGCACCAGTCGAGCTTCGTCAAGTGATGCCATTTCCCAACTGGCCACATGGAATCTTCATCGTTCGTTTTGGTTCAAACAAATTCTTCACGCAAGGAAGAGGCATGACAACACCACTGCGCACCATCCTTAGAGCGTTGATGGAAAAGGTTAGACCCACTGCAGACCACCCCTCATGGAAAAAAGAGCATCTTCTTTTTTTATGTCATAGCGAAACCGATTATTTTCGATTTGCGAGGTTTGAAAATCCGAAAGGGGACGCAAAAACATCCAAATTGCAGATATTTGGTTGGGGGCCAAGTGATCACATTAGAACTGTTTGTGAATATAACTTGAAGAATCTAATATACAGAGAGGGGGTAAATGAAGAAGAGGCAAGTGAAATTGTTGCATCTGCATTTGATGTTAATCGAGTCTCAAAGAAATTTTATGATGATTATAGGAATAAATTCGAACTTGCGAAGCCGTTTATTCGAGAGAATTCAGATCGTATTGATGAGGACGAAATACATCAGGCAACTCAGATATTGTTTAACCGAATCCTATTTCTAAGATTTATTGAAAAGAAAGGGTGGCTTCATTTCGGTGAGTCGTCCGATTACCTTCGAGAATTATTCAATGCAGGCGGTATTGATTCTAGCACATTCTACTCCTCAAGACTGAAGCCCCTCTTCGTTGAAGGGCTTGCAATTGAAGGGAGGCAAAGTCATTCAGCATATGGAGAAGTCCCATTCCTTAATGGAGGTCTATTTGAAGAGTCGGACTTGGACAAAGCTATCAGAGATTTACCAAATGAAATGTTTGAACCGCTTATCGGGGAAAACGGCTTATTCTACAGCTATAATTTCACTGTGCTAGAATCTACCCCTCTTGATGTTGATGTTGCTATTGATCCTGAAATGATTGGTACGCTATTTGAGGAATTGGTTACTGGCCGGGATGAAAAAGGGGCGTTCTACACACCACGTCCTGTTGTTTCTTACATGTGCAAAGAAGCAATCAAATCAGTCCTTACACACAGAACTGATATTGATGTTGAAACAATTCGAAGACTAGTAGATGATAATGACAGTGAGGGGATGGTCGTTGACGATGCGCGTACAATTAATTCTGTTTTGGCTGAAGTGAAAGCCATCGACCCTGCTTGTGGATCAGGAGCGTATCTTCTCGGACTCTTGCATGAATTGGTTCGTATTCATACCAAACTTTCGACGAGAGCAATAGATCTTCGGGAAAGTCGGACTGAAATGAAACTGAGAATCATTAGCAACTCCATATACGGCGTTGACATTGACAAATTCGCAACTATACAAGCGTCGCTGAGACTTTGGTTGTCCATCTCCGTGGATGCAATAGAGCCTGAATTAATGCCTAATCTTGATATGAATATTGTATATGGCGACTCCCTCCTTCATAATGATCCTCATTGGGTTAAAAAATTAGAAAATTGGGACCCTGTTGGCAACCTTGCTAGGGCTGGAGAAATGAGTATTATTCGTAACAAATATATTTCATCATCTGGATTTGAAAAAGTTCAACTTCGAGAAAAATGGAAGGAGCTTTATGAGGAAATTATTGAAAGTAAAGGGGCGGATGATAGCAGCCAGGGCGTTGTTGATTATGGAGCAATATTTTACGACGTGTTTGTGAGAGATAACGGAGGGTTTGACATTGTACTTGCCAATCCTCCTTACGTGCGACAAGAGGATATTGATAGATACACAAAGTCGCAAGGAAAGAAAAATTATCCTAGTCTTGTTTCAGGAAAGTCCGACCTATACATCTACTTCTACGCTCGTACTAAACAACTACTTCGAAATGGAGGAGTTAGTTGTTTCATCTGCTCCAATACCTGGTTAGATGTTGAATTTGGGGCGCCCCTGCAAATAGACATTATTGAAAATTTCAAAGCAATAAAAATCATTGATTTCAGAAAGATGCGGATTTTTGAAAGTGCGGAAGTTAACACTATCATCTCCATCATGGAGAAGGGTAAATCTGAAGACGATATTGAATTCATTATGCTAGAGGGTTCTTTCAATGATTCGATTAATGACCCCGAACTAAGGACTGAGCAGATCATATCAAAAGATGAACTGATAAAAAGAGCATCCGATGCACATGGCAGATATGTTGGATATAAGTGGAGCCTAATCTTAAGAGCTCCAGAAATCTATCATAGTCTAATCGAAAACCACTCTGACAAATTCCTTGCAGTAAGGGATATTTGTAAGAGAACCCAAAGAAACAATTTGAGGGTACTTCCCGAAGGGTTCGAAGTGCTTGCAGAGAGTGCGGGCAGTATAAAGGACAGGGCACCTTTCCTTCACTCATTCAAGGATGTGAAAGGCATCAAACTTGATTTGTCTCAACAAAAGAGCATATCGCATCCATCGGTCAGGCGTTCGATGGAAAATGTAAAGTTCCGTTGTCCGGACATAATTTCCAACCGTTTTTACGGCGCAAGAATATTCTTCATTCAAGGTGGAGAATTTTTTGTCAATGATTCTTTTTTCATTGGCCAACTTCACCATGACAGGTACAGTGTCAAAAATACGATACTTGCACTCAACAGTACCCTGAGTCTATTGTTTGTTGAGCTAAGAGGCAGGAAAGGTCAAGGAGGAGGTGTTCTGACATTCTATGGGCCTGAATTTACTGGTCACCAAATTATTGACCCAACTTTACTTGATGGGATTGATGATGCAGTCTATGACTCATTGGTGAACAGAGAAATTGGAGAAGTATTTGTGGAATGTGGTTTCGACCCCGAGTTTCCTATTCGAGAACAAACGCCATCACCTCTACCAGACAGAAAAACTGTTGATGACTTGATTTTCGACATCCTTGGACTCAATCGAGAGGAGCGCAACGAAGTCTACTGGTATCTGTGCGAAGCTGTTCAAAATCGAAACACTCGTTCAAAGTCTGTCTAATTGATGTTCAGTCATAATCTGTTTTCTTAATCTTCACCTAAATTTTGGATAAAATTTGAAACAACTTCCTTGAATGATTTAGAAACCCTTTCAAAATAATCATCCCAATTGTCTTCATAAGTATATACTTCAACACTGGGAAATTCTATTTCAAGACCGCGGAGGGTTGGTGGTTTTACATCAGCCTCTTCCTCTAAAATTGTAAATGGAAGTTGCATTTTATACTCGAAACGAGGATTAGCATGGACTGCATCGACACCTTCGGCTTTTCGAGTGGGAACCGCGAATGCGACGATTCGTGGGCCCACTCTTTTAGGTCCATCTTTGCCCTTTGACGCTAAAGCAGACAACGCATATCCTAACATTTGGTAGTTGCTTGACCCCTTCATAACAGAAGACAAATCATCGTAGTATTTGGCGTCAATGACGATATCAAACTGGTCTTCAGAAATCACGATGTCAGGCTCTTTGTCTGCCTTCGGATCTCCGCCTGGGCGAATCCAAGGGTTGTACATCTCGATATCCCTTTTAGGAATTGATGCATATGGGAACGCACGCTCAGCGACTCTCTCGAGAACATTTTCCCACAGTTTCGCTCCGTTCCAAGTAGCAGTATTGTTCACCGTTTGCCCGGCCTCCATATTTGCTCCACCGCCCTCTAAAACCAAGAGTGCGAATCCGAAAATTGCTGACCACTTTCGCAAAGGAGGAGGCAGTGGCGTTGTTCTAAGTGTTCGAACCGCTATACCATGAGAAAATGAAGGGATTTCTCGAAATTTTGCCCGAGTGACAGTTGCTTCCTCAGAAATTTTCCCCAATATAGGGGCTAGAAGAGAGGTGGCACTATTCGCTGAACGATATGAAGAAATGTAATCGAAGGCAGTCATCAATGCAGAGTAATGTGGGGCGCTTAGAGAAAATTCTTCACTAATACAGACTAGCTCAGGAGACCCAGAAGCAATTAACGGAACACTGGATGAGAAATCGATTCGGCCACGAATGGTAGATGACTGCACCTTGATTTCATGATAGCTTCTTCTCAGTTCTCGCATTTCTTGATTGACTGTGTCGATGATTGCTTTGAACAAGAATGTTGTAAAATCTGTTGAATCACTCGATAGAGAGAATAGAGGGTTATCTTTGGGTTTATAACCTGGTTTATGACGAAGGAGATTGAACAAAGCATGAATCATTTCTGATTCGTCTTTTATCCGGTTTAAATCGGGCTGGAATTCAAGTGTAGGATGTTTTGTCTTATCTGAGATAGTCACCCAAGGTTTCAAATTCTGGTCTCTAAAATCATCCTCCGGAATTTCTGAACAATAAAATGTCCTCGAGCCTTTATCAGGTACAATCAAAATCTTAGATTCGTCAACTAAGCCGGCAGGGATTTCTTTTGGAAACCAAAGTCTAGGCACGACTGCTACAATATAGCCTCTTCTGTTTCCAGAGAAGCCTATTGTTTTGCTATTGTCAGAAGACGAGGTTGTTGTAGTGAATTCCTTAAGTTGGGACTCCATGCAAACCACCTAAATTCTCAATCATTTTCATCGCTAGAAGATTCTATAGCTTCTGTATCTTCGGTTGTTTCCGATTCTTCCTCGGTTTGATTTGTATCAATGGAGTCTTCTTCGTCATCCTCAACCCCAACAACAATTGTACGTGCAAATGACTTGAACTTCTCAGGGCCCGTGTCCAAACCAAGACCGATGCGCTTGAATGATTCCTCCATCTTCATTCCAGCCCAGACTGAATTAGAACGGCCTGTTGCGTCCAGCAAATCAGCTACTTGAGGTAACACAGAATATTGCCAAAATTGCCTTCTTAATTCATAGCACATATCAATGGATTCTGCTCTCTCTAATTCCTTGATTAGGTCGAATAAATATGAGTGCCCGATAGTCGCATCGTGTCCAAGTGTTGTTGTAAGATTCTCATTCAACTTAATCCACAACTTTTCTGTTTCATTGAAAATTTTCAATTTCTCACTGTTAAGGTTTCTCTTGGCTTTTCTAGGAATCTTATCAAGAGGGTCGACTCGTAAAAAGACAAATCTTCTTCGAAGAGCAGCATCAAGAGGTGCTACAGAACGGTCGGTAGTGTTCATTGTCGCGACTACTAGCAAATTGTTTGGCACGTGTAGAAGTTTCTTTGAACCTGAAAGACTAACTTCGGTACGATAACTATAATCCCACATATCATCGCATGCTTTACACCAATAATAATCAGATCCCTTGCCATCGTTTTCTTTCCCATTCTCGTCATAGCAGTTACAATGATTATTACTTAATGGGATTGAAAGATTAAGTGAGATTGAGCCGGCAACTTTGCCATTGTCAAAATCTGAGCCTTCTACGCAAGTCAAATCATCAGCGAAATATGTTCGTATTCCCTCCTCAAATAAAATTTCTATTTTAGATATTGAGCCCAAATCCTGCCCTGTTATGATGCGCTCGACGACCTCTGGAGAAACTACTGGATGGGCTACTCCGTTAATGAAAATGAAAACTATTTCATAGAGATTTATTTTATCCAATATACTATGCAGGGCGCCATAGTTTCCATCGAAGTCACTCTTACTGAAATCTCTAGCTTTCTCTGACTTCGAGCCTGATTGGATTTCATACTCTCTTGGATTACATAAATATCTGACATCTCCTTGGCCTGAATTGGCATTACGCATCAATGGTACACTGAAGCGTAATCCCGTCTGTGCACCGTCGCCTGGTTTAGCGATTGTTGCACTTGCAAATTTGAAATCTGAAAAACCGTCGTTATCAACGTCTGAAAAAATAGGCTTGGTTCTTTTGCTTGGTTCTAACGTTGTCAATAGATCTCCAAGCACTCTTGGAACGTTGCTACGATTTAGTTCATCCAAAAGTATGACATGCTGCTTGAGGGGATTTCGAATAGCGTCCCTAATTCTTTGAAGGAATACTCCTGGTTTGTATCCGAAGTCTCCGTTTCCGATTGGCCGCAATCCTTCAATAAAATCTTCATAGCTCGTCGCAGGGTGCATGGTGATTGCAAATTCTCCTTCGCCATCTCCTCCGACATCGATACTGCGGGACCGTAATTCATCTACGATTCCTTCAATAGCGTAAGTTTTACCAGTCCCAGGTGGGCCTTCGAGAACTATATTTTTTCGACGATTTAGTATCTCTGCATATCGAATTTCTCGCTCATTGCCATCCGGATTCCCCGTCCCATTATCGTCTGAAGGTACCTCTTCAGTGCTAAGGACAACTGATTTGCTCATATCCTTATCATTCCAATCACTCGGTTTTTCTCTCATTTGTTGATTCCATTCGTCCTGTGTGAAAGAATAAACCCTTTTTTCATATTCTTTCTCCGTTGTGATTTCGTCGTCAAATGAGTGATGGCATATCCCAATTTTGGCATGACCTTTGCCCCCAATTTTAAACATGGTTTTACGAATATCCACATTAGAACCAGACCCTTCTCCATAAATTGGGTTCTGCATGTTTGATATGTGACTAGACTTGTTCATGTAGGCAGGGATTGTGGACTTGATTTTCCCATCCGGATCTTGCAAATCAGGAAACTTTTCTATCATTTTTTCTTCCACAGCACTATACGCAACAAATCCTCGTTCCTCAATCATGAGCCTCATCATTTCCATAAGTTCGGCCTTCTTCGTGGCATCTGTCATGCTACTGAATATGGTTTCCACTATACTAGTGTTACTTTCGCTATTCAATGTACATCCAACAAACCAACCGAGGCTTTGCACCTTTTGCAGGTGCTTGTAAAGTCCTCATGATGGTATTCTTGATGTGTTTATCGATCTTTTTCTTGATTCTTCTCATGGTCTCATCATCAAGTGTGATAATTCTATCAATATCGGGTTCACATTGAATGATTTTATGCATCTCGGACATCTGCCCAATTTGATCGAGAATTTCTTCAGTTTCTGTATCGTAGAAGAACCAGAGACTCTGTCCACTTCCATCTTCTGTGCTCCAATCTGGCACCACGCCTCGTTCAATTTCCTCATTAGACAAAGCGACAGGTTCAGGTATTCGGTAGCAGAAAAACACTCCCTTTCTGCCGCCTTCATTTGCTTTCCCACTGAGTGTATGAAATGGCATTTTGCGCCACTTCTTTACTTGCTCAGGGTGTTCTGCAACCAATCTGTCAAATGTGAGCCTCAATGTTTCATCAGTTGTTTCGAAACCATCGTATTCCTCATTGTATTCTCTCAATTGTTCCATTGTCTGGCTTGGGTCGAGACCGTGCCCGTGTTGGATTCCGAGCACTTCTGAAATTAGAATCAGTTTTCCTGTAACTTTTTCATAAAGGTTGATCAAACTATTGAGATTATCGGGTGGAAGGAAGTTCCATACTCCGATTTTCCCCCTCTCATTTTTTCTCTCGGGGTGTGCGGCAATGATGGCGGCTTCATTTTCTGGACTCATCCTTCTGTCAACACGCCCAATTCTTTGCATGAGGCGGACAGGGTTCCAATGAATGTCATAGTTAACCAATCGCGTCGAATCTTGTAGATTGAGACCTTCAGCGAGAACATCTGTTGAAATTAGGATATCAATTTCCTCCTCACCGTGTTCAATCAATTCAGCTGATGAACTCCCATTGTAGTAAGGTGAGAATCTGCGTATGATTGTGGTTCTCTTCGTTTTTGTCTGGCTGTCAACTTCAGCGACATTGCATTCTGGTAATCGTTCAATCAAGTGCTTCTTGAGGTAGCGGGCAGTTGTCATGAATTCAGTGAAAATGATGACCTTGCCGGTTTCTGTCTTTGCTTCTGTATTGATGAGATTAACAATGGCATCAAGTTTCGCGTCTTGTTTTGCTGTAATCGGTTTTGACTTCTTAATGAAAATTACAGCCTGTGCGAGGTCGTTGTAGGTATCATCAATAATTTTCTGTACATAAAACAATTCATTATCCCAAAATATCTTATCTACATTTGGTAGGTCAGTGAATGCATCGTCCTCTTCGTCATCTTCACCCTCGGCCGAACCATCTTCAAAGCCAGCAGAAATCACGCTCTTGGCATGACGAACGAGGCCTTCATGCTCTTTCTTCCACTCCGATAGGCGCTTCTTCGCTTCATCGTCAATTTGGTGGGCATCAAGCCATGCGATCAATTTGATCATCAAATTACAACACGATGTGTCGAATGCATGAACTGAGCTCTCAAAGCGTTTTAGAATCCCGATTCTAATTAGTCTAGCGATCTGTTTCAACCTGCCAACTTTGAAGTCAAAATCCTCCATCTCTTCCAGTGCTTCCTTGTCACGATAGTATTCGTAAGGATAGTATATTGAAAGTTTGAATAGTGGGTCTTTCTTGTCAAATGCCTGCTCAAATTCATCGAGGAGATCTCCATAAATTTCCCTCAAATTATATCGCCAAACTTGAGGCGGCTGTGGCTCTGGAAATTGGATATCCCGTCCGCGGGAAATTCGTTGGCTCTCTTTGACATATTTTCTACTTCTTTGTATAACCAATTCTCGAATCAACTTGTCCTCTCTCAGAATAGCGTTTGCATCCTTCTTTGCTAATGCCGCTGAAAGATCAATGTCTTCGCCCATCTCTTGAGTTGCAATAACCACATTCAATGCTCGTTTCAATCTCATGAAATGCCCGCGAAGGTTCGGGATTGAAAGTGGTGGACGGTTGAAATGTTTATCATCGTCCCCAGTGAAAAGGTCAATCATATGCTTCAGGTCTTTGATTGAATTGTTAATGGGTGTTGCAGTTAGGAAAAACAACTGTTTCTGGTTACCTTCATTGATGAAATTGAAGAATTGTTGCCAGCGTTGACTTCTCGCTCTGTTCCTGAAATGATGTGCCTCGTCAACAATAATACAATCAAATTTATCCTTTGCCGCCTCCCAATTATTTGCCAATTTTTTCAGTGTTAGATCTGTATGTTTGAGGTGCATGAAATTTGAACCCCATCCTGTCAGGTGACTGAGTTTTTCTTTCAATTCAGGCTCCCATACGCCTTCGTAAGCAGACTTAGGAGTAAGTAATAGGACATTCTTTCTCTCATGTACAGCAAGCCGCTCAATCAGCATCAGGCCGACATATGTCTTTCCTAGACCAACTCCATCACAAAGGAATGAGCCCCCCCATTCACGAGATATCTCAATCATTGATTGGTAGCCATCTTGTTGGTATTTGTCGAGGATTGGCCACATCACTGAATTTTGTTCATGCCATACGGCAGGTCCGACTGTCTCCTTATTTCGAAAATACTCCTCTAATGATTTGCCGTAAAGAAGGAATGGTTCGTACTCATGTGCATGGGTTTCCATCACATCAAGCACTTCTTCGTTAATTGGTTCAGTGCCTTCATGCTCCCAGAAGTGCTCAAACCATTCTTGTAACTCAACGACTTGATGACCAGTCTCAATTCTGACATTCAACTCTATGTTACGTGAGATTCCTGGCACTGTGAAGTTGCTAGAGCCTACAAGTGCCACTGGCCCCATAATATCGTGCTTCGCATGAGTGATGTACATCTTTGCGTGGAATTTGTGCGGTGTGTAAACGCGACATTCTATCTTACCCGAACGGATTCCCTCGATAATCGCAGGGATACCCCTCAGAAACTCGTTACCATGCTTCTCTTTCTCTTCATCGAAAGAGTTGTCAAGTTGTTCGGTTATTGCTGTGACTAAAGCCTCTTTTGTGGTTCTTGAGACATCCTTACCCATGAGTATTCTAATCTTGTCAAGTTTCTGCCATTCACCATCAAGCCGTGAGAGAGCTCCTACTTCGAAATAGCCTGTTGCGATGTCAAATTGTCGAGATACCTCGCACCATTTTTCAAGATAGCCTTGCACCTTGTCGGTTAGATCAGTCTCCCGATTATCAACAATGAATGCGCTTCTACCCTCGCCCATGTACAATCCGAGAGCGTCAGCCTATATCACCCCTACATCATTGAGAGATTTGAGATTCACAACTAATCCCAATTCATTAAGCAGTCTGCGTAGGCGACTTCACTGTTCATGCCAATTTGGTGTGAGGTCATCTCCGTTACAATCCCAACCATAAATTTCACCTGTGAATCTCTTGTTTTCTCTTTTCATGTGTTTTACTGATTGCTTAGTTCTCTCAGAAATTTGCCCGCTCTCCAATTCTCCAATCGCTCCTATAACTGTAAGGAAAAATCGCCCCATTGCAGAAGTAGTATCAAGAGATTGTCCACTGAATTCAACCAAATGTAATCCAATATCTTTCTCAGTTAATTCGTCAACCGTTTCCAATAGGTCACGCACACTTCTAAACAACCGATCCATCTTGACTACAATGATGTGCTGAATATTGTTTTTCTCAATATATTCTCTCATCGCCTTTCCTGCTGGTCTGTTCCAAAGATGGATTGTTGCTGATATTCCTTCATCGATGAATACCTTTGCAACATTGAAGTTTTTGAGTTGTGCATAATTATTGCAACTCACATCTTGAGAGGCGATGGTATATCCTTCATCTGCTTGTTTCTTAGATGAGACTCTAAGATAAATTACGGCGTTTGGTCGGTTTTCGGTATTGTTATCGGACACACCTACATGTATCTCTTTTTCTTTATACGTGGTGGCGGATTCCGTAACTGAAATTATTGACGCACTGTTGCTATTGGATTTGACCTGAAACGACCCAGTGTTCCCATCCATTTGACACACTGTTTTAGTGGCCTGATTTGGCCTTGAAACAGAGGTTATTTTGCCGCCTAGATGCGATACTGCGGGCGCAACACGCGCTACCCTCTAAGTCGTGAGGTGTACGTCGGGTATGATTATAGACCAATCTGACAATTTTTCCTCATGGAGCAAACGAAAGCCCCGCTTGCTA
>MDTD01133498.1_pt1 | contig 11264 bp, 12 predicted proteins | sample 811221 | NCBI WGS metagenome assembly MDTD01 (sample SAMN05326646, study PRJNA326480) | marine metagenome | isolation source: seawater | place: Pacific Ocean: South West | collected 2011
CTGGAGAAACAATTTTATTTCATGCAGCAGCTGGTGGTGTTGGTCAGATTTTTGGACAATGGGCTAGAAGTTTAGGTTGTACTGTCATAGGAACTGTTGGGTCAGATGAAAAAGTGAACATAGCTAAAGAAAATGGTTATGATCATGTAATCAATTACAACAAAGAAGATTTTTCAAAAAAAGTTTTAGAAATTACAGACGGAAAAGGAGTACCAGTCGTTTATGATGGCGTAGGTAAAGATACGTTAGATGGATCTATTCAATGTTTGGCAGTAAGAGGTATGATGATTTCATTTGGAAATGCATCGGGTCCATTATCTGAAATAAATGTACCAAAAATTCTTCAACCAAAAGGTCTTTATCTTGTAAGACCTTCTATGCAACAATACCTTTCTACTCGTGAAGAGCTAGATGAGGCATCAAAAACAATGTTTGAAAAAATTACTTCGAGTAAAGTTAAAGTCAAAATTTTCAAAAAATATAAATTAGAGGAAGTTGTTCAAGCTCATCAAGATCTTGAAGGAAGAAAAATTTTAGGTCCTGCTATAATAGTCCCTAACTAACATCAACATCCATATCTGACATATGGAGTTTAAGTGCATTTGTCGAAATTTGAATTTCTCGAATAAAAAAAATAATAGATATAATCATTGATAAACAACATGATCCAAAAATGATTCTTGCGAGAAGCACTTCATCCAGATAAAGAGCAAACACTGTAAGCATATTGAATAAAAATCCAAAAGCAGCAAATAATATTGTCCATCTCAAAAGCGTTATTCTTCCGCTTAAATTTATGAACTGTTTTTTCCATTCTGGTGGTATATGTTTTTCATAAACGTGCTCATCATGGAGCTGACGGATTAGTATACTTAATGAATGAAATCTGTTGCTATAAACCCCCATTAACAATGGAATAGCCGGGAACATTAATGCTGTGACCGTGTAATCTATATTCATACGAATCAATTTGATTATGAAACTAGGCTTTGTTATTTACAAGAAAAATATTATGAACCAAGCAAAACTTTTTATAGATTTAACTAGACTAAAAAAACCAATTGGTTTCATGCTATTATTTTGGCCGTGTGCATGGGGGTTAACATTAGCTTATAATTTTTCGTCTAGTTTAAAAAGTTATTTTTATTATTTATGTCTATTTTTTTTAGGCTCTGTTTTAATGAGATCAGCTGGTTGTATTGTAAACGATATTTTGGACAAAGAATTTGACTCAAAAGTTTTTAGAACAAAAAACCGTCCTATCGCTTCTGGTAAAATTTCAGTAAAAATTGCAATTTTTTATTCTCTACTTCTCTGTTTTTTGGCATTAATCGTTTTAATAAATTTTAATCTTTTCACAATAATTTTAGCATTAGCTTCAATGCCTCTTGCTTTTACATATCCATTAATGAAAAGATTTACCTATTGGCCTCAATTATTTTTAGGAGTTACATTTAATTATGGTTTAATTCTAGGCTGGACCTCAATCTCAAATGAAATAATTTTAATACCTATCATATTTTATTTTGGAGCCATATTTTGGACACTTGGATACGACACTATTTATGGATATCAAGATATTCAAGATGATGAAATAATAGGACTTAAATCAACTTCAATAAAATTTAAAAATAATGCAAAAAGTTTTTTACAAATATGTTATTTAATTCTTATTTCTTCTTTTCTTATTGGGGGTTATTTAATGAATTTTAATTACTATTATTTTATATTTTTGATTTTTCCGATTACTCATTTATTTTTTTACCAAATAAAAAAATTTAAATCAAAAGACTCAAATCTTTGTTTGAAAATTTTTAAAAGTAATAATTTTCTTGGATTAATATTCTTTATTAACATTTTAATAGGTAAATTATTTTAATGGATCAGGCTAAAATATTAAAAAGACTTTACCAAGATTATACAAAAAAATATTTGAAACAAATTTCTATTGCTGTAATTTTTTCTATACTAGTAGCTGGAAGTACATCATCAATAGCTTGGCTTTTGGATCCTGCAATTAAAAAGATTTTCATTGAAAAAGACCAATCACTTTTGCTAATCATTCCTTTGCTTGTGATTGTTGCTTTTGCCACAAAAGGTGTTTCACTTTATTTTGCAAAAACTATGATGATTCATGTGGCTGAAGAAATTAAAAAAAAACTTCAGTTAGATATGTTAAAATCTTTAATACTAGCTGATACCCAGACTATAGATGAAAAACACTCTGGGAAATTTATATCAAACTTAACATACGATGTACTTCATATAACAAACTTATTAAGCAATGGAATTTTAAATCTTTTTAAAGACTCTTTAACTTTAATTGGATTGTTAACAGTAATGTTCTTACAAAATTGGAAATTATCTTTAATTGCAATAATTTTAATACCAATAGCAAGCACAGCGTCAAGATCACTTGGAAAAAGAATGGGTAAAGTAACTACACAGGCTCAAGAAAAATCAAGTTTTTTAACAAGATTTTTAGTAGAACTCTTTAAAAATCATAAACTTACAAAAATTTTTCAAAAAGAAAAATATGAAACCAACAGAGCAGATTATCTATTAGATCAGCTTAAAGATAAAAATAAAAAAATGTCAGTAGTTATTGTTAGAATTTCTCCAATAATGGAGGTGCTTACTGGTATAATGATAGCAATTTTAATTTTTTATTCTGGTAAACTTATTTCAAACAATGAAATAGATATTAATAATTTTTTTTCATTCCTTGCTGCTATGATGTTGGCATATCAGCCTGTTAGATCCTTATCTACTTTAAATGTTATTGTTAATCAGGGACTTTCTGCAGCCGGTAGAATACTTCCCGTAATTGACACAAAAATATTAATAAAAAACACCCATGACTCATCCAGCCTAAATATTAGTGATGCTTGCATAAATTTCGAAAATGTAACTTTTAGTTACAATCAGACTGACGGTGAGGTCTTAAAAAAAGTAAATTTAGAATTTCAGGGTGGAAAGATGACTTCTCTAGTGGGTCATAGTGGATCAGGAAAATCGACTATTTTAAATTTAATTCCTAGGTTCTATGAACCAAAATCAGGTGATATTCTAATTGATAAACAATCAATTTATAGAGTTTCATTAGAATCCTTAAGAAGTCATATCTCATTAGTGAGCCAAGAAACAACACTTTTCGATGATACAATAATGAACAATATAAAATATGCTAAAGAAAATGCAACTGATGAAGAAGTTCATAAAGCTGCAAAATTATCTCATTGTGAAGAATTTATAAATAAATTGCCTAAGAAATACGAAACATTAATTGGAGAAGATGGTGTGAGATTATCTGGTGGAGAAAAACAAAGAATTTCTATAGCCAGAGCTATGTTAAAAGAAAGTTCATTAATCCTCTTAGATGAAGCAACCTCGTCTCTAGATTCTGAGACTGAAACTAAAATACAAAATGCTTTAAAGGTCCTAACAAAAAATAAAACAACCATTGTAATTGCACATAGGTTATCAACGATACTAAATTCTAATAACATTTATGTTGTAGACTCTGGAGAAATAGTTGCCAATGGAAAGCATGAAGAATTACTTGTTAATTCAAAAATTTATAAAAATTTTTATGAAAAACAAATTCAAAAATAGTTATGTTTTTTTTATATCAAATATTTATTACAGTAATTATTTTAGTTTCTCCATTAATAATAATAATTAGAATTTTAAAAAAAAAAGAGGATGTAAAAAGATTTACAGAAAAATTTTGTTTTTTCTCTAAACGTAGAATATCTGGAAAATTAATTTGGCTTCATGGTGCGAGTGTCGGAGAGATACTAAGTTTATTTCCAATTATTGATGAACTGGAAAAAGATAAATCCATAAGTCAAATTTTAATAACTTCTAATACTTTAAGCTCATCAAAAATTTTTAAAAAATATAAATTTAAAAAAACGATACACCAATTTTTTCCAATAGATCATTTATACTTAAACCAAAAATTCATAAATTATTGGAAGCCTAATATAGCTATTTTTGTAGACTCTGAAATTTGGCCAAGTATGACAATATCTCTTAAAAAAAATCAAATTCCTCTAATACTCTTAAATGCTAGAATTACAAAAAAATCTTTTAAAAGATGGATGAAATTTCAAAATTTTGCAAATTTTATTTTTAATCAGATAACAATTAGTTACCCACAAAATAAAGATACAAAATATTTTTTAAAAAAATTAAAGTTAAATAAAATTAAGGAAATTGGTAATCTAAAGTTAATCGAAAATTATAAAGATAGAAATAATCAAATTGATAAAAAACTAAGATCACAATTTAAAAAACTAAAAATCTGGATTGCTGCTAGCACTCATGATGGTGAAGAAAAATTTTGTGCAATGGCACATATTCAATTGAAAAAAAAAATAAATAATATTTTAACAATAATTATTCCTAGACATATCAATAGAGTTGATAAAATTATATCACAAATGAAATCTCTAAAACTTAAAACAGCAAAACATAGTTCTAAATTAAGAAATCTTAATAACATAGATATTTACATTGTTGACACTTTTGGAGAAACTAAAAAATTTTTTAAAATATCTAATTCAGTTTTTATGGGTGGAACAATATCAACAAAAGGAGGTCAAAACCCTCTTGAGGCAGCGAGATATGGTTGCCATATATTTCACGGGCCAAACATTGATAATTTCAAAGACGTTTTTGCTCTACTAAATAAACAAGGTATATCTAAAGAGATTAGGTCTATTAAAAAATTAGTTCAATTAATCAAATTTGATAAAAAAATTAAAGGTTCAATAAAATTAAAAAAAATTGGGAGATTAATACTTAAAAAAACGTTAAAAGAATTAAAACCGTTTATCGAAAATGAACCTAAGAAAACCTAAATTTTGGGATTACAGAAAACCAAATTTAATTTCATTTCTTTTATGGCCTATATCATTAGTAATACAAATATTGGCTCTATTAAAACATAAATCAAATAATAGAATTAATAATATAAAAACCATTTGTATAGGAAACATTTATGTTGGAGGAACTGGGAAAACATCTTTAGCTATAAGAATAAATGAAATTTTATCTAAAGAAAAGTTTAAAACTTGTTTTATAAAAAAATATTATAAAAATCAAATAGATGAGCAAAGGCTTCTTAAAAATCATGGGAAACTTTTTTGTAAAAAAAAAAGAATTGAGGCATTAGATCAAGCGGTAAAAGAAAAGTATGATATTGCAATATTTGATGATGGTTTACAAGATTATTCAATAAATTATGACTTAAAGATAATTTGTTTCAATAATAAAAATTGGATAGGCAACGGAATGACCATACCTTCTGGGCCATTGAGAGAAAATATCAAAATACTAAGAAAATTTGATCAATTATTTTTAAATGGGAATAATGAAAATTTGTATGAAATTGAAAAAAAAATTTTGTCATTAAATCCTAAAATAAATATACATAAAGGTAAGTATACACCAGTTAATTTAGATAAATTTGAATTAAATAGTAAATATATTGCTTTTTCAGGAATTGGAAATCATCAAACTTTTATTGAAATGATAAGAAAATATGGATTTAATGTGATCAAAGATTTTGAATTTCCAGACCACTATTCTTACAGTGCTGAAGATATAGAAAAAATGTTAAATTCTTCTAAAAAACTTGGATGTAAGATTGTTACCACAGAGAAAGATTATCAAAGATTGCATGCAAAAATGAAAACAGAGATACAATTTATAAAGACCACATTAGTTTTTGAAAATGAAAAAGAACTAGTCAATGCAATATTAAATTAAAGTAAAATGAAAAATATAATTTATTTTTTTCAATTTATAATAATAATTTTTTCTTTTTTGTTATTCAAAATTTTAAGGTTTAAATTATCTTCTGCAATTGGAGGAAAAATTTTTGAAATTATAGGTCCAATATTTAGATCTAATATTTTAATAAATAAGAACATTAAAAAGGCTTTTCCGAATTTGAGCGAAAAAAATCTTGAACAAATTAAAAGTAAAATGTGGAATAATTATGGAAGAACTTTCGCTGAATATATGTTTATTAAAAATTTTAGAAAACATTATAATCATCCAAATATAACTATTGAAGGTAAAGAAGAACTAGATAAAATTAAAAAAAATAACCTTCCTGTTATTTTTATTTCAGGACATTTTGCAAATTTTGAATTAATGGCTATGTCTATTGAAAAACTTGGAATAAATCTTTGTACTATTTATAGACCTTTAAATAACAAATTTCTAAATATAATTATGGAAAACATTAGAAAAAATTTTATTTGTAAAAAACAAATTAAAAAAGGAATCAGTGGTATTAGAGAAATAATTAAATTAAGAAAAAATAATTTTTCTATTGCATTAATGATTGATCAAAGAGTTTCAGAGGGTATAAAAGTTAATTTTTTTAGTGAAAAAGCCTCTACAACTACTATTCCAGCCCAGCTTGTTAAAAAATTTAATATGCCGGTTGTTCCCGTTTTTATCGAACGATTTGAAAATATAAATTTTAAAATTAATTTTCATAAACCTATATATTTCAATAATAATGAAACTACTGAAAACATAACAATCAAACTAAATAAAATCCTTGAAAAAATGGTACTTCAAAGACCTGAGCAATGGATTTGGACGCATAATAGATGGAAATAAATTATTTTTTATCTCAATTTTTATCTTTTTTAATTGATGCTTCTTTGTATGAAAAATATGGCTCTTGCAATTCTACATTCCAATAAGTTAAGTTTTCAAGACTTATTTTTTTTCCAGAAACTGCACATACCACATAATCTCCAGACTCTATAATTTGAAAATTATTTGGCAAATATTTTATTTTTGCTAATTTTTTTGACATTTTTAGTTTATATAGTTTTATATGAAAGTTGGGATAATTGGAAGTGGTGGTAGAGAACACGCAATTTGTGAAAGCTTAAAAAAATCAGGAAAAATTGATCAGATATTTTGTTTTCCAGGTAATGCAGGTACTGATGATATTGCTACAAATATAAAAATTAATTTAGATAATTTTGATAATTTAAAAAAATTTATTTTACAAAACCAAATTGACCTAATAATTATTGGTCCAGAGAAACCCTTGGTCGACGGTTTAGTAGATTATCTTGAAAAATATAAAATTAAGGTGTTTGGACCAAATAAATTAGCTTCACAGCTTGAAGGGTCAAAAATATTTACAAAACAAATTTGTGAAAGATATAATATTCCTACTGCTAAATTTGGAATATTTCATAATAAGGATAGTGCAAAAAAATATTTAAATAAATCAAATTATCCAATTGTTGTGAAGGCTGATAATTTAGCTTCTGGCAAAGGTGTTTACATATGTAATAATCAAGAAGAAGCTAATATTGCAGTTGATGAAATTTTCAATGGAAAATTTGGAATTACTAAAAACATACTCATTGAAGAATTCTTAGATGGGGAAGAAATGAGTTTTTTTACAATTCATGATGGCAAAAGCTTTAAAAATTTTAATACTGCACAAGATCATAAAAGAGTCTTAGAAGATGACAAAGGGAAAAATACTGGTGGTATGGGTGCTTATTCACCTTCAAGATTAATTAATAATGAATTAGAAAAAAAAATTATTAAAAAAATAATTAAACCGACCTTGAAAGGTTTATCTGAAATTGGGACACTTTACAGAGGGTTTTTATATGCTGGTTTAATGATTGTTAATAATGAACCCTACCTAATTGAATACAACGTAAGAATGGGAGACCCAGAATGTCAAACAATATTGCCTAAACTTAAAACTAATTTTGAAGATATTATAGTTGCATGCTGTGAAGGAAAATTAAATGATATAAATATTCAATGGCAAAATAAAAAAAGTCTATGTATTGTTGTTTGTTCAAAGGGGTATCCAGATACTTTCACGAAAAATGTTGAAATAAATAACTTAGATAAAATTAATCTGAATGAGTTTGAATTTTTATTTCATGCTGGTACCGAAAAAATAAATAACAAAGTATATGCTATTGGTGGTAGGGTTCTTAATTTTGTAAGTCTCTCAGACAATTTTAATAATGCCAAACAAAATATAATAAAAAATTTGAACAATTTAAATTGGTTAGGTGGATTTTATAGAAAAGATATAGGAAATAAGGTTATAAAATAATGAGAATTATTTCTGGTTCCTTTAAAGGAAAAAAAATTTCTGAGCCTATAGACAAAAAAACAAGGCCATTAAAAGACATTACCAAAGAATCTATATTTAATGTTATTATTCATTCGAATAAATTCAAAATTGATTTTAAAAATTCAAGAATTCTTGATTTATTTTCAGGTGTTGGTTCGTTTGGAATTGAATGTCTATCAAGAGGTGTCGAAGAGGTAGTATTTGTTGAAAATTATTTAGGCGTTCTCAATATACTCAAGAAAAATTTAAAAAGTCTTAAGAATATAGATAATTATCAAATACTTAATTATGATGCTTATAAAATAGAAACTTTAAATAAATTAAAAAATAAATTTGATATTATATTTTTAGATCCTCCTTACAGAGATAAAAATATTAAAGATTTGTTTTTAAGCATTGAGCAAGCGGATATTTTAAAGGAGAAAGGATTAATAATTTTGCACAGACATAAAAATGAAAATGATTATTTACCTAAAAATTTAAAAATACTAGACAATAAAAAATATGGAATATCCAAGATAACATTTTTAACTTTTTAATTATAAAAACTTCTTTGTCTCTGTTTTTATTAATTCAACAGCAGGCTGATCATATGGATTTACGTTCAATGCTTTTCCCAACAAGATGGTTTCTAAGATAAAAAAAGAGAATAATTTACCTAATGTTTCCTCATTTCGTTTATAAATTTCAAAACTTCTGAAAGGTATATTTTTTTTTTTAAATACATTTTCTGTAGCTTGCTTTTGAGCGTATATAATTTTATCTAAATCTTTATTTTTGAGATTATTCTGTAAATAAAGTATTTGTTTATTATTAATTTTTAAACTTTTTTTTTCTTTAACATAAAAAACAGTGTAAAAATTATTTTTAAAACCATCTAAAAACAATTGCATAACACTATGATTATCCTTGGGCATATTTGAAATTATAGGAAGTAACCCTTTTGACTTTTTTCCTAAACTTTCTGCAATTAGCTGTTGGTACCAATAAAATAAATTTTTAGATTTTTGATCATAATTAATTATTATTGAATTAAATTTTTTTTTCTTAAAAAGATAAATTGTAGAGCAAACATTAGAAATTAATTTATTATAAAAATGCTTATTATTAATTAGATTATCATATTGTTTAAATTTTTTTGGATTTAAACCCATTAATTCTGCGGGCAACATTCCAACCTCTGACAAAACAGAATATCTTCCACCAATGTAATTATTATGATGAATAATATCTGCTTTCAACTTCTTTCCCAACAAATTTAGATAACTATTTTTATTTTCTGTAATAAAAATATTATCATCTTTTTTAGATATAAAAATATTTGTGTTAGCAATTGTTTCAATTGTATTACCTGACTTTGATACAATTATATTAGTTACTTTTTTATTTTTTTTTACCTTTAAACTAGGATTAAGATTATCTTGAAATTCAAAATTTTTTTTAATTTTATGTTTCAAAAATTGATAAATAGCTTTCGTACCGAGAATAGAACCACCCATTCCAATAATTCTAAAATTAGAAAGTCTTTTATATTTTAACAAAATTTTTTTATCATAATTATTTTTATATTTTTTTCCTAAGGTATCTATTACTGGATTTTTTTTAAGTAAGATTTTTTCTAGTTTTTTTTTTATCAAAAATTTTTTTTTTTTGGTATTAAACTCTTTAAATTTAATTCCAGTGATAAACATTTTATTTTTTGATTTTATCCAATATATTATTCTCTAATGAATTATTAGATTTATCTTGATATTTCTCTTTTTCCTGTTGTGTATTTGTTTCGCCGATAAGTACTTTTATCTTTTCATTTTCCTCTTCATCTAATGAATCATTGTTATTTGGTAAGGGTAGTTCATTATAATCTGGCGGCATAACTAATGGAGCTTTTTTCTCTACAAAAAATTCATCTGTACTATTTTTTTCAGGTGAAAAGCCTTCTTTAATAGTTGCACATGAATTTAGATAAATTAAAGAAATTAAGACTAGAAAAATTAAATTATTTTTTTTCATGTACCTGTTTATTATTATCAATTAATTCAAATAAAATCACAAAAATAACACCCAATGTAATAAATATGTCAGCTACATTAAAAATAAACCAATGAAAATTTCCGATATGAAAATCGATAAAATCAGGAACTCCTTTAAAAACTACTCTATCATAAAAATTTCCAACAGCCCCACCAAAAATCATTAAAAAAGCAAATCTTTTAAAACCTTTACTCTGAACTAATAAAAATAATACAGCTATAATTACTAACAATATAATTATAGTTAAAAAGTTATATAAATTTTTTTCACTAAAAGAAAAAAGCCCAAAAGCTATTCCTTCATTCCAAATTAAATATATATTTAAATATTTAGAAGAAAAAATTTCAGAGCCAAAAAATTTATTATTCAGATGAATTACATAAATTTTAGATATTCTATCACATAAAAAAATTGACAAAAATAATAATAAATCAATTAAAAATTTTTGATTGAAGTTTTTTACAATCATTCAGTATGTCTTGGACAAGAGACCTCGTTTATTTTCCAACAAACTGGACATTTGGATCCCTTTGCTTTACGAGTAATTGCCGATGTCTCTACATTGTTTTTATATTCAACCTTAGCTTTAGAGGTAATACAAAGTTCAGAAAAATCTATATTTTCTGTAATTCCTTTTAATTGTTGATTTAACTGAATTTTTAAATCTGCTTCTAAACTTGATCCTATTTCTTTACTAGCTCTTTTTTCCTCAATGCTTACATTGCATACATTTCTTATTTTAATTAATTCATTCCATTTTTCATCGAGTTTTTCATTCTTAAAATTTTTGGGGTATTCTTGAAATTTTTCTAAGTGAATACTTTTTTGCTCCTTAAATAACAATCTAAAAATTTCTTCAGTTGTAAAAGATAAAATAGGTGCAAACCATTTCAATAAGGCATTTAAAATAATATTAAGTACAATAATCGTTGATTTTCTTTTTTTTGAATTTTGATCATCACAATATAAATTATCTTTTCTAATATCAAAATAAAATGCTGATAAATCGACGGTACAAAAATTTAATAATTCTCTATACAAATTATGAAAATCATAATTAGTAAAATATTTTTTAAAATTA
>MDTD01069622.1_pt1 | contig 11261 bp, 5 predicted proteins | sample 811221 | NCBI WGS metagenome assembly MDTD01 (sample SAMN05326646, study PRJNA326480) | marine metagenome | isolation source: seawater | place: Pacific Ocean: South West | collected 2011
AGAAAGGGTTATGAGAGGTGGATCATTCTTGTGTGATGAAGCCATTTGTAGAGGGTATAACATTACAAGAAGAATGCGATCCACTCCAGATACTGGCTTTATTCACACTGGGTTTAGATGTGTCAAGGAAATAGGATAAAGATGAAAGAGATTGGAAAAAGAGGTCAAGGAAAAAAAGTAGTTACAAGATTATATTAATGAATATGAGATATTTCTTGATATTATCACATAGGGTGATGTTTATTTATCTACCATTATTTTTTGGATTCATTTCATGTGGAAAGAAAACTGATAACAATTCATCAAGACCAAACATACTTTTTATTATGTCCGACGATCATGCATATCAAGCCATTAGTGCCTATGATAATAGATTAATTCAAACACCAAATATCGACCGCATTGCCAATGAGGGGGCACTGTTCACAAATTCATGCGTGACCAATTCAATTTGTGCTCCATCAAGAGCTACTATCTTAACGGGTAAACATAATCATATAAATGGTAAGATCGATAACAGGTCACCATTCGACACAACTCAAGTTACCTTTCCTCAATTATTTCAGGAGTCAGGATACCAGACCGCTATGTTTGGCAAACTTCATTTTGGAAATAACCCAAAAGGTTTGGACGATTTTATGATTTTACCTGGTCAAGGACATTATGTTAATCCAGATTTCATAACCAATAATGGAGATACTACAATTACTGGACATGTGACGGAGATCATTACAGATTTGGCATTGGAATGGTTACAAAATAAAAGAGAAGAAGAGAAGCCATTTTTAATGATGTATCTACACAAAGCTCCTCACCGACCTTGGTGGCCAGAATCAACAAAATTTAAAGAATTTTCAAAGAAACAATTCCCATTACCAGAAACATTATTCGATAAGTATGAAAATAGGGGTACTGCGGCAAAAACAGCTGAAATGAACATACTCAAAGACTTAAGATATGGTCACGATTCAAAGATAAGACCAGAGACAATGGATCTGATGGAGGATATTAAGCCATATGTGCAACCGTATAATTGGGGTGGAGATGATGGTTTTACAACATCATATGTTAGATTTAATGATGAGCAAAGGTCCCAGTACGATCCTGTCATTGATTCAATTAATGTGTGGTTCCAGACAAACTGGTCCCAATTAACAAATGATAAAAAGATGGAATGGAAATATCAACGGTATATGCAGGATTATCTTGGTTGCATTTCATCCATAGATGATAACGTTGGTCGAATATTGGATTATTTAGATGAAGAAGGTCTCCATAAAAATACAATAGTAGTTTACACATCAGACCAAGGATTTTATTTGGGTGAACATGGCTGGTTTGACAAGAGATTCATTTATAATGAATCATTCAAGACACCATTGCTGATAAGATGGCCAAATAAAATAAAACCTGGAATGAAAAGGACTGAGATGGTACAAAACCTAGATTATGCACAAACTTTTTTGGATATGGCAGGCATAGATCAACCTCTGGACATGCAGGGTGAAAGTTTAATGCCCTTGCTAACGGGTGAAGAAAGTGAATGGGACAGAGAAGCTGTATACTATCACTATTATGAATATCCTTCAGTGCATATGGTAAAGAGGCATTACGGCATAGTAACAGAAGAATATAAGTTGGCTCACTTTTATTATGATGTTAATGAGTGGGAATTATATGATCGTCATGCTGATTTGAATGAAATGAATAATGTTTACAATGACCCTAGTTATTCAGAAATCGTATCGAAACTCAGGAGCGAACTAACTGAGCTTCGTTCCAAATACAATGATTCAAGGGAATTAGATCAGTTTTACATAGATCAATACCAAACAGATTGATAATATCCTTTTTTCAGGTTTATTCCAATAAACATCAATATAAAATAAAAACTATAAAATTTAGTAGACTTTAATTTGACAAGCAGAGGGTCTTTAAAAATAGTCTTAATTTTAAAGAACGTTAATTTTTTTGTTTATTATTTGATGCTTAAATTTATTAGATGAATCATCTTATGATAAAATATACTCTCATATGGTCCTTATTTATAACCATTGGTATATCGGGAAAAAGATTAGTTAAGGTAGGAGATGAGGCCCCACCCATATCCCTATTCAAGCTTGAGAACAATAAATATTTTAGGTCTAAAGAATTACTAGGTAAAAAGAACCTAGTGGTTAGCTTCTTTGCTACTTGGTGTGTACCGTGTGCAATAGAGATTCCTGAACTAACAAAAATATCCAAAGAATTTGGGGATGACTTCCAATTCTTACTTATTGATGTCAATGAAAAGAAAGCTAAGGTAGAAAATCATATATCTAAAATGGGTATTACACTCCAAGTAGTTTTAGATAAATATGGTAAGACATTTGAAAAATTTTCTGGTACAACGTTGCCTTTATTGGTTGTTATCGATAAAAATGGGAAAATCACCTACCACAATACAGGCTATAAGGCAGGGGATGAGATAAAATTAAAAGAGCATTTGAAAACTTTATGAAATATATACTTATTCCAGCTTTGATACTTTCATCTTTAAGTGCTCAGTTTGCTGTTAGTATACTTGATTTTAAAGGCGAGGATGTTCAAGATAAATTACTAAGGGCTTGTTATAATCAACTTGAGGAGAGTTTGATAGAATCTAACCGCTTTACCGTTATTGATAAAAGCCAAAGAGATGAGATATTGGATGAACAGAAGTTTCAAAATTCAGGGATGTGTGATGATGCATGTGCCGTTGAGATTGGTCAATTAGTTGGTGCTGAATATCTTATGCTGGGAGAGATTATTGGCTTTGGAGACCTTTATCAAGTAAACATAAAAATCATAAATATTGAAAAAGGCGATGTCGCTGAAAAAGTGACAAGTCAAATTGAAGGTGGCATGTCAGACCTTTTGAATGGTATAGAAGATGCAAGCCAAGAAATTGTTAGAAGGATTGCGTCTGGATCTGCTCCGCAACCAGTGATGCTACAATCTGGTCAAATAGCTACTTCAGTGAAAACCTATGGAAATATTGATATTATTTCTGAACCTTTGGGTGCAGATGTACTTATAGATCTTGTTGAATATGGTGTCACACCAAAGACTATTGAAAAAATTGAGACTGGACCGCATAATTTGATTTTAAACTTTCCTGGATACGAGAGGTTACAAAAGCGAATTATGGTACTTGAAAATCAGACTGTATCAGTTTCTGAGTATCTTGTTCCAAAAACAGGAAGTTTATTTATTCTTACTGAGCCGCCTGGTGCAAATGTTTATCTAGATAATATTACTAAAGGGCAAACTCCATTAGATCTCATTAACCTTCCAGTTAAAGATTACATCATCAAGGTGGAGCTAGATGACTACCAGAAAATAGAAAGAAGAATATCCGTTCAGTACGGAGAAAACACAACCCAAAAATACAATCTAGACCCATTGCCCGGTAAACTCAGTCTCTTTACCACGCCACCATCGGCAAACATTAATATAAATGGTAAAAATTATAAAAGTGGATCTAATGGTATTGCGAGTATTGAGCTTCCAGTTGGCAGATATAATCTAAAAATTACCAAGAAAGGATATGAACCTGCGAAAAGAGAAGTTTTCATTAGGCCTAATGATCTAGGTACCCTAGATATTAACCTGAAAAGACTACCAGCGGGAGTATCTTCAAATCCAGATATGGGTTTTTTGACAGTTAACACATCAGATGGAAGAATTAGGCTAAGGATACCTGGTGTAAAAGAGGAACAGAGGCTTCCTTTAAAATACTTTGAGCTGAAGTATGGTACATATCTGCTAAAAGCTTATGGGATGGGTCTTGAAACAGAGAAGAGAAAAGTAGAGATTGATAGACAAAGGACAACGACTATAGATATCAATCTAAAGAATAAGCAAAAGTTAAAAGCAGTTCGCTATTCAATGATGTTTCCAGGTGCAGGACAGTTATATGCTGGCTCGAAAAGTAGGACTCGTGGATTGATTTACGCAGCCACTGTTTTGGGTACAGGGGCATTGTTATCAAATGGCATAACTAATTATTTTGATGAGCAAAAGTTGCTCGACCAATATCAGATCAATTATAAAAATGCCACATCATCTGAAGACATTGATGCATCATGGGAATTATATGAGGAGCAATCTGTAACATTAAATGATGCACAAACAAATATGATGATTCTAGGAACAACACTTGCCTCAGCTTGGCTTACAAGCATCATTGACGCTTACTTCTTTTCAGGGCTTAAATGAGAGTTAGATTATTATATCTAGCTATTTTATTGTTCGCCTGCAATTGTGAGGAATCAGTGCCAATTCGAGATAATCCTCTAGATGATGAGGGAGGAGATTATGTAACACCAACTATATCTTTAATGGATATTGTTGATGGAGATACGCTTTATTCAGAATCCATTGAGTTTACTTGGGAGGGGAATGAACTGGTTGTGGAGTTTCGATATAAGCTTGATTCATTCGACTGGACAGATTGGAGTGAAAGTCCTTCTGCTACAATAAGTCATTTGGATGAAGGCGACCATCAGTTATCTGTTCAATCTCGCTATTTGAATGGAGACACATCTGATGTTGCTAATGTTTCATTTATTGTGGATGCTGTTGGCGGACCAGCTCTTATGTTTTACCCACGTAGACATTTTGTCCAATCAAATGAAACAGTAATCTTCAAGATAATGGCAGAGGAAGTCACAAACCTTATGATGTCTGAGATCCATCTGGAGTATGACCCCTCAATGCTAGAGATTATGTCCATATCGCAAGGTAGCTTCTTTCAAAATGGTCAAAATTCTATTTTTTTATATGAGATCAATACTGAAGCAGGTGTTGTACAGATAAATACCACTTTACTTGATGGCGATACTCCCTCGGTTAATGGTACAGGAGATTTGGCAGAGATACAGGTAAGGTTGCTTCAATCAGGCTCAGCTATAGTCAGTTTTAATGGCAGTGATGCATTTATAGATTCAGAAAATAATGATATATACATCCTAGAAAAGGTTAACGGGTTAGTGGTAATAGAATGAAAAAATTGTCAATTATACTATTATCATTTAGTTATTTATTTAGTAACAATTGGCATGTCTCCACTACAGGTTCAGATGATAACAATGGTAGTGAAGAAAACCCTTTTGCCACAATCCAGCATGGGGTTAACGCAGCAAGCGATGGTGACACAGTTCTTGTTTCAGCTGGGACTTATGTGGAGAATATAAACTATAGCGATAAGAATATTGTAGTCCTAGGTGAAGATAAAACAACAACCATTATTGATGGAAATGCAAGCGGATCAGTCGTAATTATGGGCAAGGGAGTGCTCGATGGATTTACAATTACCAATGGTTCTTCAGGCGGAGTACAAATCGATAATTATAGTACCTTTCATCCGGTCATCTCAAATGCAATAATTTCAGGAAACACAACTTCAGGCAATGGTGGAGGTGTTGAGGCAACGGGCTATTCAGATGTAACCATAGAACATACTTTAATATACGATAATAACAGTTCCTGGGGTGGAGGTGTATATGCCGATATCGATGCCAATGTTTATATTAAAAATTCAACAATAGCTTATAATAGTGCTTCAGTTGGGAATGGACTTATGGTCTATGCATACGCATATATGTATGTAGAAAATTCAATTGTTCAATTTAATAATTCAGTTAATACTTGGAGCAGTGCGAGTATAAGTATATCCTATTCAAATGTTGAAGGTATTGGCGGGAATGGAAGCATTGACACCGATCCACTTTTTGTAGATCATACGAATGGAGATTTTTCTCTCCAACCAGAATCTCCATGCATTGACGCTGGTGATCCAGATATAGACAATGATGGTGAGGATTACAACACCGATATAGATGATCAGGATCCAGATGGTACTAGAATTGATATGGGTGCCTACTACTATGACCAACGCAATTTTGTTTGGCACGTATCTATTGAAGGTTCTGATGAGAATGATGGTAGCGAGGAGTATCCATTTGCAACCATACAAAAAGGAATAGATGTAAGTGGCCATGGAGATACTGTTCTAGTTCAAGAGGGGACCTACTTAGAAAATATTAACTATAATGGAAAGAATATTGTCATAGGTTCACTTACGCTTACAACTCAGGATACCTCTTTCAAGCACACAACAATTATTGATGGTAACCACATAGACCGTGTAGTTACCTTTAACAATGAGGAAGATTCAACCGCTGTTCTGTGTGGTTTTACCATAATGAACGGCTTCTCTGAGGGCACTTCTTCAGAATTCCCTGCTGGAAGAGGTGCTGGTATTTGGTGCCATTTCTCAAGCCCGACCATTACAAACTGCATTATAAAAGATAATGAGGCCTCTGGACTCGATCAGTTTACAGGAAGAGGTGGAGGAATTGCATGTCTAACCGCTAGCCCCAAATTAGTCAATGTGGATATTATAAATAATATATCTTTTATGGGTGGTGGTGGACTTTATTGTAGAGAATTTGCTAGTCCAAAGCTTTATAATGTCAGAATCATTGGTAACCATTCAACTGGTGGAGCCGGAGGTGGTGTACATTTAGAGTCAGGTAGCGATCCTATTTTTGAAAACGTATTAATTGCCAATAATCATTCATCCAATGCTGGAGGTGGTATTCATATCAATGGGGCACCAACTTTCAATCATGTAACCTTTACAGGTAATTCATCAAATACAAGCGGCGGTGCAATATATGTTTATCCAAATTCAGGATCTCCAACAATTAATTTCAATAATTCAATTGTCTGGGATAATGGCATTGATCCGATTAATCACACTAGCGAAATTATTAATTTAGAATTTCAATTTTGTGATATTGAGGATATTGAAGAATCTATTTTGGGTGGTGGCATGGTCTATTGGGGCACAGGTATCATTGACGAGGATCCACTTTTTTGTAATTCAGATAGTTCTGATTTTACTTTATTCAATAATTCGCCGTGCGTATCAACAGGACAGGATGGTACTAACATGGGAGCCTATGGAGTAGGATGTTACATCCCATCTCATGAAGGTCCTGTATGGCACGTATCCACTGAAGGGTCAGATTTAAATAGTGGGAGTGAGGTATACCCATTTGAAACATTGCAAAAAGGTATAGATGCTAGTAGTGATGGCGATACAGTTCTAGTTATGTCTGGGACCTATCCTGTAAATCATCTAACCGTTAGCAATAAAGCTATTTCTATTATTGCAGAAAATAATAACGTAATCATTGATGGGCAAAATCAGAACAGGATTTTATCTGTTACAAATTCAATGGAAAGAACATTTATCATTGATGGGTTTACAATACAGAATGGTGATGCGCAAAACCAAGATGGGTTTGTTATACAAGCAACAGGTGGTACTAATTTTTTTAATAATCTTATACTTAAGGATAATGGACAAGGTAGAGGGCATACTCTTTTTCGAGGAAATCATCCTGACTCAACATTTTTCAATAATTGTATTGTAGCAAACAATAGTGCTGAAAATGCAGCTGGAATTGGACATTCAACTGTGACGAATAGTCTTATTTATGGCAACCATGGTTCAAATAATTCAGCACCCTTAAACCAATGTATAGTTAGAAATTGTACCATTATTAATAATGGTGGAGGGAATCCTGGAGGTGCAGTTAGTCTTTGTTATGAAGTAGTTAATAGCATTATCAGAGATAATGATGGAGGGACACAGGTTTATAACTCACCAGTCACATTCTCAAATGTTGAAGGTGGTTATGAAGGCATAGGTAATATTGATTCTGACCCAATGTTTTGCTCCCCTGATAGTAATGATTATTATCTGAATAATAACTCACCATGTATAGGTGCTGGGCAGGAAGGAACAGATATTGGAGCATTTGGTATTGGATGCTATGATGATTATTTTGGGCCTACTTGGTACGTATCGGTTGATGGGAATGATAGTGCAAATGGAAGCCCCGAAAATCCGTATGCCAGCATCCAGCACGCAATTAATCATTCCGAGGATGGTGACACAGTTATCATTTATTCAGGTACATATCAAGAATGCTTTAACTATAATGCAAAAAGCCTAATGATAGGTTCTATGTACTTACTTGATGGCGATACATCCCATATATCAAATACAATTATCAGCGGTGAAAATTGTGAGGGTGCTTACTCAGTAGCACAAATTTATCCTTACCCATTTGATATTTTCACTGGAACGTTTGGGTTAGTGGGATTAGCCATACAAGATCATCTAAGGGGAATCCATGCAGGAGGATCTGGTTACTCTGAAGAGTTATATAATGTAAGCCTAAAAAATTTACTCATAAAAAATACATATCATGGCATTTACACCAATAGTGGAACTCAAATAAATATTGAAAATTCAATTATAAGAAATAATCATTTTGGAATCTATGTGAACTCAACGGCAGCATTCGATCTGTTTGGTGATTCACTTATGATCTATGAAAATACTGGGGGTGGCCTCTACTTGGATTATTCCGGTGGTACCGTAGCACCAGAGCTCAACGAAAAACCAAGAGCAACTATAAAAAATTCGATATTTCACAGTAACTCTGGATATTATGTAGGGGCTATTTATAATGCAGGTGATATCATTTTAGAGAATGTTACCATTACAAATAATACTTCGCTCTGGTGGGTTGAAGAGCATAGCTTATGTGGTAATATTGATTGTAGTGGAGCTCTCTATCAACAAAATGAAGCCTACACGGGTAATGGTGAAGATCCAAATGAGTTTGAACCAAGTATAACTGCAATAAATTCGATCATTTATGGAAACATCCCACCCAATGCGACTTCTCACAATGACGTTTCCTGCGGAGCGTGTCAAAGTGATCCAGGAGTATTTACGTTCAATTATTCTAACATACAAGAGGCCACAGAGTTCTACTTTGGTGGGGACGTACAGATGAACTTGAATCCTCAATTTGTTGATCCATCACAATTTGAATTTTCTCTTCAATCAACGTCTCCTTGCATAGATGCAGGTGACCCCGACTCTGAATTAGATCCTGACAATACGATCTCCGATTTGGGCGCATTTTACTTTCACCAAGGACTTACCCCCTCTTTTACCCTTCAGAGTTCTTATTATACAAACCAGAATTCGGTTGTAGTAGCCCTATCCTTTAATGAAGAGATAAGTGGTCTCAGTGAGGATGATTTTTTATTGACAAATTGTACAATTTCTAATATTGAAGATAATTCTGATTCTTATATTATTAACCTAGAACCAAATAGCGAAGGAATGTGTGTCATAGCATTACCTGAAAATACTTTAACAGGGTCAAATGGAATAGGCAATATTGGATCGCAAGAATCGTTCGTCTACGATATTTCGCCACCAACATTTGAATCAAACCATAATTTAAATACTCCCACAAATCAATCATCTTATGATGTGGAGCTAGTTTTTTCAGAAGCTATTTCAGGAGATTTTGAAAACTCATTAATCTTATTAAATTGTGAGATTGATAGTATTTCACCCATTGATGATGAGTCATTTTCAATAGCTATCAATGCTCAATCAGGAGGTCTTGTTCGATTAGATTTGATAGAAAATTCTTTTTTGGATTTGGCAGGAAATGGAAATATTTCAGGGACAGTTTTCGAAACTTATTACGACAATACAGCTCCGAGTGTGTCGATTATTAGTCCTGAGAGTGGTGCATCTTTGGACATTGGAGACAATGTGGAAATAATTTGGGACTCTAGTGATGACTATGGTCTTAGTTATACCAATATTTATTATAGGAATGGTCAAGATTGGAATCTAATTGCTGATGACTTAGCGAATGTAAATTCTTTTTCCTGGTTCATTCCTAATGAACCATCAAATGATTCGCAGTTGATGGTCACTGTTGAAGACAGTGTAGGTTTGATGGATTCTTCAATAGTGTTTAATCTCAATTACCTGATCTCATATCCTTCAGTACAGAATATTGACCCGCAAAGTGGGCTCATAAGTAGCTTTACAAATGAAATTAATCTTTTCTTTAGTCAGTCAATCGATAGTAACTCTATTAATGATGAATCAGTTTTGATAGAAAGTTTAGGGTCAACCGATTTTCATTATGATTTTAGCTACATAGATAGTTCATCAAGCATTAGAATTTCTTTATTTAACCTTCAATCTCTAGATACCATAATGATTAATCTAGATCCAACTATATCAAATTTATATGGATATAGTTTGGACGGTAATATTGACGGAGTTGGTGGTGATGGATTGACTATTGAATACTTAACATCAATACTTGGTGATTATAATACAAATATGATGATAGATATTGAAGACATTTACCAGTTTATATCCAATTGGGAAAATGAGATTTATGCTTATGAATTAGGTCCATTTAGAGGGACCATACCCTATGTGCACGTTGTTCCAGATAGCAATTACAATTATCAGGATATGGGCGTTTTTGCTATGATGTGGAATTGGTCTCATTCAAACAACACTATGTCTTTTGCTAATTATGAGGATGATGGACTACCAATTACATTAGAAGCTGAACATGACTCTTTGTATCTAAACATACCATCAGACCTATCCGTTTATCAGGTCCAAATACAATATAAGCCAGGTTCCTTTTTTATTGGTGCTTTAGATAAAGAGGATAGATTATTTCTGACCCATCAAGAACAAGAATTGGGAGTGTATACCATCATGGCCCAACCAGGGCAAAAGCAGTTGGTTATTCCTATTCAGATTAGTGGCAAAGATGCTGATATATCTATAAGCTATAAGGGTATTACAGGCCAAGGTGAATTGGCGGGTCAGATGACAAAGTCCATGACGATTGCAAATGTTCCTGATGAATTTGTGCTATATCCAAATTATCCAAACCCATTTAACCCATCAACCAAGATAGACTATGGTCTTCCGAAAGAAGCCAGTGTTCAATTAGTAATTTTTGATATCTTAGGACGTGAAGTAGTTACATTGGTTGATGGTATTCAAAAATCAGGCTATAGATCCGTATTGTGGAATGGTGCAGATGCTTATGGAATAAATGTTAGTGCAGGAATGTACTTTTACTTATTACAAGCAGGAGATTTTAGGCAAATCAATAAAATGATTTTATTGAAATAAACGATTGTAGAATATTCAATTTTTAAAAGAAATTCCCGTAATATAAAACTCCACCTTAAACAGAGGGGTGTTTTATTATTAACTGGTAGTAGCGGAGGAGAGATTTGAACTCCCGACACATGGATTATGATTCCACTGCTCTAACCAACTGAGCTACTCCGCCATTATTCTAAAT
>MDTD01196300.1_pt1 | contig 11261 bp, 10 predicted proteins | sample 811221 | NCBI WGS metagenome assembly MDTD01 (sample SAMN05326646, study PRJNA326480) | marine metagenome | isolation source: seawater | place: Pacific Ocean: South West | collected 2011
ATGCCGATGCCGTGCTGGTCGATCTCAGCCATGCTCCCCCCCCGGGTGAAACGATCTTCGGCCTGCTGGCACTGAGCGAGATGGGGCTTCCGGCCGTGCTGCTCGGAGACGCGACCGAACTCGACCGGCTGTACCCGGATCACGGCATGCTCCTCGTACCGGGCATCGTCGATACGCACGCTCTGGCCGGCATCCTGTTCGGAATCACCCAGCGGCAGGATGAGGTTGCGGAACTGCTCCAGGAATCAGGTCAGTCGAGGGAACGGATCAACCAGCTCGATCGACAGCTCGACCGACTCCACCACGAACTCAAGGGTGCCTCCGAACTGCAGAAGCGTTCTCTCCCCCATCCCCTGCAATCGATTGCCGGCGGATCGATCAACACGCTGTGGAAGCCGGCCGGACAGGTCTCCGGCGATCTGGCGCAGGTCATCAAGCTCACGGACGGATGCACCGCCATGGTGGTGGCCGACTCGATCGGGCACGGCGTACCCGCCGCAATGCTTTCGATGATCCTGCAGCGCACCCTGACCGAAGCCCACCAGAGCGGAGAGCAGTCCCTGCTCCGGTCCCCGTCCCGGATGCTGAGTCTGCTGAACGAGTCGCTGGTGCGGACCGCCGGCGATGAGACTCGATTCGCGACCGCAATCTACGCGGTCTTCGACTCCCGCACCAATGGCCTGCGGGTCGGTGCGGCCGGCCATCCCACTCCGATCGTCTCCCGACCCGACGGCACTTTGAAACGACTTCCCGTGCAGGGGCCGCTGCTCGGTCTGTTCGCCGGCGAGTCCTATCCGGATACCGAATGGACCCTCGCCCCCGCGGACCGGGTCGTCTTGTACAGCGACGGCATCGAGCAGGTTTCGATGTGCCGACGAAGTCCACGCTGCACAACCGCCGCGGAAGCCGTGGAGGACCTCGTGCGTGCGGCGTCCGTGACCGGTGAACCCGCATTGTTCATCGAACGCATCGAAGCCGAACTCGAGGCCCACGAAGACCGTCGGACCGGCGAGGACATCGACGATCTCACCATGCTCTGCCTGACCGTCGACCCGCTGCGGATGATCGACCGCCGGGCCGCGTGAACGTCGTCAGAGCCCTCGTGCCTCGAGCAGCCTGGCGACGACCCGAGCGATCATGTCGCACTCGATGTTCACGGTCATGCCCTCCACCAGCTGCCCCAGCGTCGTGTCTCGACGGGTCACCGGGATCAAGGCGATGCAGAAACGATCCCCTTCCACGGCGGTCACCGTCAGCGAGACTCCATCGACCGTGACGGACCCCCGTTCGACGAGGAACGACGAGAGTTCCCCGGGAACCCGAACCCAGATCCGGACGTCATCTCCGGCCTTCGTGACCGACATCACGGTCCCGACACCATCGACATGCCCCTGGACCAGATGACCGCCCAGTTGATCACCGACACGCAACGCCGGTTCCACGTTGACCGGGCGACCCGGCTGCAACGCTCCCAGTGCGGTCAACTCCAGCGTGCGGGGAATCACGTCGAAATCCACCCGTACATGCCCTTCACTTTCCTGCGGTTCGGAGGCAACGGTGAGGCAGCACCCGTTGACGGCCACGGAATCTCCAATACCGGGACGGGCCATTCCCGGCACCTCGACGGACAGACGAATCATCCCCTCACCCGCCGTGGCGGTTGATTTGAGGTGGCTGACTCGCCCCAGATGCTGGATGAGACCTGTGAACACGGGCCAGAGCATATCGATTATTTGACGCACCAGCAGCAAGGGCGGATACTGGCGTATTCTCCGAAGGGACCCGCTTGAGGGGACCGTCACATCAGATCTCCAGATCAACGGCTCCAGAACCATGCTCCACGGACCACGAATCGCATCCGACGCCCGCCACCTTCACCGATTCGCCCGGATGCTGACCGGTTGCTGCCTGCTGGCGATGGTCACTGCTTCCGTCACCACCGCCGCCCCCCCTGAAAAGGACACCAGGGAACGTCTGGAACGCCAGGAGGCCATCCGAAACCATCTCGAACAGTCCTACCTGATCGGCCCCGCGGCCGCGGAATCCTTCGGCTACACGGTCGACTGGCAGTTCCCCGTGCCGTCCAAAGAGGTCAGCATGGTCACCAGCCACGACGATCGGATCTTCGTCGTCACGGTCACCAACGACCTGATCTGCCTGCAGGCCGACAACGGGCGTCGGATCTGGTCCGTCAGCGTTGCCGACAAGCTCGAGATCGTGCACTCGATCACCTTCATGCCCGAGAACGAACTGGTTCTCGTGCTGACCAACAGCATGCTGGTCACCCTCGACAGCAACACCGGGATGACCAAGGCGGCCGTCCTCGGCAAGGCCCATCAGGAACTGCAGTGGATTGCGAACACCCCTGGCGTACTCAGTGGTGATCATCTGATCTACGGCGCACGCAATGGCCAGCTCGTCTGGCAGACGTGGAAAATCGGATTCGCCTGGAAGGCCTACCAGGCCGCCGGATCGCTTCGACTTCCTCCGGTCATGAGCGGCAACATCATCTGCACGACCAGCTCGGATGGCGTGGTATCGGCCTTCGACACCGACACTGCGACCCAGATGTGGAACGCCAGACTGCTCGACTCCATCGTCGCGAAGGCAGCCACCAGCGAACATGCCATCTACGTGGCGGGAATCGATCAGCATCTCAGAGCCTTCGACATCCGTACCGGACGCACGCTCTGGCGGGTCCTGACCGAAAGCGCCCTGGTCGACCCTCCGACCCTCATCGGCGATCACGTGTATCAGCAGATCCCCGGACTCGGTCTGGCCTGCTTCGATGCACTTCCCGTCAACAAGCTCGACGGTGACCGCAAGTGGATCTGCCCCGACAACAACGGCACCGTCGTGGCTCGCCACGGTGACACCCTGGTGACGTGGGATCCCTCCAGTCGGGTCCTCGCAACGGTGTCCGCGACCCAGGGAACACCGATCCATTCGAAGCAGTACCCCAACATCGAAGAGATCGCCGCCACCGGCATGCAAGACGGCAAGCTCCTTGCCGTCGGCGACGACGGCCGCCTGATCTGCCTCGACCCCATGCGTTGATCGATCCACTGCCCACGCCCAGCCCATCATCCCCACCATGCCTACCACCCCCATCGCAAGAGCACTCCTGTCGGTCAGCGACAAGACCGACCTGGTGCCGTTCGCCCGCTCCCTGGCCAGCCTGGGGATCGAACTGATCTCCACCGGAGGGACGGCCCGGGCCCTGGCCGAAGCCGGTCTTGATGTCACCCCGATCCACGAAGTCACGGGGTTCCCGGAGATGCTCGACGGGCGGGTCAAGACCCTGCACCCGCTCGTGCACGGAGCGTTGCTGGGTCGTCCCGATCTGGAGGATCACGTCCAGGCCATGGACGAGCACGGCATCGTGCCCATCCAACTCGTGTGCATCACCCTCTATCCGTTCGAACAGACCATCCGCAGAGAAGACGTGACCGACGCCGAGGCCATCGAGCAGATCGACATCGGCGGCCCCTCGATGATCAGATCGGCGGCCAAGAACCACGCCTTCGTGACCATCGTCACGTCCCCCCAGCAATACGACGAAGTGATCGACGACATCCGGCGGAACGACGGCACCTCCTCGAACGACATGCGTCGCAAGCTCGCCTCGGCAGCCTTCACCCGGACCGCCAACTACGACACGGCCATCAGCCAGTGGATGAGCCGCAAGGAGGACGAGCCATTTCCCCCGGTCCTGCAGGTGACCGGCCGTCGCTCTCGTATCCTGCGCTACGGAGAGAACCCCCATCAACGAAGTGCGTTGTACACCACCCCCGGCGACGGGGCGATTCAACTCGCCTCGGCCCCGCTGCGTTCCGGAAAACCACTGAGCTACAACAATCTCAACGACGCAGCCGGTGCCCTGGCCCTGGTCAACGACCTCGCCATCGTCAATCGGGATCAAATCGCCGCCACCGTCGTCAAGCACACCAATGCGTGCGGAGCGGCGATCGCCGACGCAGCCACCGACGCGTTCCTGGCCGCCTGGGAAGGCGATCCCCGGGCCGGATTCGGCGGCATCGTCGCGATGAGCGCCGGAATCGACACGGAACTGGCCAACACGATCGCCGACGGCTCCAGATTCCTCGAGGTCATCATCGCCCCCTCCTTCGAGGACGATGCGGTCGAGATTCTGGCCGAACGATGGAAGAACGCCCGCCTTCTGGAAGTTCCCGGCATCGGAGCGATCCAGCCCCAGGCGCCGACGATCCGCAGCATCCCCGGCGGGCTGCTCGTCCAGGAACCGGATTCGATCATCGCCGACCCGACCCGCTGGTCACACGCTGCGGGACCGGCCCCTGACGACGCACTGCTGTCGGACGCACGACTCATGTGGATCGTCTGCAAGCATCTTTCCTCCAACGCCATTGCCGTGGGAGGCAGCGGAAGACTCCTCGGAGCCGGCACCGGTCAGGTTGATCGGGTGGGAGCCTGCTCGCTGGCGATCGAACGGGCCGGCGAAGCCCTCAGCACACTCGAATGCCCCGTGGCCGCGTCCGATGCCTTCTTCCCGTTCCCGGACGGGCCGGCTCTGCTCGCCGATGCCGGCGTCCGATGCATCGTGCAGCCCGGCGGTTCCAAACGGGACGACGAAACCATCGAGCTGTGCAATGAACGCGGCATCACCCTGTTGATGACCGGGGTCAGGCACTTCAGACATTGAATCCGTTCAGCCGGTGGCACCGATGCTGACGTCGACGGGCTGCCCCGACGGCTGGTGGGTCGGCTCCACGGCCAGCTGCAGCGGCAGTCGCCGACCTTGACCGTCGTAGGGGATGTTGTCCTGATCGATGATGCGCTGGATGGCCATGATGCCTTCGATGAGCATCTCCGGACGCGGCGGACAACCCGGAACGTAGACATCCACGGGCACGTACTGATCGATACCCTGCACCACCGCGTAGGTGTCGAAGACCCCACCGGTCGATGCACAGGCGCCCATGGAGATGACCCACTTGGGCTCGGTCATCTGCTTGTAGATGTGCTGCATCACGGGAAGCATCTTCACACTGACGCGTCCCGCGACGATGAGCAGATCCGCCTGACGGGGGCTGAAGCGGAACACCTCGGCCCCGAACCGAGACAGGTCGTAGCGACTGGAGGCCGTCGCCATCAGCTCGATGCCACAGCATGCCGTGGCGAACGGCATCGGCCACAGGCTGGACCGACGGGCCCAGTTGATGACTCGATTCAACTGCGTCGTGAGAAATCCGTCGACTGGCAGAGCGGCTTCGAGGCCCATGGATCAACTCCCAGGCCGCCTCGTGCGACCTCATATCCATGGTAGACCCGTCCGCACCGCATTGCCACCGGAAACATCATGCCGCGGCCATGCGCTGGGTGCCGGCCCCTGCGGAGGCGGTTTCCGTCGCAAAAAGACGGTCGATCTTCAGCATTCGAAACATCTGGGACAATCGTCCGCTCAGTCCCACCAGGGTGGTCTGCAGCCCAAATGCGTCGGCGGTGTTTCGGATATCGATGCACATTCCAAGGCCCACGCTCTGCATCATCTGGACATTGGAGACGTCCAGGGCCATGGTCTTCAGGCCACGGCCATGGCTGCGAAGGACACGATGAACCGCTGCGGCGATGATCGAGGCCTCGTGGTCACCGACCCGCGGTGACGTGATGTGAACCCGGAAGTGCCCGTTGTTCATGGATGTGCTTACGTACGGATTGAAGGTGTTCTGTGTCATGAAATTCTCCCCCTGCTCCTGAACAGGTTGTGTCTCCCCTCCCATCGAACCAGCCCCTGGGCGACCTGAGCCGGGGTTCCGGCGGACCGGCCCGACCCCCTCCGGGTCCGGCCGAGAACCCCTACAGTTACGCCAGATTCACATTCGCAGCCGCTTATCGGCCCTCGTGGGGGTTGAGAATCATTTCGCGACCGTGGATGCTTGTCATGACCGGACCGTTTCGTGAACTTCCCCGGAGACGCCATGCCCCTGCTGCTTTCCATCCTGCTGTTGACGGCCATCGCCCCGGAGCCCCCGGCACCGTCCACCCCGCCCCCGAACCACCCCCCGGCGGCTCCCACCGAGGCGTCGGAACCAACTCGCGAATACGTCCTTCGGCAGGATCCCATCTCGGACGTCATCGATCGTGCCCGCTCGTGCCTCGGGCCGGAGTTCCGCGTGTACGAGGAGCGGTATTGGATCGTTCTGACCGACGCGGATTACGCAAGCATCAAGCACATCCACCATGACCTCAAGGCGACACGTCATCAGTTCAACCGTCTCTGCCAGATCCTCGGATCCGTACGTCCGATGCCGCGACACAAGATGCTGTGCATCGTCTTCCGGGATCATCGTGCATTCACCGACTTTGCCTCCACCTGCGGCCGCATTCCCAGCAACGTGTCTCCAGCCATCGGCGGATTCTTCTCACCGGTGGATCAGTGGATCGTGTTCTACGAACCCCGGGGCATGCCCGCGCTCGTCGATGCCAGGGAGCAGATCCGCACGGCACGCGATGAACTCGAGGAGTACGAGGAGAGGAACGAACGGACCGAATCCGCCCCACTGATCGAGGAACGACAACGAAAGGCCGCCGAATCCTGGAATCGCCACCTGGAACAGCAGCGGAATCGGCTCGATCGGATCGAACAGGAACTGCGGACATCCATCACCACCCACGAGGCGTTCCATCAGCTCAGTTGGCTTGCCGGATTCGTGGACAGTCGCGGGGGATGGGGGTACTGGCTCCACGAAGGCTTCGCGACCTGCTTCGAGACCGACGACACCGCCTACGCGTTCGGACCCGCCCACGAATCCCGACTTCGTCTTGACGGTTTCCGTTCGGCCCTGGCCGCCAATGAACTGATGCCCCTGCGGACGCTCCTCACGTTCCACAACTTCGCGGATGTTCCACCCGAGCGGATCACGGTGTTCTACAACCAGTCCTACGCCCTGGTCAGATGGTTGTATCGATTCCGAAGAACGCAGCTCAACAACTACCTGCGTTCGCTGCGTGAACGCCGGGATCTCGAGTTTCCGCGGGACTTCATCCCGGCCTTCGAGGACGCCTTCGGCCCCATCGATCGCCTCGAACGGAGATGGCTTCGTGATGAAATGGACCAGTGGGATGCTAGCCGGCGGGATCCGTGATCCGCTCGCGGCTCCGGAGATCACCGAGCCGCTGCGAAACCATCGTGATCTCCAGCCCGTAGAGCACCGACAACCACATCAGGTACATCCAGAACATGAACACCGGTACGAATCCGAGACTGCCCCCCAGCGGGCTGGATCGCACTGCACCGTCGATGTACAGCGTCAGGATCCATTGCCCGATCCCCAGCAGGATGGTGGCGCAGGCGGCCCCCAGTGCGGCCGGACGACGGCGCACGTGCCGGGCGGGAATCCGTCGGTAGCAGAACCGAAGCAGCCACCACAGGGACACGATGGAGACGATCGACTGCAGCAGCGGCGTGATCCACGTCCAGAACCCCAGCACGACGGCCGTCTGTTCGATGGCCCGATCGATGCACCAGACGGCGACCACCGTGAGCAGCGGCGCGAGCACGATCACACCCACGTAGACCCAGATGCGACGCTTGATCCAGTCACCAGGCCGCGAACGCGTGATCACGTTGAAGGTGGTGTCGACCTCCTCGACCAGCCGCAGTGCCGAATAGAGGACCACTGCGAGACCGATCCAGGTCAGGCCGGTGAGGTCCATCGCCATGGCCTGCTCGGCCATGCGCTGGAGCCATTCGACCAGATCGATCGTCTCGTTCGCCCCACCGTCCGTCGACGGGATGGTGATCCGGATGTCCTGCAGATGGAACCAGCGGGCAAGATCGTTCACGCTTTCGAGGAACAGTTCCTTCTTGACCACCGCCTTGGCGAACAAGGCGGCCAGCACGAGCATGGGCATCATCGAGAAGAGCGTCCGGAAGGTCAGGGCCGCGGCATTGGACCCGGCACGATCACGACGCATCTGGCGGTAGGCGGATCGCCACAGCTGCCAGAGGAAGCGGATGAAGCGCTGCCCCCGGGTCAGTTCGGCCCGCGGCATGGCCTCGAGCCGCCGGAGCAGCTGCCGCAACCGGTTGAACGTGCCCTGCTCCATTGACCTCCTCGTCGAGACCACTGCCCGCGGCCCGATCGGCGACCGGAGGCGATTCGGAACGCCTCAGGACCCTCTACGCGGGATTCGATGCATATCGGCAAGGAATGGGTTCCCAAGCCACAGCGTGGCCCACGCACCTCCGCGATGCTCCCGGTAGACTACTCGATTCGAACCCACGGATTCCCCATGCCCCGAGACGACGAATCACGACCTGCCCCGGTCCCTCCCCCGCCCCCGCCCGGCGCGGGCTGGTCGGTCGCACCGGACCCCGACACCCCCCGGGACGACGGCGAGGCCTACCGCGATGCCCAGCGAGGGCAGCGCCTGCAGAAGGTGCTGGCCGCGGCCGGAGTCGCTTCGCGTCGGGACTGCGAGCAGCTCATCACGTCCGGTGAAGTCCGCGTGAACGGGACGCTCGTCGACTGGCTTCCGGCCTGGGTCGACCCGCAGCGGGATCGCATCACGGTCTCCGGCGAGGGCGTTCGGACCAGTGCCCCGCTGGTCCATGTCCTGCTCTTCAAACCCCGCGGGGTCGTGTGCACCAACGACGATCCCGGCGATCGACGCCGAGCCATCGATCTCGTTCCCCATCCCTCCCGGGCGAGACTGTTTCCGGTCGGCCGGCTCGACATCGATTCCTCGGGCCTCCTGATCCTCACCAACGACGGTGAACTCGCAGCGCGGCTGACCCATCCTCGTCACGGCATCCGCAAGGAATACGAAGTGTCCGTCCAGGGCGAGCTCACCGATCGTGAGATCCAGCGTCTGCAACGCGGCGTGCTGCTCACGAGCAGACGACGCGCCCGCCGTCGCCCATCCGGTGCGGAGGACATGAAACGCCATGCCGCCTCCTCGATCGAACTGATCCACCGGGACCGCGATCGGACCCGGCTGAAGATCGTGCTGGCGGAAGGTCGCAATCGACAGATCCGGCGGATGATGGCGAAGCTGGGTCACCCGGTGAAGAAACTGCGACGAATCAAGATCGGACCGCTGAACCTCAAGGGAATGCAGCCGGGCCAATGGCGGGATCTGTCGCAGGGCGAGGTCGACATGCTGCGCCGCATCGGCACCGCGTGATCACTTCTCGGCATCGGCGGGTGGTGGTTCGGCATCGAAGTTGGCATGTTCGATCCACTCGTCCTCACCGCGAAGCTGCAGAACGATCGGCGCCCCCCAATCCTCCTGCTGACAGGAGATGCGGTGGGTGCGAACGAGTTCGAGCAGCCCGAGGAACATGCCCAGACGCTGGGCCGGACTGCGACCGGCGAAGGTCTCCTGCAGTGAGAGGGACGTGCCACCGCGTCGGTGCAGTCGATCCATGAGATCCTGCTTGTAGAGTTCGATGGGAACCTCGTCCATGGCAACGTGATGGTCACCCAGACGATCGAAATCGATCGCGGAGGCGATGTCGTCGTAGGCCTCCGAGAGATCCATGACGTGGACATCCTCGATGTCGAGACCATCCTCCTGGTCCACGCGCATCGATTCGTCGGCGGGACGAATGCGGACCCGCAGACGACGCTGGAACTCGAGACGCCGTCCCTCCAGCTCCTCCGATGCGGAACGGATGCGCTGGTAGGCGAGCAGCTGCTGGACGAGATCCTGCCGGGGATCGACGAGATCGTCGGAGCTCCCGCTCTCTCCTTCCTCACCCTCCACCTCCACCGGAGCCAGCGTGCGGGACTTGAGCTCCATCAAGGTGGCCGCCATGACCAGAAAGTCCCCCGCGAGTTCAACATCGACCGAATCCACCTGCCGAAGCACGAGGAGGTACTGATCCGTGATGGCCGCAATCGGAATGTTCTGGATGTCCACCTCGGCCCGCCGAATCAGGTACAGCAGAAGGTCCAGAGGCCCCTCGAAGGACTCCAGCTGGACCGTGTAGTCTTCCTGAATCGAGGGCATGCGTATCCGCCTCCGGGTGGACAGGGAGCGTAGGAGCGGATCCCGGTACAATGGGACCGAGGAGCCGTGCCTCCATCATACCGAACGATGACCGTCACCCCATCCAATTCGAGGAACCAGGACCACCGCCCGCCCGAAGGCGAGGAGGCTGCCGCCTGCATCCGCGATGTCCTTCGCAGCGAAGCGGAAGCCATCCAGCGGATTGCGGACGCCGTCCATGGCGATTCCACCGGGGGCGAAGCCGCCCGCTGGCAGGGCGCCGTGGATCTCATCGCCTCCTGTCGGGGACACGTGGTCGTCAGCGGCATGGGAAAGTCCGGACTGATCGGAGCCAAGATCTCCGCGACCTTCAGCAGCGTCGGCATCCCCTCCAACGTCCTCCACCCGGCGGAAGCCGTTCATGGCGATCTGGGACGTATTCGTCGCGACGACGTGGTGATGCTGCTGTCGTACTCGGGAACCACCGAGGAAGTGGTCAATCTGGCCACGATCCTCAAGGCCGACGGTGTTCCCCGGCTGGGCATTTCCGGCCGACACGATTCCAAGCTGGCCGGACTCTGCGACGTCCACCTCGCCCTCGGCGAGTTGGAGGAGGCGGGCACGCTCAATCTGGCTCCGACCACCTCCACCACCGCAACGCTTGCCTGCGGCGATGCATTGGCCATGGCCGTCGCCCGGCGACGCAGACTGACCGAGGACGAGTTCCGTCGCCACCACCCCGGCGGCAAGCTCGGCAGTTCCCTCCGCAGCGTGGATGAAGTCATGCGACTCCGGGTCGGCGAGAACCTTCCGGTGGTGTCCCAGGCGCTGAGCGTGAAGGAGGCCCTGGATGAAGCATGGACGGATGGCGAGCATCGCCGGGCCGGCGCGATCATGCTGGTCGACGACCGGGGACGCCTCAGCGGCATCTTCACCGACGGCGACCTGCGTCGTCTCGTCATGGATGACCCTCGGGGCCTGGATCGACCCATCCGGGATGTGATGACGAAGCATCCCCGCAGCCTTCGCCTCGAGGATCGGACCCGTGATGCTCGACAGCTGATTGCAGAGCATCGGATCGACGAAATACCCGTCGTCGACGACGAGGGACGCCCCAGGGGGCTGATCGACGTCCAGGATCTGGTCACGCTGAAGATCGTCCAGGAGTGACCCACGCCCCATCGGGTCCCCCTTACAATGACACCAACGCAGGAGGACCTGGGATGGATCCTGAAACCGCCGGCGGAATCCGGCTCCTCTGCCTCGACGTGGACGGCGTCATGACC
>MDTD01006623.1_pt1 | contig 11260 bp, 5 predicted proteins | sample 811221 | NCBI WGS metagenome assembly MDTD01 (sample SAMN05326646, study PRJNA326480) | marine metagenome | isolation source: seawater | place: Pacific Ocean: South West | collected 2011
AGACTAGAATGACGGGGGGAATCGGAGGTCGGAAAAAACTTATTTTATGCTATGTTCCGGTTGCCGTTTTAATCGCAATAACGTTGTTGAGACTGGTACAGTCATACCGGAGCAACCTGCAGATAGATTTTCTGGCGTATCTGGACATCTCCCGCGCCACAATAAAGAACCTCAATCCCTATGACTTTAAAAATTTGATCTACTTTCCCTGGGAGCGCCTGCAGATATGCTATCCGGGGATTGCGATTTTCTTCATTCCTTTTATCCTGATGGGTAAAACCGCGGCCGGAATAGTTTTTTTCGCCTTGAATAGCGCCGCCGCTTTCGGACTATATTTTCTCTTATTCAAAGTCACAGGGATCTGGAATAAGATTGATTTCAAAAAGCCCAACCGCTATTTTTTCCTGTTTTGGGTGCTTGGATTTGCCTACATCAACTCACAGCCGGTACTGGCGTGTCTCAGGCACGGTCAGATCGCCATAATTATCTCTTTGGCAATATTTTTATTGCTGATTAAAATCCGGTTTGCCTGGAAAATATTACTTTTCGCTTTTGCGGCGGTTCAGAAATTTTCAATGTTGACATTATTCGGCCCTCTCCTCTTTATTAAGGGCCGTTACGCATTATGTATTTCAGCATTTATTCTTTTTGTTATTTTCAGCGCTACGCCGCTGCTATTCGGGGTTGACCTGATCAAACTTTACGGGGATTATATTCATGAACTATCCTCTCAAGTAAGTGGAGGGTTCAACTCATACTCGCAAAGCGGCTACAACATGCTGCATCTGAACTGCTTCAAGATCAACTTGTTTAACATTATTCTCAAGATGCTGTTCGGGTTCCTGTTTCTCCACGTCATGTATCAGGAATGGCGCAAGCCGTCATTCAGCTTAAACCTGCTGCTTTTCACGTTCAGTTGCTCAATGCTTTTAAGTTATCACCGGGTTTACGACTTGTCAGCGGTCAACGCACTCCTGGCGGTTAAATTCATTCTCTTTGTTGAGCGGCGTCAATACGTTCACTGTGCAATCGCCGGGGGGATCATGCTGATATTCCTCATTCCTCAAGGCGTCTTTTTACGTATTTGCAGTATAATCGGGAAACTTCCCTGCTCGGACCGAATATTCTGTCTGTCAGACTACTATCAGGGAATTTCCAGCCTGTTTCCGCTCTTACCGCTAATCGTGATGGCAATAACTGTTTGGAGTTGGTTTCTGTATTTAAAGGCAGAACCGGATTTTGAATTTGAAGGAAAAGATTATGTTAAAAATACTCCGGAACCTGTTACCGGATGAAGGATTACCCTGCTATATCATCAGCCGGGAACCCCCTATTATAATCAGTTACTGGTATGATTTCTATAACAAGTTAGACGAATGCGCTGCCTGCTTTCCTCCCGGTCAAAGCGGTTACGTGCTGGCAATGCTGGGATGGCATCGTGAGACGCAGGAACGGGTTGATGAACTGTTGAGAGATGTCAGCGACGTTGCGAAAAGAGCCCCGAACATCAAGCCGGTTTTTCTGGCAAACAGTCCGAACGAGGAAAAACTGCTGAAAGAACACGGGCTCAATGCCGTTTTTTGTCATCAAAACGCATTTCTTGATGAACGTCACTATAAGATCATTCCCGGCGTCCATAAACAGTATGACGCAATTTATATTGCCAGAATAACTCCTTTTAAGCGCCATGAACTGGCAGCGGCACTGCCTTCCTTAAGGCTGATCGGCGGGTGGCATGACTATGAACAGGAACACTACGACAAGATACTGAGCATCCTGCCGCAGGCTGACTGGAAATGCAAGGTCAGGTCTAGATCTATTTACCGGGAAATCAACGCCGCAAGGACCGGATTGTGCCTGTCTGAAGAAGAAGGGGCAATGTTTGTCAGCGCCGAATATCTACTGTGCGGAGTGCCGGTGGTGAATACACCAAACCTCGGGGGCCGGGATGAAATGTTTACGTCTCCATATGCCTTGACGGTCGATCCGACGCCTGAAGCAGTTGCCGAAGGTGTCAGGGCACAGATAGAAGCGCAATATGACCCCGAATTGATCCGTCAGGCAATAATTGAGAAAATGCAGATCCACCGGCGGACTTTTACAGACCTGGTTCAGTCGATATATGACCAGGAGAACATCAACAGGGATTTTTCACAGGAATGGCCATCAGTATATACCCACAAAATGGGTATCCGATGCTCAATATCACCAGTAAGAGCATTGCAACGCAGGCTGCAGAAGGGTAAATTGCTGTAACGGCAAGCAATAAAGGACAGGATTATACATGGTACGTCTCAGTAAAACATTAATGCGTAATACCGTCACCAATTACATATATTTGGGGACTTATCTGGTTTCAGCAATATTCATGGCCCGCTTCCTCCTGCTTGGACTGGGGGAAAATCCTTACGGCTTCTGGACCCTGCTCTGGGCAATATTCGGGTACTCACTTTTGTTGGACTTTGGATTTGGCAAAACCATCGTCAAGTTTACTGCGGAATATCAGGCAGACAAAGATATAAAGCGTTACAGCCAGATTATTTCATCTGTCTTCATGTGCTATCTGGTAATGTCCATAATCCTGATCATTGCCAGTGCTTTTTTGACCTACTTCTACCACTTGGTCTTTCAAGTTAAAGACATGCTGAATCAAAACGGCAAACTGGATATTCGTTATTACAAGTTATGTTTTATGATCTTCGCAATCGGCATAGCAGCAGTTTTTCCGACCGGAATAATCCCGGAGATACTGGTCGGATTGAAGCGGTTCGACATCAAAAACTATGTCTTGATTGTTAACACGGTATGTAATTTAGCCGGGGTGTGGATAATATTACACTGCGGCGGCTGGTTACTGAGCTTGTCGATCTTTACCGCCGCGCTGAATATATTGACTAATGTTGTGATGGCGGTTTATGTCTTCAAACTGGTTCCAGGATTGAAAATCTCACCCTTTTCATTCAAGCTTTCGAGAATCAAAGAGATTGCGGATTTCAGTTTGTTCGCCTACATTCTGACCATGGCAAACCTGGTTATATTCAAGACTGACCGCATTGTTCTGGGTGTCATGTCCGGTATCGCAATGGTCGCAGTATACCAGATAGGGACACGCGTTTCAGATCTGATGAAGTATGCATCCAGCCAGTTCCAGAGCAACATTTCCCCTGTTACCGCTGAACTCTACAGGTCCGGAGAAACAAAGAGACTTACCCGGGTTATGTTGAAAAGCACAAGAATCTCAGCGTTTATCTGCGGGTGCGCTTTTATTGTCTGCTTCATCTCAGCGCCGCAAATTCTCAAAATATGGCTTAAAGTTGTTAACCCTCAAGCGGTCATGATTGCCCGGATAATGCTGGCGTCGGCACTGTTTGAAGTCATGTTCAAAAGCGTCGCGGAGGGCTATATCCTGATGATCAACAAACACCGGATCATTGCCATTGTTACAGTCGTCGAGGCCGTACTGAATATTGTATTGAGCGTTAGCCTGGTTTATATGTATGGAGTTGTCGGCGTCGCCTGGGGTACGCTTATTCCGGGAGCATTCCTCTGCTTATTTGTTATCTTTCCTCTGTTCGCTCAATACAGTGGGACCTCAATGTTTAAATATTTGACCAATGTATACCTGCCAGTGGGACTCATTTCCATTTTACCGGCACTATTGATGTGGTATGCCTGGGAAAGCATAACGATTCACGAAGTAAGTACTTTTAGCTTGATTGGGGTTACAGGCGGGGCCGGATTACTGTACAGCATACTTGGAGTACTTTTCTTTTTCAGTCGCGACGAGCGGGAGATACTGATTGACGCAGTTCCATATTTACCGGGATTCGTCATAAAAATAATCCGCGGGCTGCCGTGTTTTGTTAGGCGGGAAGAACCTCAGGTTTGACCTTTATCTTGTTCCCTCTTGCGCTTTGCCGCTGCCTCGACGAGAGCATTGAACAGCCCCTGATTGGCAGATTCAAACAGCGCGCGCAGTTCAGGATGCCACTGCACCCCGATCATAAAATCATATTCCGGATGCTCGACCCCTTCGATACATCCATCTTTGCTGCGGGCCGAAACATTCAAAGTCCCGGCGTCGGCAATTGACTGATGATGAATGGAGTTCGTTACCAGTTCAGGAGCAGGAAATATTTTTGCCAGCCTGGATTCAGGAACAATGTCAACATGATGACCGGTAAATTTGATCATATTGGTCAAGCGGAAGCTGTGAATATCATCCTCATCTTCAATATTGACCAGATGCCCTCCATATTTTACAGCCAAAAGCTGTGATCCGCGACAAACCGCCAGCAACGGAATATCCATTTCAGCGGCTAGATTGAGCAGTTCCATTTCAAGCTCGTCACGGGCTGAGTTAATAAAATTAGCCAAATGTTTCGGCGCATCATATAACTGCGGGTCAATATCCTCTCCCCCGGTCAACAGCAACGCATCAAGTTTTTCAATCTTCCTGCGCAAATCATCAATATCAGAAGGCTTGACCGTTACTACTTGCGCTCCGGCCCTGAATAGTGCAACGTCATAGGGAAAGCGGGCATATTGCAAGTTATCCGGCCAACGTCCGGAAACCGCAAGTCCAACTTTCACACTCCTGCGCCTGGATGACCTTCTGGTCAGCCAGATAAAAGGACTCAACAAGCCGATTAGCGGAAGAAAAAGAACCGCCATCAGCATATAGAACGCTATTTCAATCCTCCTGCTCATTACCCGGCTTGGCCACTAACAGTTCAGGGGATACTTTGCCGTTTTTCATAAATACGACAAGCGGATAAAGCAGACCAAGGATCGGAAGCGGATCAGTGAATTTGAAAATTTCTCCGACCGCTCCACGGTTTTCCTGCAAAACTTTTTCAACTGCGCGAATACGGGACGCCGGAACATCGGAGACATGTTTGACCAACTTTCCGGTGGCTTTCAATACATCTGTTTGAACGTCGCGCCCGAATATCTGAAACGCCATGGCAATATCCCGTATCGGATGTTTTCTGGCATGAATAAACTCTTCAAGCATGATCAGGGTCAACAGACAAGGGTTAAATGTCTTTATTTCATGAGTTTTCGGTGTCATTTCAGGTATCGTTCCGTCTATAGCCAAACGGTATACCCAATACGGATAATCCCAGCCGGACTCAACCGACTGCGCCAACCCGCCCCAGAATCTCGGGTTCACCTCGATCAAGTATGGTTCATTCTTGCCGTCCCAACGAAAATCAATCTCAGCAACGCCGTGCCACTTTGCCAGCTCCAGCAGTTTTGCGCCGGCGCCTTCCATATCAGATGCATCAACCGTTTCCCTGAGAGCCCCCATACCGCTTTTCCGCGGATAATCCAGCAGATTATGGTAAGTCATAGATGCTTTACGTTCGCCATGGTCAAACAGGAAGGTGCAGCAAAAATCATCCCCTTTTACCGACTGCTGGATAATCGGATATTCCCCATCCTTCATGGGATATTTACGCGTAATTGAAGTATAAAAATCAATGGCTTCGGAAGCATTTTTTACCTTTTTCAGACCAATAGCGCTGCAAGACTCTGGAATTTTAATAAAAGCCGGAAAAGGAAAGTCCTTACAAACTTCTTCCAAATGCTCCGCGGATTTAATCAAAATCGTTTTCGGAGTACGAATCCCGTGTTCAACACAAAACTCCGCCAGAGAAGCTTTATTGCCTATAAGGTCAATCTGTCCACGGGTCGGCAGGGCCAGCTTCGCAATCCCCTCAAACCGGTCGGCATGCTTGGCTACAATAAATGCATCGGTCAATAATGGCAATAGCGCCAGGTCAACATTCTCTCCGCTATGTTTTTTACAGACCTCAACAAGCTTATCAATGTAACCGTTGGGGTCTTTGTCAGGATTTGGATAAGTGAAAAACTTTTTTGAATAGACGGAGAAATTGGAACTGCATATCAGACTGTCATCGCCGGTAATAACTTCCACCCCGTTCTTACCAAGACAACGGGTTGCGGCCAGCGCGTTCCACGATCTGGCAAAAGTGACAACACAGACCTGGCGTCTCCCATCCCGCTTCTTATGAACTATCTTATCGATTAAATTAATCATCCTGGTCTCCCGTTAAAGTTATTTGTAGTATTATATTAAAGTAACTTAGCATTTTCCAGTTAATCAATCAAGCAGGATTCATTACTTAAAAGAGATATTTTACATAAAAAAAAGGCGAAGGAAAAAATCCTTCGCCTTGAATATTAGATGAATTGGAAGCTTAGTCTTCCATTTCTTCCAGAGCAGCACGACGGCTGAGTCTGATCTTGCCGGACTGATCAACATCCAGAACCTTAACGGTAACGTAGTCACCTTCCTGGCAGATGTCTTCAGCAGCGCGGACGCGGTAGTTCGCCATCTCTGAGATGTGCAGCAAACCTTCCTGTCCAGGCAGGATTTCAACAAACGCGCCGAAATCACGAACGCCTTTGACCAGGCCGCGGTAAACATTGCCAACTTCCACTTCTGCAGTCAGTTCGCCAACGCGACGCAATGCTTCGTCCATATGCTCTTTATCAGCAGCCATAATTTTAACAGTTCCGTCTTCTTCGACGTTGATGTCAGATTCGGTTTCGGCAGTAATTGCACGAATATTTTTTCCACCCGGACCAATCAGAGCACCGATTTTTTCCGGGTTGATCTTAATGGTTTCAATGCGCGGAGCATTCGGGTTCAGCTCTTCGCGAGGAGCGGCAATACACTCTTCAATAGTATCGAGAATCTTCATTCTGGCAACTTTATTGCGCTCCATTCCCTGACAAAGCAGGTCAAGCGAAATACCCGGCAACTTCAGGTCGAGCTGGAAGCCGGTAATACCTTCGCGGGTACCGCAGACTTTAAAGTCCATGTCGCCGAAATGGTCTTCTGCGCCGAGAATATCAGTCAGCAACAACTCTTCACCGTTATCACCAGTGACCAAACCACAGGAAATACCGGCAACCGGAGCCTTAATCGGAACACCGGCGTCCATCAGGGACAAAGTGGCACCACAAACTGAAGCCATTGAAGTCGAACCGTTGGAAGCCATAACTTCGGATACGCAACGGATAACATACGGATAATCTTTAGGAATAACCTTGGACACGGAACGTTCAGCCAGGTTACCATGACCGATTTCACGACGGCCCGGACCCATAATACGGCCAGGTTCGCCAACACTGAAATTCGGGAAATTGTAATGCAGATAAAAACGCTTGGCGTAAGGTTCAGCACTCGGGTCATCATATTCCTGAGACGCTTTTTCGTTACCAAGAGTAGCAATTACCAGCGCTTGAGTCTCACCGCGGGAGAAGAGTCCAGTACCGTGAACGACCGGAAGCAGTCCAACTTCAGCACTCAAAGGACGCAGATCTTCAATACCGCGTCCATCAGGACGGAACTGTTTTTCGAGGATCGCTTTGCGAACGGTCTTCTTTACCAGATTATCAAAACCAATCTTCAAATAGAAATCGAGGTCTGCCTGTTCCGGGAACTTTTCAGCAAGAGCTTCGTTCATACCTTCGGCGACCTTATCAAGAGCAAGCCCACGCTCGGCTTTACCAGCGACCTTGCATGCTTCTTCCATACCGGTGCAGTATTCTGCAATTGCAGCATCGATTTCAGCCGGAACCAGTTTCAGATTTGGTTCGGATTTTGGTTTACCGGCTTCGGCAACCAGCTTCTGCTGGGCTTCAACCTGAATTTTGACAATACTGTCAGCGAACAGCATCGCTTCGTGCAACTGTTCTTCAGTCAGTTCATCACATTCACCTTCAATCATGATCACTTTTCCGGGAACACCGGCATAGATCAATTCGAGAGTGCTTTGCTTCTGTTCTTCGAGCGTCGGGTTGGCAACGAACTGTCCGTCAACCATACCAACACGAAGGGCACCAATCGGGCCCATGAAAGGCAGGGATGAAACTGACAGTGCGGCTGATGCGCCGATCATGCAAAGCATATCCGGATCATTTTTTCCATCCGTACTCAAGGTAATGGACTGAATCTGCACTTCATCAAAGAAACCTTTCGGAAACATTGAGCGGATCGGGCGGTCGGTAACGCGGCAGGTCAGGATCTCTTTTTCAGTCGGGCGACCTTCGCGCTTGATGTACCCACCGGGGAATTTACCGGCGGAACAGTATTTTTCACGGTAATCGATCTGCAGCGGAAAGAAGTCGGCGCCATCACGGGCCGGACCAGTACTTGCTGCAACTAAAACGACGGTGTCTCCCTGACGAACCAGGCAGGAACCTGCGGCCAAATTGGCCATTTTGCCGGTGGATATCTCGATCGAGCGATCTGCGGCAATTTCAAATGAAACTTTGTGTTCTGACATATTTTTCTCCTGTCATTGATTAACACATTTTTTGCGTAAACGCAATTCTTCCGGTCATAAAGATGCCGGAACCGTTGCAGACAGGAAGCATGCAGGAAAAGAGTAGTAAAATCGGAAATTTGCGGAACCGCGTTATCAATCCCCGACGCGGATTCGGAACCTGATAATGACTAGTTCCACAAAAAACAAATTCACCGAACTCTTCTTTAACTGGATAAACTTCCCGTCCGGTTTTTACATAAAACTCGTATAATATAGCATTTATAAATAAAAAAACAAGCTTATACCAGCTTTATCAAGATGAAACGCAATTACGTATTGCCTTTTTATTATTCCAGTTTAAAATTCCAGCACCATAATAAAATGAACCTATTTCAACCAGAAACAACTCTATAATACTGTAAGAATGACGGGCAATCCGTCAGTTTATCCGTCAATTTGTTAATACATCATAAACTATTAATAATGAACAGATACAACCGATTGCAATATTTTTATAAATAATTCGCCTCAGGGTATTGACATTATCCGCTTCAGCCATTATTATATTTACTTTAATACAACCGGTTGCCAAAGAAATTCATGTCATCAAACAAGACAATTTACGGGATTGCGGAAGCTCTTAAAATAAATGCATCCACCGTATCCCGGGCCCTCAGGGGCGATCCCCGGGTCAATGAAAACACCCGTGAAAAAATATGTAATTATGCCGAATCAATCGGCTACCGCCCCAATCTCCAGGCCAGGAACCTGGCATCGGGGCGTACTAATACATTCTGGTTGCTGGTATCTGATATATTTCGTCAACCAGAACAGCAGCTGGCGCAGCATTTACATGAATGCGTCGAGCTGGACGACTATGATTTAATGATCCTGACATATCACAATGACCCTGTTGTTTTGAGGCGTTTATTGTCCCGGTTGGACCAGAATGCGGCTGATGGAGCTTTTATTATATCCTCCGGAGACGACCTTGAAATAAAAGAAGAGTTTGCATCAGCAGCTAAATCAAAATGCCCTTTGGTATTCCTGGATCAGATACCTGAAGAAATACAGGTTCCCGGCGTCACAACTGACAACCGTCTGGCCGTCAGGGACCTTTGTAAAAGAAGCCTTGACTGCGGGGTGGATTTTGTCATCGCCGGTTTTGAACAAAACAGCCCTTCTGAAATTGAGCGGCGGAGAGAATTGTTGAAAACTCTCGGCGGTGCCGGAATTGAACATATTTTATCTGAAGATATTGACAAACTCAATATCGAGGAAATGAAAAACAGACACGTTGCCTACATAACAAGTTCTGAAAACGAGGTAGGTAATTTTGTTACAAAATATTATGCGAGATTCCCCAACAAGTGCAACTTGACAGTCGGAGTCTTTGACCAGTGGAGCATAGATCGGCAACATATCGACAACATAATCGTATGTAAGCAGAACCATCTTTATATGGCAGAGCTGGCATACCAGAAGATGCTGCGGATACTTGAAAACTCAAAAGATGAGAATAGTGCCGGGACAACAAAAGTCAGACCGGAAAAATATAACTATGTTAAATATACAACCATAAAAGAAAGGAGCCATGGAACCATGACTATGCGATGGACGATGGCATTGATTTACGGGGGACTGCTTATACTGTCTCTCGTTGCCTGGCTATTAACGCCGGCGGCCAAATTAGACGGGAAGATCCCGTTGTCATGGGTTACTGACGCAAACCCGCAACGAGACGATCAAGTGAAGAAATTTAATGAGATGTATCCAAATCTGCATCTGTATATTGACCCGAACAATAGCGGAGCAATGAAAGTTGTAACTCAAAGTTCCGCGGGAATGGGAGGGGATATCGTTGGACACGTCTCCCCGCTGATGGCGTTACAGACCTATACCGAGGCCGGTATCCTGTGGGACGTAACGAAACAGGCAAAAGCCATGGGATTCGGGCCAGAGACTCTCCCCAAGCACCTGCGTAAATTTTTAATGGTAAAAGAGCTGGACAAGAACGGCGAAATTGTTGAAAGGCAATATGTTTACCCGTGTAATGTCGCGCACACCTACATCATTTACAATAAGAATATTTTTGACAAATACAAAATTCCGTATCCCAAGGGCGACATCACCTGGGACGAATTTCTCACAATGTGCAAAAAGTTAACCGTATATAAAAACGAGGATGATAAGTATCCTGAAAAGTTCGGCACCACCGGAACGAACATGGAACTGCTGATCTGGCAAAATGGCGGCAAAGTAATGAACAAGGGCGGCACAAAATCCATCCTGTCCAGCAAGGAGACACTTGACGCTCTGGAACTGTACCATAATATTTTCTTCAAATACCGCATTCAGCCTACCAAAAGACAACAGGCTGGCATGCAGGCCCAGGGTGGCTGGGGCGGTAATATGTCATTTTTCGGAGCCGGGGAAATAGCGACAATCTGGGGGGCCAGGTGGATGCTGATCCAGTTCCGCCGCTTTATTTCCGAACAGAAAAAAGCCAGAGCAAAGTTCCTTAAAAACAACCCCGGCAAAGAAGACGAGGCACCTGAAGTACTCAGACTCGGAGCCTGCCTGGTTCCAAGGTTCAAAGGCAAACCGAGGGTTACGACAGTAAACTTTCGCGGAGCGGGGATCAATGCCGGAAGCAAAAACCGGGAAGAGGGATTGAAATTCCTCAAATATTTAGCGTCAAAACAGTACAGCGATATCCTGAACAGCGGGGCCGACAGCAAGCCGGGTAATAAAAAATACAATACGATTGATCAATTCATCAACCCGGAATTTCCTGGGGAAAAAGAGGTTCATGAAATGTCTATCAAATCAATCCCATATGGATATATGAGGCCGATAACTCCGTTTATCAGCGCATCAAAGATAGCACTAATCATCAAGAAACTGAAAGAAAAAATTGAAGCTGATGAAGACATGGATAGAGATGACCTGCG
>MDTD01160787.1_pt1 | contig 11260 bp, 7 predicted proteins | sample 811221 | NCBI WGS metagenome assembly MDTD01 (sample SAMN05326646, study PRJNA326480) | marine metagenome | isolation source: seawater | place: Pacific Ocean: South West | collected 2011
AGGGAGAAGGAACTGTATCAGAGCAACTTATATCCAGTGGAAAAAGCGCTGATTATTCATCTGGAAGTGTTGTAAAACTTACGGCTAATCCTTCTGCGGGGTATTACTTTTCTGGATGGAGTGGAGATGTAACCGGAGATACTAATCCCATAGAAGTCAACATCGATAAGCCTAAAACTATTACCGCAAAATTTGAAAAACAATCTTATGCTTTAGAAGTTAAAATTGAAGGAGAGGGAACTGTAAGTGAAGAAATTGTAGCTACTGGAAAATCTACAGATTATCTCTATGGAACAACTGTAAGATTAACGCCCACACCAGCTGAAGGATGGGATTTCATTAAATGGAAAGAAGATCACACTGGAGAGGAAAATCCCTTGGAAATTACTATTAGTGGCCCTACAAATATTACAGCAAATTTTGAATATGGTATTTTTTTAGAAAGCGTAGGTCGATGGAAACTAAAGAAGAAAAAAGGAACTGAACTTCCTCCAACAATTGATCAAAAATCAATGGTTGTTTCATCATCTATAGATGTATCAAGTATCATATTTAATAAAGATTACAGCTATATTTTAAATACGACTACCGGACAAATAAGTGGAACGTTTGATGTGATTTCAAATACTGAGATTAAACTTATCAATGTTGGAGTTATAACAAATATTTCGATAACAGGAGGGCAAATTAACTTTAGTATAAATGTTCTTGGCGTATTTAAATTTGATGTCTCTGGAACAAAAGACACACTCTTCCAAGCTGGAAAAGTATCCATTCCCGATACCAATTTTGAGCAAGCTCTTATTGATTCTGGTTACGATGATACTTTGGATACCTATATTGATTTTCCTTCTGTTCTTGATATTAAGCAACTAGATTTAAGTAACCGTTCTATTTCTGATTTTAGTGGTTTAGAATATTTTACAAATCTTGAAGATCTTAATCTAAGTGGAAATAGTATCAGCGAAATTCCACTAGTTAATTATACAAAACTTACAAATTTAAATCTTAGTGGAAACAGTTTTAACCAATTGGATTTATCAAATAATAGTCAACTGAGTTCTTTAAATATTAGTAGTAATCCAAATCTAACATGTGTAAAGGTGCAGCCTTCTCTAATTGGCAATATTCCTGGTGGATGGATTTATGACTCCACAACTGGTTTTGAATTGGAATGTGATTGTCCTAATCTTTCTCTTACCTCAGGATCTATTAATCAAACTATTTGTAGTGGGGATGCTATACAACCTATTACCTTTGATTATGGAGGAAGTGGGGTTTCAGTTACTGTGGAACAAACTATTCCTTTAGGATTAACTACAAGCATTATTAATAATGTCTTAACTATTTCAGGGACTCCTGATTTATCAAACACTTCTTATAGTTTTTCAGTTAAAACCTCTGGGGGTAATCAAAATTGCAATCAAGTTTCTGAAACTATAACTATTACTAGAGATCAAGACTCACCAGTTATTAATCTGATTTCTGGATCTCTAAATCAAACTGTAACTGCTGGAAATGCTATTGGAAATATTGAATTAACTTATGGGGGAGCCGCCACTGGTTTATCGATCACAGGGCTACCTAATACAATTCAAATAGTTCAATCTACAGATGCTTATACTATACAGGGTCAAGCAAGAGATGGTTATACAATTCAAGGAAACATAAATATAAATTCACCTGGAAATTACAATGGAACAATTACTACGGTTAGTAGTGGTGGGTGTAGCGAGGAAACCAGAACCATTGAAATAACGGTAACTCAACCAACTATTACTGCTGTTGGAACGACTGGTGCAGGAAATACAAATGATGGAACAACATATAGTGTAACAACTACCAATGCAAATACTAGTACAACAACTAATAATTCATCTGCCAACAGAACTTTTAATATTGATGTAACAGCAAGCAATAGTTCAGATTATACCTTAAACGGTTCTGATCGTAATGGTTCAGTATCTGGAAGTGATCCTAATCTAACTTTCAATTTAGGAGATTCAATTAATTTCAATGTTAATGCTGCTGGTCATCCTTTCTATCTAAAAACTGTTGCTGGAACTGGAACAGGAAATCTAATATCTGGAATTACAAATAACGGTACTGAAAATGCTACTATAACTTGGACAGCAGATAATCGTGGTACTTATTACTATCAATGTTCTCTTCATGGAGGAATGGTTGGTACTATTACCATTCAGTAAAATTATCCTTTCTCCTTAATCAATTATACCGTATATTTAAATATTAATCATAAATCAATTTAAAATGAAAAAAATATTTTTTAGCTTATTCTTAATTAGCAACTTAGCACTGGCTCAATCCACGGCTATGATTGCCATTGTATTGAATGAAGGAAAAGAAAGTCAATATTTGGCAAAAGAAAAAAAGTGGAATATTGCTGCTCAAGCTATTGTAGATGCAGGAATAATTGCCCAATGGTCTGTTTGGAAAAGAACTCCCAGAGAAGGAGATGAAAATTGGGCTCAATATTACGTCTTTAGAAGAACAACTGCCGAACAAGATGCAAACCCAAATAATTTTGACAAGCTTTGGGACATAGTATACAAAGCATTTAAAGGTAAGAGTAAAAAAAGTGTTGATAAAATGCTAGGCTTTGATGGTATATTTAAAGACAGAAGAGAAAGACAATATAAATTTGTTACTGCAACTGGATGGAGAGGACTGGAATGGGAGATAGGTGATAAAGGATATTTTCATTTTATGACCCAAAAAAATGATGATTTTGTTAATTATGAAAGAGCCGTATGGAAACCTATTGCCCAGGAACAAATTTTAGATGGTTATAGAAAATTCTGGGGGCTTGCCAAGATTATTAATAAAGACGAAAACACTAAAAAGTTAGAAACAGGATTTACCCATATAGCCTTTAATCATATGACAAAAAAATCAATGCCTCCAGATACTAATTATAATTTAATTGAGGATGACTTTTTGAGACAAAAAGCTATTGAAGGTCTACAAAATTCAAGAGAAATGTTACCCGCTGAAGAGCTAACTTTAATTTACACAACTAAATAACATTAACTAATCATAAACCCCTACAATTAAATTTAAGGGGTTTTTTTTATCTTTAATATTAATCATTAAATGAAAATACAATGAGAAAACTTATTGCTGAAGGCTTTGTAATTTTTACGAGTATTATAGCTTCTTTTTCTGTTGAAAACTATAGAGAATCCTCTCAAGAAAAAGAAATTATTAATGATGCTGTTATTACTCTTGGTGACGAGATTACTTCCAATATTAAATACACTAAAGAACATTTGGAGCAAGTGAAAAATGTTTTTTATATAACTGATGAAATAATTAAAAGGTTTAAAACTATATCAATGGAAAATATCTATGATATTCACAGCAATAATCCTTTTTTGCACACTATTTCAACTGATGGAAAAATAACTTATATCAAAAAATACGATTATGAATTTGACACATTAATAATGTTTACAGCATGGTTGGCTTGGGAACCAGAAACAATATTTTTTCAATCAATGCTCAATTCAGGTAAACTTTTAGAAATAAAAAACAAAAAATTAAGAACAGAAATTGAATCAATTTATACAAAGCAAGAAGAAAGAGTTGATGGAATGGCCAAATTTACATTAGATAATTGTACACCAATACAAAATTGGTTTTTGGATATGCAAAATAAAGTTAAAAATGATATCTCTTTAAAAGATGTCTTTGAAGGCTATCGAAATCAGGAGTTAAAAAACTATCTAAAATTTAAAAGGTCAACACTTAAGGCTAGAATTATAGATATTGAAGCTTATTTACAATCTCTACAAAATGTAGTACTGTTAATTAGTACAGAATATAAATCATTATAAATTTGTTACTTCAACCCATGAATAAATTCTAAAATCTCCCTCTAATTAACTTTAGAAGGTTTTTTAAAATCCTTCATTACCTGAAAATGTTGAATAATGAAAGAATAATAAAACCAATCCCCAAAATGAACATTGACTTTCTATAACTGATTTTAATTTTCCCTTTTCCAATAATAGTTGGTGGAACAAAAAAAGTATGTATAACTGAAAATAACCCAAAGGCTAATTGAAATAAATAAAACAATTCTAAATTCATTTTTCTAAAATAAGAAACTTAATCTATTTTAAAGCCCTAATTAATTCTAAAGGGATTTTATTATATTGTCCGCTATTAATCATTAATCAATTTAAAAATGAAAAAAATCTTATTCGCATTAGTATTTACTCTTTCACTTAATTTAAATGCTCAGTGGAAAGGGACAACAAGTAATGATGATCAAAGAACTATGATGGTCCAACGTCATATGGATTTATATCCTAAGAATGATCAATCTCAATTAAAAAACTTATTTACAAAAGAATCTACTATAAATATTAATGGTGTAAATCTTCCTGAAGGGGCTGATGACTTAGCAGAAGCTGAAAGAATGCATCACAAAATATTTAAAAACATCAAATTTCAAGTTGGGGCTAATATAACTTCTAAATACGAAAATGGACAGATATGGACTCACGTTTGGGCCTGGTGGTCAGGAGAAGGGAAAAAAACAAAAAAATCATCTGTAGTTCCAGTTCACATAGCATTTAAATGGGATGGTGTTAAAGCTACTGAAGCATATATGATGTATGATCCTACTGCTTTAAATAATGAAATTGCTGCTAACAATTAACATTTTAAATTATAATTTAAATACCCTCTAATTAACTTTAGGGGGTTTTTGTTATATTGTCTACTATAAATAATTTTAAAATGAAAAATCTAAAGAAACCCAAAATCTGGCTCATAATATTAGCTATACTACATACAGGGCCTGGTGTTATTATACCCTATGTACAAATGGGGGGAGGCACTGAACATCTTGCTACCATTCTTATATTCTTGTGCCTTTCGGTATATATACTATATGTAGCATTTATGACAAAGGGACAAAATCAAGCTAGGTTATCTGTTGTTCTTTGTGTACCTGTAATTATATTTTTTGTTTTTGGCGCACTCTTGAACCTACAGATTATGGGAGTACCCGTAGCTCCGTTTCCAGAATCTATATTCCCTTTTACTGTATGGTCATTACCAGTTATAACTGGTCTTTTAAATTGGAATGCTCAAGAATAAAAGCAATTATCCTTATATAATCTAAGTGATATTAAAATCATTGAAAAGTTAGTTGAAAGCCATAACAAAAAAACCCCTATAATTTACAGGGGTTTAATTTAATGAAGTTGGCCTACTAGGGATCGAACCTAGACTCTTCTGGACCAAAACCAGACGTGTTGCCAGTTACACCATAGGCCAAAAACCAAACAAATTTAAATTAAAATATTTTTCCTAATTAAATAAATTTTAATTTTTTTATATAATCTTTTCAATTGAATTAAAAAAAGATTTTCACTTCCTTTATTTATGATTATTTTCGTTTCAAAATTTTAATAATTCAATGGACAATAAAGTTTTTGCAAAATGGAATAACTTATTTGGTTATGGTTTATTTTTTGTTGCCTTATTAACCTTTGGAATTACTGTAGAGCCAACAGCTAGTTTTTGGGACTGTGCTGAATACATAGCAACTTCTGCAAAACTTCAAGTTGGTCATCCCCCTGGAGCTCCTCTTTTTCAAATGATGGGTGCCTTTTTTTCAATTTTTGCAAGTTCGCCTGATCAAATAGCACTTATGGTAAATTTTATGTCTGTAATTTCTAGTGCCACTACAGTCTTATTTTTATTCTGGACTATAACCCTTCTTTTAAAAAAGATCTATAACATTAAATCCTTCGACAACTCAATTAAGCGAATTAGTTTCTTTGGAAGTGCTTCAATTGGAAGTCTTGCCTTTTGTTTCTCTGATAGTTTTTGGTTTAATGCCGTAGAGGCTGAAGTCTATGCTATGGCAACATGTCTGATGTCCATAATGTTTTGGGTAAGTCTTAAATGGGAGTCTGAAATGAATACACCAAGAGGAGATAGATGGCTTGTTCTTATTTCCTTTTTAATAGGTTTATGTTTTGGCGTTCATTTTATGGCACTTTTAACAATTCCTGCAATGGGAATGTTATACTATTTTAAAAATTATAGAAAAATAACTTTAAAAGGTTTCATTGTAGCAAATTTAATTTCTGTCGCTATTTTACTTTTTATATTTAAGTTATTACTTCCATCTACTTTAGCCTTTTTTGGAAATTCCGAAGTTTTCTTTGTAAATAATTTTGGTCTTCCTTTTAACAGTGGAACTATCATTGCTGGTCTAGTTATAATCGCTTTTTTTTATTACGCACTAAGATATACTCACAAAAAAAATTGGGTAAATATTAATACAGCTGTTTTATGTACACTTTTTATTCTTGTAGGTTTTGCCTCCTGGATCATGATTCCAATTCGAGCAAATGCAAATACAGTTATTAATGAAAATGCTCCCTCTGATGCAAGACTTTTACTTGCCTATTACAATTTAGAACAATATCCAGAGACCAAGTTGTTTTATGGTCCTATGTTCTCAGATATATATTCTGGTCAAGATGAAAATGAACCTTTTATTGATGATAAACCTAAATATGAAAGGGATTTAAAAACTGGAAAATATATAATAGTAAATCATTGGGAAAAAGCTAAAATTAATTCAAATTCAAAACATAAAGGTTTTCTGCCAAGACTTTGGAGTCCAGAGCATGCTGGTAATTATATAAATTTTACTGGCCCATTAGATTTTAAAATAAATTCATCTTACAGAAATAATGATCAATTAAAAAGTAGAGTTGAAACTTTTAGAAATGATTCAGAGGAAGGAGTCTTATCTGGAAAAGATTATGATGATTTCTTTAAAAAATTAAGTCCCTATTTAGATATTGAAAAACCTTCATTGATGTCTAATCTTCAATTTTTATTTGAATTCCAAATGGGCTATATGTATTGGCGATATTTTATGTGGAATTTTGCTGGAAGGCAAAATGACTTTCAAGGAAATTATGACAATTTAAAAGGAAATTGGATTAGTGGAATTAAATCAATAGACAGTATTAGATTAGGAAATCAAAGTGAATTAGATGATGACTCTTTAAATAATAAAGCAAGAAATACATATTTTTTTCTTCCTCTTATTTTGGGTTTAATCGGCTTATATTTTTTATTAAAAAAGAATTTAAAACTATCCTGGGTTTTACTTTTACTGTTTCTTTTTACCGGACTTGCCCTAAAAGTCTACCTTAACGAAAGACCTTTTGAACCAAGAGAAAGAGACTATGCTTTAGTTGGTTCATTTTATGTCTTTTGTATTTGGATTGGATTAGGAGCTATTTTTTTAATTGAGGAATTGAAAAAATATGTTAAAAACAAATGGAGTCAACCCATTATTTTATTGATGTTATTTTTCTCAGTTCCTTTTCTAATGGCCTATCAGAATTGGGATGATCATGATCGTTCTAATAGATATACAGCACAATCTATTGCTAAATCATATCTGCAATCCATTCAAGAAGATGTTGGAGCAATGATTTTTACTATTGGAGACAATGACACTTTTGCTTTATGGTATGCACAGGATATAGAAGGTTTTAGAACTGATGTTAGAACAATTAATACAAGTCTACTAGCTACTGATTGGTATATCGACCAAATGAAAAGAAAAACATACGAAAGCGAACCTATTCCTTCTCAACTTACTCATAATTTATATGCTTATGGAACAAGAGATTACATAAGACACCAATCTTTAATTGATTCTGTAAGATGGGATGTTAAGGATTTTATCAACTGGGTAGGGAGTGATCATCCCAGAACAAAATATAGAAATCTAATAGAGCAATCCGGAAGTGATCCGAATTTTTTACCAAAAAGTCAACTTGAGACGGTCTTTTATCCTACAAATAAAATCAGAGTTAATGTCAATAAAGAAAATGTTTTAAAATCTGGTCTTGTAAAACCTGAAGATGAAGATAAAATAGTCCCGTATATAGATATTGATCTTCCTAAATCAGGTATAACTAAAAACCAGCTTTTAATGCTTGATATAATTGCCAATAATGAGTGGAAAAGACCTATTTATTTTACTGGTGGAAGTTATGATGATTCAGAATATATATGGATGAAAAAATATTTACAATTAGAAGGTCTTGTTTATAAACTTGTTCCAATTAAAACTGAATTAGCTAAATATAATCCCTACATAATGGGAAGAATAGATTCAGATTTGATGTATAAAATTGTAAATGAATGGGAATGGGGAAATTCAGATGACCCTCATATTTATCACGATCCCGAAACAAGAAAAAACAGTATTTCCTACAGAAGTAATATGGCAAGATTAGCTGAAATTTTAATTGAGAAAAATGAATTTGAAAAGGCAGAAAATGTTGTTGATTTAGCTTTAGAAAAAATGCCTATTGATAAATACGGGTTTTATAGTTTGTTAGTTCCTTTTATCGACAATTATTATAAAATGTCAAAGTTTGAAAAAGCAAGAAAACTCTCTGATAGGATTGCTTACAAGTATTTTGATAAATTAGAGTATTTTGCATCTCTCTCTCCTAATTTCCAATATCCCATTGGAGAAGAAATTATTACTGAAATAGAAAGATACAGAGCTTTAGTTGAAGCCAGTGTTGTTAATAAGGATAAAGAAAATATAAGTTTAACTATTGATAAATTCATAAGTGCATCAACTCCTTTTATTTATTTATACGGTGATTTTGAATACTATACAACCCTTACAGATTTTGTTGAAGGCTATTATATTGGAAATAATATTGATAAAGCACAAGACTTAGCTGAAAAAGTTATAAATCAATATAAGTCAAGATTAAACTTATATAGTCAACTAAAAGAAGAAAGTCAATTAATTTATATTGACAGAATAAAAAGTGATATAATGGATTACAATTATTTAATACAAATTATTTTAAATAATGATAATTCTGATTTTTCTAAATCATCAGAAGCTGACTATGATGATCTACTAAAATTATTTACCGAAAAAATAAAAAGTTAATTAAAAGTGATCTTTAAGAAGACTAATTAAAGTATTTGCGTCCTGATCTCCACTTTGACGCCAAACCATTTCAGCATATTTATAAATCATCATTGTAGGAATGACTTTCACTCTTAATGCCTCTGATAATTTTTGATTTTTATCAACATCAATTTTAATTACTTTTCCCTTATCTCCAATTGCTGCAGCTACATCCTTTAAGACAGGATGCATAGATTCTGAGACCTCATCATCCTTACTATAAAAAGCTAATAATAAAGGGGATTTTTCATCAATTAATTCTCCAAACTTAGACATTAAAAAAAATTATTTTAATAATTATATTAACAAATGTAAAAGATTTTGTCTAAAATCAAAGTTTTGTTTTTCTTAAAGTGATTACACTAATCTCCGGCCATATACCTACTCTTCCTGGATAACCAAGATAACCAAAGCCTCTATTTACATTTAAGAATTGTTTATTTTTTTCATAAATCCCAGCCCATTGTTTGTATTGCCACTGAGATGGACTCCATTTAAGAAACCCTGGAATTTCAATGCCAAATTGAAATCCATGAGTATGACCACTTAATGTTAAATGAAATTTATGATTATGTTTTAAAACCTCTGCATCCCAATGAGAAGGGTCATGAGTTAATAAAACTTTAAAATCATTTTTGCTGATTTTTTCAACAGATTTATTTAAATCTCCTGCTTTTTTAAAACGTCCTTTTCCCCAATTTTCAACACCCACAATAGCAATTTTCTCTCCATTTTTATCTATATATACAGAATCATTATTAAGTAAAGTCCATCCCATTTTCTTTTTAGTTGATAATAATAAATCCATATTAGCTTTTTTAGCTTCTTTATTTTTCCAATCATAATAATCACCATAGTCATGATTTCCTAAAACAGAAAATATACCAGAAGAAGCTTTTAAAGAAGAAAAAGATTTAACCCAAGGAAGAAGTTCTTCTGATTTATTATTGACTATATCTCCGGTAAATAATATTACATCAGATTTTTGATCATTTATTAAATTTATTCCATACTCTACTTTTTCAGGATTATCAAAACTTCCACAATGAAGATCTGAAATCTGAGTAATTTTAAATCCATCAAATGAAGATGGAAGATCATCAAACTCTAAATCGTAGGATAAAACTTTATAATTATATTTTCCTTTATACATTCCATAAAGCATAGCTGAAAAAGGAATACTAGCTAGAATAATAGCAGCTTGAGAAATAAATTTTCTTCTCTCGGGAAAAGAAGTTTGATTGTAATTTAAATTGTTTTTTGTGTAAGAAAATAGAAATTGAAAAAACCTTGTTACATCTTCTAAAAAAACAACAGAAATAAGAACTAATTGAAAAATAGATAGAGCCAAAAAGAAACCTATATAAAAACTCATTGAGTGAGTAAAACCTGCGAACCTGGCATAGGAATAATATAATAACAACGCATAAATAATGGAAACAAATGAAATGTATATTCCAATTAATATTTTGTTTTGGGTTGCAGTTTTTATTGCCTGAAAAGCATAAAATTGCGTTATAAATAAAAAACCAAAAAATATTACCCAGCGCATATCTATATTAGATAAAAAATAATTGCGAAAGTATAAAATTATTTACTTAATTAGAACTTATATTTTTTGCAATTTCAAGAGCTTTTCCATCTGAAAGACTAGCTATAAAACACGTTGAATTTAAAAGACTTTCATAAAGAGTATTGCCTTTAAATTTAACCCCCTCTGGAACCAATGATAAAATAAGTTTATCATAGGCTGTAGGTTTATTTTCAAAATCTCTATAAGCAGCAAAAACAAATGCTTCTAATAATTCTGTAATAGCCTTGTAGCCCACAATTTCCTTTTTCACAACTTCTGGAGCCTGATAAACTTTTTTAATACTAACATCAATTATATCCTCAACCTGTGCTTTATATTTACTTTTTTCTAAAAGAGCTTTAGAAAAAGTTCCTTCTAAAATTTGAGTTTCATTTTCTGTGAAAACTTTTATAGCATCTTGAATTAAACTATTTATAGCAATTGCTCTTAAATAACTTAGCCTATGAGGCTTGTCTTTAAGTTTAGAATATTTTTTTGTATCCAAATCATCTTTTACCAAATTAATAAGATATTCTAAGGCAAATTCTTCAGAAATCCATCCAAGATTAATTCCATCTTCAAAATCAATTATTGTATAACAAATGTCATCAGCAGCTTCTACTAAATAAGTGAGTGGATGTCTTAAATTTTCATTACCATTTTTTAAAGACAGC
>MDTD01032186.1_pt1 | contig 11259 bp, 9 predicted proteins | sample 811221 | NCBI WGS metagenome assembly MDTD01 (sample SAMN05326646, study PRJNA326480) | marine metagenome | isolation source: seawater | place: Pacific Ocean: South West | collected 2011
CCATACCATCCCTCCGATGGAATTGCCATGGATACTATTCGGCCGTTAGTTCCCTGCCACCAGTCTCTCATGTGATCTATGGCAGCAGACGCAGCGGAGGCCGCGGAAGACGCCCCCCTAGCCACAATGATCGCCTTTCCACGTGTTGAAACAGTTTCTATGAACTGGCCTTGCAACCATTCAGTGTCAAACAAGTCAGTTACTGGTACACCCTCAATGGTAGCGAAACGTGGGTCAGGATACATAGTGTTTGCATGATTGCCCCATATGAAGACATCCCCAATGGCCGAAGCAGGAACTCCAGCGTGTTCTGCTATCTGTCCAACTGCTCTATTCTGATCTAGGCGCGTCATTGCAGTAAACTGCCGAGAAGATATACTCGGTGCATTAGCACAGGCTATCAGTGCATTAGTATTACAGGGGTTACCCACTGTGATTATCTTTACACTTCGAGAGGCTACCGATTCTATCGCCTTACCTTGTCCGACAAATATAGGGCCATTCGCCGCTACCAAATCAGATCTGTCCATATCTTTAGTCCTGGGCCGTGAGCCGACTAGAAAAATTACATCTGCATCCTGAAATGCGATATTAGGATCATCCGTACCTATTACGCCGTGTACGAGAGGGAATGCAGAGTCATTCAGCTCCATTATTACTCCTTCCAGACGTTGCATTCCGGGTGGTATCTCCAGAAGTTGCAAGTTGATTGGTTGAGCCGGCCCAAAACAATCCCCACTTGCTATCCGCCATAACAGAGCATAACCAATGTTCCCCGCTGCTCCTGTTACAGCAACACGAATTGATTTATTCATACTGTTTTTCGTAACATCAACCTCCGTATTTTTACTAGAATCTGTGGGCACTATCTCTCCTCGTACTGGCGGTAGTGATTAGAGTATTAGCACTTTGCGAAAGAACGCTCCGTTCGGGTCATCGGAATATAGTTCACGGACGATGAGAATAGTGAGCCGACGGTTTCAATAAGCGTTGACATCTCGGCAGTTTGATGTTGGTCTCAGACCTACGAGTGATATTATGCGCCTAGGAGTTCTCAAAGAGCCAGAAGGGGAGATGAGGGTAGCTCTAGTGCCCAACTCCATACCCAAATTATCTAAGTCTGGATTTGAAGTATTCATAGAGGAAGATGCTGGAGTCAACGCGAACCACTCTAATGAAGAGTACGAGGGAAGAGGTGGGAAAATATGCTCCAAGGAAGAAGTATTATCTTGTGAAACGATAGTATCCATCAGGACTCCGGATTTGTCGGAAATCTCCGAAGGCACAATAGTAATCTGCGTAGCTGATCCTTTCAGGAACCCAGACACTGTTAGTCAAGCCATTTCTTCTGGCATCACATTGATCAGTATGGATATGATACCGAGAAGGCTATCTAGAGCTCAATCCATGGACGTAAACTCCAGCCAAGACAATCTATCTGGATACAAAGCAGTGTTAATGGGTGCATCGGAGGTCCCCAAGGCAATACCCATGATGACTACAAGTGCAGGAACCGTGAAGCCAGCAAAATTTGTGATAATGGGCAGCGGGGTCGCAGGACTTCAAGCCATAGCAACCGCCAAGCGAATTGGAGCGATAGTTTATGCGTCCGATGTCAGAAAATCCGCCGCTGAACAGATTGAATCCGTAGGGGGAAGATTCATCGAAGTTGAGGGCATGGATGATTTTGAAGACGAGTCCGGATACGCCAAGCCACTCACACCAGAATTCATACAGAAGGTAAATGATACAGTATGTGAAGTAGCTAGTGATGCCGATGTCATAATTACTACGGCTAGAATTTTTGGCAGACCCGCACCCATCACGATTCCCGAATCTGCCGTGCGTACTTTCAAAAGTGGGGCAGTAATAGTAGACATGAATGCTGACGTAGGCGGAAATTGTGAGCTGACTACTCCGGGTGAAACAGTTGTAAAACACGGAGTGAAAATTATTGGAATTAAGAATCTTGCAGGGACGATTCCCTCATCAGCTAGCATGCTCTATTCCAACAATATAACCAATTTCGTCATCTCATTATCTGGTGATGATGGATTAATCATGGACTCTGAAGATGATATCTTAGTTGGTCCATCAGAAGATTCTGACTTCTTCGTAGATGGCATGGGGGGAGTCCTAATATGCAGTTCAGGGAAGTTGCATAAAAATCAAACAAGACTAGGAGGAATTTTGTAGTGTCTCTAACATTAACCGCACTGATTGGAAGTATTACTGTATTTGTACTTGCTATTTTTCTAGGATTCGAGCTAATTAGTAAGGTCCCCCCTACCTTACACACGCCTCTAATGTCTGGCGCCAATGCAATCTCCGGAATTACTATTGTGGGTGCATTAATACTTTCCAATGAAAGTTTCAACGGAATGGATACGTCTCTAGCCGCGATTCTGGCTTTCCTAGCACTAGTAATGGCAACAATAAATGTTGTCGGCGGATTCATGGTTACAAACAGGATGCTGGAGATGATTGCCGGTAAAAAGAGAAGAGGTGGTAACTAATGGTTGATCCTGTAATCTGGGACATCGGTTACTTATTGTCAGCATCCATGTTCATTATAGGGATAAAGAGGCTTTCTAGCCCTAGAACCGCTCCTTCTGGAAACAGACTTGGTGCTCAAGGGATGCTACTTGCAGTGCTTGTCACACTTATGAAACTTCAATCCGAGGGAATTATCGGTTGGGAACTCATTGTCGGGGGTCTCGCTATTGGCTCTCTGATAGGCTATCTAATGGCAACCCGTGTTGAGATGACGGGAATGCCTGAACTAGTTGCCTTATTCAACGGGTTTGGAGGTGCTGCCTCAGCACTCGTTGGGTTATCAGAGGTCTTGAAGAGGATATCTGAGGGGGTCCCGGAACAAGGCGTCGAGCTATACGCAATCTGGATCGCTATTGGACTTTCGGCCCTAGTTGGGTGGATTACACTCTCCGGTAGCCTGGTAGCTATGATGAAGTTGAAGGGTGGATTCTACATTCCCTTCAGTAAGAAGGATGACAGAGGAAGAAGTAAATGGATTTCATTTCCAACATGGGGCCCCCCCTGGCTAAATTATGTCAAAATGCTCTTACTACTAACATCCATAGCACTCATTGCTTTGACTATACAAGAGCCAGAGGAAAAGACGTGGATATATTCGTTGGTGGCAACATCTACCCTACTAGGAATTCTGTTTGTGTTACCTATCGGTGGTGCTGATATGCCTGTCGTTGTGAGCTTACTAAACTCACTATCAGGCATCGCAGCCGCATTTACTGGTTTTGTAATTGGTAACAACGTACTAATCATAGCAGGCTCTATGGTCGGAGCAGCTGGACTTATTCTGACCTTCATAATGTGCAAGGCCATGAACAGAGAGCTTAATGACGTGCTCTTCAAAGCATTCGGTGGTTCTGGAGAAAAAGATCAGCTTACAAGATCAAAGGTTGGTAGCGATCCAGAAGAAGTAGCAATGGTGCTTGATGGGGCTCAGAAAGTCATTGTTGTACCAGGCTACGGCATGGCTGTCAGTCAGAGTCAGCACGCAGTGAAGGAATTTGCAGATTTAATGGAATCAATGGATTGCGAGGTACTGTACGCTATCCATCCAGTAGCGGGAAGGATGCCGGGACATATGAACGTCCTTTTGGCGGAGGCAAACGTTCCTTATGAGAAGTTGATCGAGATGGATGAGATAAATTCCGAGTTCCCTGATTGTGATGTAGCCATTGTGATAGGTGCTAATGATACTACCAACCCTGCTTCCAGATCTGGAGAGGGTCCATTGGCGGGAATGCCAATATTAGACGTGGACAAATCATCGGTTGTTGTAATCATCAAGAGAAGCCTCTCAGTAGGGTATGCAGGAGTGGACAATGATTTGTTTTACATGGATAAGACCATGATGCTGTTCGGAGATGGAAAGAAAATGATGAACCAACTGAATACTGCCGTTAAAGAGTTATAATTGGTGGACAAGAATATGAGTCCGAGCAACGGTTATTTGTCGCATGCTCCGGATAGTCCCATGGGAGTGCGCATGGCCGATAGTGTCAAGAGGGTGTTCACAATACTCCTGGTGCTTTCTATAATGTCGATTCCAGCCATGGGGATGAGTTCAGGACCGGGATATGAAAACTCCGATGGAGATCCTACAGTGAAGTATGGGTGCTCCTGTCATAACAACGGTGCGGCATCCACCAGGGCCGTAGTGATGGTAACCGGAGTTCCGGTCATGTATGAGATAGATCAGTCCTATGACATGACAATAAAGGTGGCAGACTCCCTTACACTTTCTGGGGGCGATGGCAACACCGAGGGAGGTTTTCTGATGACATCAGATGGAATTGGGAAGTTCTCCTGGCCTGAAGATGAGGATATTAGAGAAGCTGAAGATGCCCCTTCTGATATCTCTCATTCAGAAACCGACTCTGATGGCATATGGCAAATTACCTGGACCGCTCCTTCAAATGATACAGGACATGTACATTTCTGGGTGGCGGGTAATTCTGTGAATGGGGACGGAGCTCCGGGTGATGATGATTGGTGGAATGTCCTCTCTTTTACCATAAATTCACCAGATACAATTGAATCGGGTGATTCTGGCGCGACTTTGGAGACTAGGACAGTCTCTGTCGGCGACTATGATACTCTGTTCTTGATAGAGGAATCAGAAGCCCAAAGGGAAGCTGAAAGACAAGAGGCTTTGTCACACAGAGTTTTCACACAAGGAAACCTATTCTTCTGGACCAGTCTTACTGCTCTGCTAGTAGGGGCATTAGTACAGAGGGAGATTCTAGAAAGAAAATATGATGATGGTCCTGAATTCTTAGCTACGGAATTGGCCTACCCCCAAGCTCTCAGGAGAGCCCTCATGAGTATAGCATCCTTTTTGATTGCCATAAGATGGGCTTCTTCCGAGACTCCTATCTATTTCCCTCCTCCTGCTGTGGTAGAAGAGGGTACAAAGGTAACCGACTTAACCGCCTTCCTGACAGGCTCTGCATTCCTTGCCAGCGCCCTCTTCGCCTACGGGGTCTATCGAACTATTTTAGCGGCTAAAGTCTCGCCTGATGTCAAGGATCGTCTGTAGATGTCAGAGAATGCTTCCCTTTCACCACCCAAGCCTCTTTCAAATCATTTCCAAGATTTGTACTCCATAATCAGGTCAACCCTAATCCTAGTAGCGATGTTCTCCATACTATGGGCTCTCGCTTCAACTGTATTACTTACAGAATGGACTCACTCATTTACCTTCAATGATGATTCAAAGAGGCTGGTCATTTATTCTCCATTCGAATGGTTAGAGATAAAGTGGTCTTTTTCAATATTAATGTCTATGATTACTGTAATTCCGATTTTATCATTCATGGTATTAAGATTTGCAAAACCTGGACTTTATCCTCATGAATACAAATGGCTGGGGAGAGCCCTTCTCATCAATTCATTCGTACTTCCAATATTGATTTTCGTCATATGGTTCTGGTTTATTCCCGAGATGGCAAATACCGCTTCATCTCTGTCTGAAATGAACAACATAATCCCCAGATATGATGTGGCGGAAATAACAAAACTTGCAATTGGAATTACATGGGTGACAGTTGTATGGGTAGTTTTGTTCAACTCATTAACAATAATCAGATTCACAAACGGAGAAATTGGGATCTACGAATGGGCCAGACCAAGACTGATTGTAATTTGTCTCGGCCTTCTAATTCTAACCCTTCCCTCCACATTTGACGGTTTGAGGATACTTATCTCTGCCTCAGTTACCTTCTCGTGCGACTTCGCCTCTAAATTAGTTCCTTTGAGTGGTAATGGCAAATAATCAATCCATAATAACACTGCATTGAAAGCTCACGTATAGTACCGATACATGTGAAAATCCTCAGGGTTGTTCTTGCTACCCTAATCCTCATGGGGGGCATCTTCGTCAATTTGAATCCAGATTTAGTAAATTCTCATTATGATTTCGAAGAATCTGATGAGTCTTCAAATCTTGTCGGTTTACAGATAGATGAAAGGTGGTTGGTCCTCAGGGTTTCATTCCCTAACACGTACCATTCTGAGTCCATAACGTCCTCACTACTGCAGGGCAATGGTTCGGCAGAGGAATATGTCAAGCAACTTTCAGGAGGGTCTTCAACACTGCAAGTTACCGTTACAGATGATGTCTGGGTCTCCGAGTTTGCCGAATCTTATTGGGGCGCAGACTCACAAAATGAGAGAGATGTGGGAAATAATGGAATGGGAGTTGATAAATTAGTAGAGAATGCTGCCAAAAATCTACTTTCTGATCTGGATCTATCGGACTGGGACCTAGATGGAGACGGTATCCTAGACAGGCTACTTGTACTACATTCAGGAAAAGCTCAGGAGTCAGGGGGACCTTCAGACTCAATTTGGAGTCATTTCTCTACACTCGCTAAACCGGTTGAAATAGGCGATTGGGAAATTAGGCATTACACCATTTCTTCTCTAGAGTCGGGCTTAGGTACCCTTGTACATGAAATGATTCATCAAATGGGCGCATATGACCTGTATGATGTTAATTCTGACTTACCCTCTAGAACCTGGAACGGTTTGGGGGACTGGGATATAATGGCTAGTGGAAATTGGAATGGTAATGCAATGATACCAGCGATGCCTGGAGGTGCAACCCTTGTAACAATCAACGGACCAGGCATCGAATATATTAACCATGAATTAAGCCAAAATATCACACTATACCCAATGAGCTCTACACAAAATAGCACCAGAGTAGTTTCCATAGATACCGCTCCAGGTGAGTCTGTACTAATTACTTACAGAGCGGATAATGGCTTCGACTCTGCCCTTCCCGGATCAGGATTGATTGTGGAATATCTAGATAGAAATAATGGAAATATAAATGACAATACAGTCAATAAAGACCCCAAGAATCCTTGGGTAATGATTATTGAGGCAGATGGAGATCAAGCTCTATTGAGAAATCGCGATAGTGGCAGTAGTGGAGATCCTTTCCAAACTGGTGATTCCTTCGGATCCGAAGGCCACCTAATCAGAGATAACAGAGGCAGGTTAGTTCCATGGCATGTTTCAATTACTAATATTGGACAGGCAAACGCTTCATTGGAAATAATTCCAAATATTGAATTCACAGATAGGATCCTTACTCCTAGGTCGCCAATACAACTAATCGAAGGAGAGAGCGCCTACGCCTCAGTGAATACACGATTACCGTGTACCCTGGTGATCAATACTAGTAACGATTTAACAAATCCCGAACCAATTGAAATTGAGATTCCTGCCGGAATGACAACCATACCAATTCTCCGATATTCAGATACGAACCTAGACATTGGTATTCTGAACGGCAATATTGGCTGCAAGGGAAAAACCCCAGAAAACCTCAGAATAGATTGGCAGGCCATCGGACATAGAATTCCATATCAAGAGGTCGAGCACATCATAAAGTGGGACCGGCCATCGACTATTTCCATCCCAATTTCTATGATCGGCACAGGATCGAGGAACTACAATATAGCTGTGGAAGGGGCTGTTAGTAGAATAGCTACCTCAGACACTCAAGGACAAATCCTTTCTGGTGATAACCTAGTACTCGCTATCCAACCTGACGGACTATTGACTCCCGGAATGTACGCGAGGGGAGAGATTGTATTCCAGGACGACTACTCCGTGGAGCAGAGGATTAAAATTTCACTAATAGCAGAGTCTCCTCTAACGGGTGATGGGATATTAGGATGGATTTCTCAGCCTTCTAATGGACTATTGACGATATCCATACTCCTGGCGTTTAGTATCGTTATCGGAAGAGATAGAGAAGATTAACGTGGAGTGCTCCACCTTGAATCAGTAGGTGGTCTAGAGATAGACATGTAATCAATATCGCCACGTTTGAAAATAGGCATTAACCAAGTTTTATTCACTCCAGACGCCAACCTGGATGCTAGGCAGGCTTCGTTCCAGTCATTTGGAATGTTCTCAGGATCCGCAACTAACCAGGGAGCATGAGATTCGCCAACCTTGCCTTCATAACACCTCCATTTTGTCCCATACTTAAATCCAGATTTTGGATTTAATCCTCTGTTCAACAAATCAAGCAAGACTAGCGCACGTGTATCCTCGCCCCCCTCTATCAATAACCTAAATGCGGAATCAGTAATTCTTCCACCGAGCAATCTTTCAGAAACTCTACTTTCTTCACTTTCCAAGCTAGGTATGAAGTATCCTCCACTAGATATCTCATACAACGAGCCCGTTTCAATATCAACTTCAGAGTACTTTCCTAACACTCCTCGAGGATTTTCTATTGATATACGATATGTTACAGCGGAACCTTCCTCGTCGACCACTATAATTTCTGGAATTAATCCCTTTCGCTGCACTCCTTCACACCATGCGTATAATTCCTCAGGTACAATTGCATCATTTGAATTGAATATTTGTAACTCCGAAACAGGATCGTTTTCTCTTGGATGCATGTTTGAAGGCCATCTCATAGCCCAGCTATTTTCTTCAAAATCATAGTCTGAACTCCACTGATCTATGTTCAGAACTACTTTATTTCCCGGAATCCTTACAGCTTCCATAGCGACATATTGGACGAGAAAATTCGGGTTTTCCGCTAATTCATCAAGAATCAAGTTTGCTGTGGGGAAAACTATGTTTCTATGGTTCACACAGAAGAGAAGCTCAACTGTGCTCATGTGTAGTCCTCCACCCTCAGCAGGCTTACCAATTGCAGACTTATGCCATAACCGGTCAGCAGACTTCTGCTTAAAGTGCCAAAGTCCGTGATTACGCTCCACGCTCTTCCTAAAGGGTCCTCAATTTCATTCCCTCGGTCCAGAAATATCATTTCCTACCTCCCTCTCCAACTATCATGTCAGTGTACAATGAAGCCGAATCACTACAAACCCTGATCACTCTTTTGGAAGAAGTTGAGGGAACTAGAGTTACACTAATTGGTGACGTTATGCTGGATAGATACCATCATGGATATGCCAATAATCTCAACTCTACCGCTCCTGTTCCAGCTCTAAGGGTCATATACTCCGAGGAATCACCGGGAGCAGCTGCCCACATTGCAAGGGGACTTAGCTCACTAGGACTGTCCGTCGATCTACATAGCTCCGTTGGAGATGATAGTGAAGGAAAATGCATAATCAAAACACTCAGTGAAGACGGAATAGATACTTCTGGAATAATCGAAGTCGAAGGAAGAAACACATTAACAAAAATAAGATTCTATGGCAGTAGGGAGAATCTACTAGACCAAGAACAAATATTACTCCAGGCCGACCGCGGACCTCTTGATGAGCTAGATCCTAGTATCAGCGAGTCTCTGACCAAGGCGTCCATGGAATCATTATCGGAAAGTCAGGCTTTGGTGATTTCTGATTATAACAAAGGTGTTATCACTGAAAAGGGCTCAGAATCACTAATCTCGGCTGCCAAGAGTCTTGGGATTCCGTCTATTGTCGACCCAAAGCTAACCGGTTTGTCTAGAAGCAAGGGTGCCGATATAGTAATTTTTGGCATCAGAGGCCTTGAGCTTCAAAATAAAAGGCTAATGACCCCATCTTTAGATCAAGCAGCTATCCAACTTATCAACACGTATGATTGGGGTGCATTATTGGTTCTAGGAGGTGTCAATGGCGTAACACTCCATTCTGATAATGGAAACAGAGTGTTTTTTCCCTGCAGAGCGGACGCGCCCAAACAACAGATCGGGCTTAACGATGCCGCCGCCACTGCCCTAGCCGCCGCTCTAGGAAATGGTCTAGATGTCATAGATGCAGCAGCACTTTCAGCCGCTGCTTGCGAATGTATTCTGTCTGCTAAAGCCAGTCAGGAATTCGTTGATAGCTCGACCTTACAACTTTGGCTGGAAGAGCTTTCCTGGAAATTAAGAATTTCAGATCGATAATCAATATTGCAAGAAGTTCAAATTACTTCCCTATTAGCGGAAGTCATGTGGAGCAAACAGGCAGTGCTGATCTCACTGCTCATCATGCTCTCAATTCACTCTTCAGATTCGTTTATTGATGGTGATAATCACCAATTTTACTCGGATACCATAGATAACTCAGATCCTCCACTGCTGGGCTTTGATCAAGAATTGGGTATGACTATAGCTGGTAATGAAGTGATTTCTGGTTTCACGGTCTCTTCAACCTTACCAGACTCTACGGAATGGCAAATCATTAGATTATCCAACGATGGTATTCCGGCGAATGTAACGAATCCTGTCTCCTTGGAAATATCTCCATCTTCGTCAAATCAAGACGATGGACTCTCAAGATGGGTTTGGGAATTCACCATCGATTCATCCTCTATTACTAATTGCACCTGCTTTATCACTGTGTCATCAACGGCTAATCATCTCTCATCATCAATTTCCAGCGTATTCTTTACCGGCGTTACCAATAAGCCCGCATTGATTATAGATGGTTGGACAAACCTAAATGAGGATTATCTCGCATTCAGCGATCATATTGACATTACAGGCCGGGCATTCTCTCAAGATAATCTTCCAGTAGATCTTTTAATTATGGCAATTAGTTCTGATAATTCTGCTAACGCTTGCTCAGACAATCATGAAATATCATCTTTAGATGGCATTTCAGGAGACAGTTCAGAATTCATCAACAATTTCTCATTATTCGGTGATTTCTCAGAGAGTGTAGACTCATCAATGCTAGAAGATGGCTGGTTCTCATTATGGCTATTCATATCTTCACATCAAAGCTCTTCAATAATACAATCTCAATGCTTTGTTTCAAAGATTGATAATTCTAATCCAGTAGCAATTATTGAAGGGGAGATATCCTCTACGGAAGGAGATGGAAATTTAATTTTCGATGCTGGATCATCATATGATCAATACTGGGGAAAGGAAGGTTTGAATTATGTCTGGACCCTTGTCAGTTTGGAAAATTCGGGAACCACTCTAATGGAGATTAAAGAAGGTACAGAAATTAGTTATTTCACAGTTCAGGATGATATTTCTGGTAATTTTGAGCTATCTCTTCTAGTCTCCGATGAACGAGGAAATACAGACTACACAAGTATATCTTTTTCTGTGGAAAATCTACCCCCAGTGGCAAAATTAATAGTTTCTGATCAGTCTCTCACTGATGGAGATAAATTCGAACTCCCAGACTTGAAGGAATGGAAACTAGATGCATCAAACTCTATTGACACAGCTAATGATTTAGATGGCCTTAGGTGCGTTTGGAAGATTAATTTCAGGACTATTTA
>MDTD01036152.1_pt1 | contig 11258 bp, 7 predicted proteins | sample 811221 | NCBI WGS metagenome assembly MDTD01 (sample SAMN05326646, study PRJNA326480) | marine metagenome | isolation source: seawater | place: Pacific Ocean: South West | collected 2011
GGAAGCGTTGGAGACGATCTTGGCGTCAGGACTGAGCGTACCGTCGTTCACACCCATGACGATGGTGGGAACCTGGTCGGGGCTCTTGGTGGGAGCGGAGATCACAACACGCTTGGCACCGGCGGTGATGTGGTTGGAAGCACCGTCATAGTCGGTGAAGAAACCGGTGGATTCGACGACGAAGTCGATGCCCAGTTCGCCCCAGGGGAGCTTGGAGGGATCGCGTTCGGCATAGCACTTGAAGGTGTTCTTGCCGGCGGTGATGGTGTCACCGTTGACAGAGACATCGCCCTTGAACTGACCGTGCATCGTGTCATACTTGAGCAGGTAAGCCAGGTTGTCTGCGGGGACAAGGTCATTAATCGCCACCAATTCGAAACCTTCAACTTCATTGAGGGCACGAGTGACCAGGCGGCCGATACGTCCGAAACCGTTGATTGCAACTTTGATCGCCATGACGATCCTCCTAAATCTTGAGTGATGCTCAAAAAATGTTCACAGACCATAACCAGACGACGGTCCGGCGGGCAATTTGTGAACGTGAGCCGACAAGAATAGGCATTGTGAGCCGGATGTCAAGCGATCCATGTCTCTTTTGTCGAAACTAAACAGCTTCTCAACATTACAAATGCGTATGCACCCAAGACGCAAATGAGTGTGAAATCATTGTAATGAAATGGGTTAAGAATGTTGATCTCTCGATTGACGCACCTTTGAGAAACATTCGAAGCGATACGGCTTTAATTTGTCATCTTTAATACAGTTGACCAGTAGCGCAAAAGAAACTTGAGATGAGAGCTTGACTACAACAGTTTGGTGTTATAATAACAAATAACAATTGTAGGATATAACATGCCCGTCACCCTTCAGGATATCGCCAAAGAACTCAATGTCAGCAGCATGACTGTTTCACGCGCTTTGCGCGGTGTCAGTCGTGTGAGTCCGGAAATGCTTCAGAAAGTGCGCGACACCGCCAATCGATTGGGTTATCAATCGACCCGTGGCGTGTTGGTTCCTCTGACGGCAAGAGGTAATACTGCTCATACACTCAAACTATTGATGCCGACTGTGGTCCATCGCATGGGCTCTGAAGGCGGGAGTTGGTATCTGGATCAACTGACCAATGCGGTACGCAACCGTTTGGAACTTTCAAACGGCATCCTCGTCGAGCAGCATTTTCCAGATATCAAGGCTTTGAAAAAAGAGATCAAACGTGGCCGATTCCATGGCATTGTCCTGCTTCAGCCTCAACCTGAAGCCTGGATTGATGAGCTTAAGCAGATGACCAACGTGGTCTACGCAGTGGAGTTTGATCATCATCGCGGTGTGGATTGCGTGTATTCCAATGAGCATCGCTCGGCCGTGATGGTGCTTGAGCATCTCAAAACGTACGGCCATGAACACATTGCCTGGTTCGGCATTCTCGACCGTTACGCCTCGTTTCAAACGGTCGGTGACATGGCGGATAATCCCACTATTGCAGACATCCAATCCGTCACTGTTCACGGTGCGCGTCATGCCGCCTGGGCCAATCTTGCCTACTGTCAGTGGGGCGGACCGAGTTACCCGTTGATTCTGGTTGAGCGTGATTGGAACAAAAAGTCACTTGAGCAGGCTGTGACCGAAGGGCTTGATCGCATGCTCGCTTTGGACAACAAGCCGACCGCTGTGGTCTGTTCCTGTGACCCGGTTGCCCAGACATTGGTGGAGATTCTCCAACAGCGTGGCTTGTCCGTGCCAAGGGATATGAGCATTATCACCTACGGCGGTGACGAATCCGTTCAGCGGATGGACCCACCGTTAACCAGTGTGCAAATGCCCATGCAGACTCTTGGCCGACTGATCCCGGAACTCGTCGAACGCAAGCTGGCTGATCCAGAAGCTGCGCCGGTGAGTGTGCAGATTGAAGCAACATTGTGGGAAGGCCAAAGCGTTGCGGCTTTGACCTGATCGTTTTTGCCAGTTGATGATCCATTAAGCCAGGAGATACAGATGACAGGTTCAACACTTCATCCCAGGCGTTGCAATGCCAACATGCATGGTTTTACGCTCATTGAACTGCTGGTGGTCATTTCGATCATCTCCTTGCTCATCGCTATTTTGCTGCCGGCATTGGGTAAGGCACGTGACGCCAGTCGGGCGATTCAGTGTTCGGCCAATCTGCATCAAATGGCCTTGGTGATGGCAGCTTATCAAGCGGACAATCGCGAGTATTTCGTCCCGCTGGGCGACTCAATGAGTTATCAAAATGATTGGGGAACCGATGTCACCCATGGGCGGTGGTTCAATATCCTGGAGTCTTATAGCGGGACCTACAGGCTTTTTAATTGTCCGGTGATGAATATCACCAAGGCCAACACCAAGGTTTCAGATATCAAGGGCGAGAATCCCGCGGGTTGGAGTGACTCCTGGGGCAAAATGCCTCGCGGACGTTCGGCTGCTGGGGGGGCGTGTAATTATGCCTACAACACAGCCAATGTCGGCGGGGCATCTGACTCTGCGACACATCCGATTCGTAACACCGTCATGATTGAAAATGCGTTGTCCGATGCCGGTCTGAATGCCGGTCCCAACAATGTGATCATGATGCTCGATGGCATTTTTTTCTGTAACAACGCAGGCTTACCTTATCCTGCAACCAATACCACACAGCTTTACTGGTACGGCCGATTCCTGCATGCCGACGCGTCCAACACCTTGTTTCTCGATGGTCATGCCAAGGCCGTTCGGCCTGAAGGTTTTGCGATGAGCAGTGGGGGGACGTCGGACACCACTTGGCTTTTAGCCCAATGATGTTGACCTGATATCGATTCTTGAAACTGATTTAAATTGATCAATCCCATTTGTTAATGGAGTGACTTGTCATGCGCCTTGATCTTGCGAAGAAAACCTGTTTGCTGAGTTTGTTGTTTTTGCTCGTGTCCCAAAGTTTTGCCCAGCAAAATCAGTCTGAAAATCTCGTGGTCAACGGTGATTTTGAAAAGGCGCTCACCGGTTGGCATTGGGAGGAATGGAAAGGTTACAAGGTACCCGGTTATGTCGATCGGGCAGACTTTAACCAGGGGAATGCCAGTTTCAAACTCACGATACCCGGCCTGCACGAACGCCGCCAGATGGGCCTGCAAATCAAAGGCATTGAACATGGCAAAGACTACACGCTCAAGATCGATTTAATGTGTGAAGACCTGGCCAAGGACGGGGCGATGATCCGTATGCTGCTTTTCACCAAAGACGAAAAAGGTAAGTCCAAGCCCAACGGCTGGGTGGATGTCCCCGCAGGCAGTGGTGTCAATGAGTTCATCAAACTCAGTGGGACGCAGGACTGGAAAACCCACACCGTCCCAATCTCCGCCAAGGCCATCCCGCCAAACATTTCCCATGTCTGGATCATGATTGACCATCAAGACGTGGGCAGCGGTGTTGTGGGCATTGACAACATCCGACTTTACGAAAAACAGTCCGAAGACAAAGTGGATCAACCACAAGCCAGTTCCACGAACACCAAAACGTTCACCTATGACATTGCAGATCCCACGGTCATCGTTCCTGTGGAAAATGCAAAGCTTCAACTGAAAGTCACACCCGATCAATCGCTATATCGTGTCGGCCAATTGCCAGAAATAAACCTGAAAACTTCGATCATCGATGGCGCTGTGTTGGACGTGCAAATCAAAAATGGATTTGGTGATGTGGTTTTTGAAAAGGTGGGCCGTTCACTGGGAAAGTCGTTGGATGAGGCGGTAAACCTGCCGGGGGATCGGGGATATTTTGAACTCATCGCCACGGCCCGGACCACAGAGGGCAAACCCATCACGCAAGTCCGGCGGACCTTCGGCATTCTCACGCCACCGGCGCCAACCGATACCGATGAACCATGGGGGCTTTGGTGTAATGGCCGAGAAGACTTCGTTGAACTGGGCGTACGATGGACACGCCCAGCTTTGTATTGGTACTTCTACAACAAGGATGCCAAGGCCTACATGCAAAAGACCATCGAGATGATCGATGAGAATCATGCCCGAGGTATCAAGGTTCTGATGTATCCCAAGGATCATCCATCGCATCACGCCATCACGCAGAAAGTCTTCAAGGACACCCCCGAAGCCTGGGCGGAGGTGCGCGTCTACTGGACCTATCTCGTCAAGTCACTGGCGGGTAAAGCCGACGCGTGGGGCCTGATCAATGAACCCTATCACGGTATGTGGGCGGGCACCGATGATTTGATCCTGCGCTACTGGCAGATGATGCATGAAATTGTTGAGCAGTATGCTCCTGGCACGCCGGTCATCGGCCCGTCACTGAATGTCAACGAGCCTTCGATGATGGCTCAATACACCGAACTGATGCAAGCTGGTTTGGGCAAGCAAATCGATGGCGTGGAGCTGCACACCTATACCGCGACCGCCATGCCCGAGGACATCGATTGGGAAAGCAACATCAACCAGGCCCGCAAGGTTGCACAGCAATACGCGGGTGAGATGCCGATTTACTCAACGGAAATGGGCATGTCCATGGGCTATGACAACGAGCTTTATCAAGCTCAATATCTTGCTCGTTGTTTCGTGTGGGCCAAGAAGATGGACCTGAAAATGCTGCTGTATCACATGTACAGTTGGCCTCAGGGTGAGCCGCTTTCTGAGCGTGATTTTGCCATCTTTCGCTCTGATCCCAAACGTGTTGCGCCGTCTCAACCACGGCCTGCTGGCTTGGTTTACGGTGTGATGACACGTCAATTAGCGGGTGCCACCTATCGCACGCAGGTCGATTATCTCGGCCCGGCTGTCAAAGCGTTTGTCTTTGAAAAACACGGTCAACCCATGTTGGCGATCTGGCGGACCGACACGCGAAAGTCCACCGTCGACCTGGCGATCACAACCGACCTTGCAACCGTGACCGACCTCTTTGGGCAACAGCAAAAACTCACGCCCGACAATGGTATCGTCTCACTGACCATCGGCCCGAGTATGCGCTTTGTCACCGGCGTGGGCAGTGACTACCTCAATGTCAAACCATTGGTTCAAACACCGCCGACTCTCACACTTCAGGCTGGGGGCAAGGGACGGACACAACTGACATTGACCAATCCAAATCATAAACCAGCCACGGTGACACTCAAGTGGCTGACGCCTGAAAATTGGCAAGTGGATGACGGCAGTAAACCGATCGCATTACCTGCCGATGGCTCGGTGACCATCCCCGTGAGCGTGCAGTGTCCCGTATATGCCAAGTATGAACAGACGGTGCTCTACGCCCGGGCCAAACTTGATGGCAAGTTGGTCACGCCTGCCAGACTGCCCGTGCGCGTTGAGCCACGTGTGGTCATTGATCAGGTCAAGCCCGCTATCGCCGATGGCAAACCAGTTGTCACCTTGACACTCAAACGGCTGGATGATTCGCTTAAGCAAGTGAACATTGAGATGGATGGCAAATCGGATCAGACTCACTTTGCCAAAGCCGATACGCTGAGCATGCAATTGCCTGTCAATGCAAACGACACGGCCAGCAAACTTCGCGAGTACGCCATCACACTGAATGATGGCAAGCGTGAGCAGGATACCCGCAAGCCTTCTTTGAGTTTCGTGCCAACGGGTCATGTTGCTGACGCACCACGGATTGATGGTGATCTTTCCGATTGGTCCAACCTGCCCACGCCCACCGAAGGACACCCCGTGGTGGCCTGGCGATGGGATCGTGAACATCTGCACTTGGCGGTCAAAGCTGTCGACGAAAAACACATTCAGGATCAACGCCCCGAAACGCTCTGGCGACAGGACAGCATCCAGATCGGCCTGGGTGCATTTGATTTTGCCAACTGGGTCCGCAAGCCCATTGGGGAAATGCGCGAATCGGATCACACAGAGTTAACCGTCGGCGGTTCGGGCGACGGCAAGGCATTTGCCTACTGTCATGCCACCATGAATAAGCAGACTTGTCCCATGGGTGAAGTGGGGCGTGATGCCATGCCCGCTGCGGTCATCAACAATGGGCAAATCACCTGTTATGAAGTTGCTATCCCCATCAATCTCGCAGGACTCAAACCCCTCCAGACTGGCTCGATTATCAGGGCATCGGTGTTGCTGAATACAAATGACGGCGGACGCCGAGGTTACATTGAATGGTTCAGTGGCATCGGGCGAACCAAATCTCCCAAGCTATACGGTCACTTAATCCTGGAACCCTGATTGACAGCAGGGCACATCTCTGCTCTAATACGTGACTCGAATTTGCAGAACCGCTGTGGTTCTGAAGTTTTGTGTTCACAACGGCGTAGCCACGCCCCAGTGACATACGGCCTCCAACAAGATGGAGCCCTGATCCGAAACGATAAGGACAGGGAACAATATCATGGCCAACTACACAGGCCCCAAGGTCAAACTTTCCCGTCGCGTCGGTGTTCCGATTTGCGATACCCCCAAGCACACCACCAAGCGTCAGCTTAATCCGAACGGTATGCACGGTTTCCGTGGCCGTCGTCTGCGTGACTACGGTATTCGTCTCAACGAAAAACAGAAGCTGCGCTACCACTTCAACGTGATGGAAAAGCAGCTTCGTCGTTACGTCGACAAGGCCCGCGCTTCCAAGGGTAACTCCGGTGAAATTCTTATCCAGCTTCTCGAACGTCGCCTGGACAACGTGATCCGCCGTCTGGGTTGGGCTCGTACCATCTGGGCTGCCCGTCAGATCGTCGCTCACGGCCACATCCTCGTTAACGGCATCAAAACCGACGTCGCCAGCTTCCAACTGAAGGTCGGCGATGAAATCACCATCAAGCCCGGCATCGAAAAACTGGTCCGTGAAAACATGGAATCCATGGCCGGCCACGAAGTCCCCGGTTGGTTGAGCTTTGACCCCTCGACCCTGACCGCCAAGGTCAACGCCATCCCGACTTCCGACCAGGTGCCGTTCGATGTGAACATGAACCTGATTGTCGAATTCTACAGCTAAGCCAACCTTAGCTGATGCAATGCGTCAGGACACAGAACAACAAAACGAGCGTTCATCACACCGATGGACGCTCGTTTTTTTATTACAATCATATGCGTCAAATCTCAGTCTGAACCAAGTATGAAATATTCAATTAACATCCTGATCTATGTCGTCATCTTTGTCATGACATGGACGGTGTGTTTGTGGGGCAATGATTTTCCCACTGCCTATCATCCGGATGAAACGGGTAAGGTGCTTCAGGTACTTGGCCAATTGCCACGAAACCATCTGCATCCGCCTTTGCTCCTGGACATCAGCAAGTTGGTTCATGAAGTTTCCGGCAAGGATGATTCACTACCTCACGTCGTCGCCGCGGGGCGTTGGGTTTCTGCGACAGCTGGTGCCTTGGCTGCTGTGATGTTGGCGATGTCTGCTCATCTCCTGGTCGGGCGGCTGGCGGGGATACTGGTGGGATTGATGGTTGGTTTGTGTCCGGCAATCACGATCTTTTCACACTACATGAAAGAGGATGCCTTGCTGATCCTGGGCATTGCCTCGGTTCTGCTTGCTGCAACGTGGTATTGTATCAAGCCCCGTACCTGGAGCGCATGTCTTCTGGCCGTTGCCTGTGTCTTTGTCATGCTTGCCAAGTATGTCGGGATCGTCGCTATGCTCTGTGGCATTGTGATCTGGTTGGTGCACCTTAAGCAATGTCCCAGGCAGCAACGTCTCAAACAACTCGTAGGATTTGGACTCTCTCTGGTTCTTGCCTTTCTGGTGCTGGGGTACCACTGGTGGATCGACGCAGCGCAAGCACTAAAGGGACTCGCAGAAGAATGGAACCATGTCAATACCGGTCATTTTGACTTGGCGTACACGACACTGGGCAATATCCAATACTATGCGGGGCATGTGGCGTCCATGCTCTCCTATTGGTTGCTTTTGCCTGCCATTTTGAGCATTTACAGATTGTCCCGGTCAAAGCATCAACCGCTGCGAATCATGTCCTTTGGGGTACTTGCCTGCATTGTGATTTACAGTTTAATGTTGCTCTTGAGTCGATTTGCCACCGCCCGTTATGCAATACCCGTTGTGGTGCTGATGACATGGTTGGCAGGCGTTTTCCTGGGGCATTGGCTCACCAACGTCAAGCGTGTGAAGCATCGAACCTTGTTAGGGGCATCCGTTTTTCTGTTGGTTGTTGGCACCATGGGGTTCCGTGCTTATCAGGTGATCTATCAGTTTGATCATGACGGCCGGCCCGCAATGAACCAATGGGTTAAGACCAATCTTGATGCAGATGCCTATGTCGTTGAAGATATGTATTGTGCCATGCCCGACCAGCGCAATCCCAAGATGGTTGAGCTTTACGGGCGGTGGGAGCCCAAGATCAGAATGGCACGTTATGCCGCGGTGTTTGGCAATCTTGAGAAACTCCATGCAAAAGGTGTCACCCATGTTGCTGTTTGTAATTACAGCTACGACCGTTTCATCAACGCACCGGGTTTGAAACCCAAAGCTGATGATGCACGTGCGTTGGCTCGCGTGAAGCACTGTCGCCAATTTTACAGTCAGCTCTTTGAACAGTATCCGATCGTCTGGTCACATCAGCCACGTTACAACCTGCCGGGGCTGACCTCGCCGACGCTGTACATTTTTCAGTTGAATCAAGGTAAGGCTTCAGAGGAAGCCCAATGAAAAAGGCAATATGGGCGGAGGGGCTCGAACCCCCAACCTGCTGATCCGAAGTCAGCTGCTCTATCCAATTGAGCTACGCCCACATGCTTAGGTTGGAGAATTGTATCGGCAACGCATTGTTACAGCAAACGATTGACGTCAACCTGATGAGTTGATGACAGATAACTGCTTTTTAGGCACTTTGCAAGCATAACGATTAAGTATGCTTACTGAGGATCAACTTGATTCTTCAGGGATATCAGCATGTCGACCGAATTGAATGGCCTGCAATATCACCGGTGAGATAAAGCAAAGTCGGTGTGGTAGTCGTGATCCGTAGAACCTATGATGTGCTGTTTCGACAGATGCCCCGAAAGGCAGCAAAACACCTGATCTTCGATTTTGATGATGCCATCGACCTGCATCGTGGTAATCTCAAAAAGCATGGACGTCTCTAACGTTTCAAGGCCATGCTTATGTAATGTAATGAGGTTTGGTGTGGCAAGACCGATCACCTGACTCAAGCTAACCCAGCAAGATACTGCGTGGCAGTCTCACAGTCATCATGTATGGTCAGCACCTTGTCGAGTTTGGTGATTTTGAAGACACGTAGCGTCATTTCATTCATGCCACAGATTGTCAGCACGCCGTCGCGTTTGCAGATGTTCAGGTGGATGCCCATGATCACGCCGAGGATGATCGAACTCATGAAGGTGACGTGGGCAAAGTCGATGATGAAACGGGGGGGCTCGGTTTTGTTGACCACTTCGCGCAATTGGTCTCGGATGTCCTGAATTTCGACACGATCAAACGAGTCATGATTAAAACGGATAATCGTGATATCGTTCTGGCGTTCGAGAATGAATGATGGGGAGTTTGACTGCGTTGTCTGATCCATAACCGTGCTCACTTCCGGTTTGCTTAGCCGGTAAGTCCCTGCCCTGTGAATTGAAGTGTGGACTGTATTTTAAGGATATAAACACGGCTGGGGCAAGCAGATTCCGTAAAAAAGCAATAAAGGACATTGCGTTTGCCCTTCCAACGCTACGAATGTACGAGGGGCAAAAAAAGACCCGAAATCAGGGCTTCCCGGGCCTTGGGCTTGCCGCGTGGTTTCGGGTCAGTGATCAACTGCAAATGGATAAAGCGATAACCAGGCCATCTTGCACCCGGGGGTGACGCCGTGTTTGACGCCAGTTGGGCTTGGCCTGTGTCCTATAAAAATACGATTCACCTTGGGGGCGGGCAAATCTATTTGGGAAAAATAGTCAACTTTTTTCGATCACTCAGCCAGTACGTATCGGACCTGCTCAAAGTCACCTTCGCGCGTGAGTTTGCCATCTGCCGTGAGTGTGACTGTGTTGAAATTGCCTTGCTGGTGATCAAACGTCACGCCATCGTCTTCATAGAGTTTGGCATCGCGACAGTTTTCACCAAAGCATCTGGGTGTCAGTTCAAAGACGGTATCCGTCTCGATATGCTGTACCGGTTTGGCCAAAGGCAAGAGTGTACCATCCTTGACGAACATGGGGATTTGATCCAGCGTTGCCGTGAAAGTGATCGTCTGCTTGCCGTCGTAGACTTTGCCGGAGTAGTAGTCATGCCAACGACCTTCAGGCAGATAGACTTCGCGATGAGCTTCACCTGCGAACATGGGGGCGACGAGGATGTCATCGCCACACATGTACTGCGAGTCAAGGTTGAACGTTTCACTGTCGGCCGGCCAATCCATCACCAAAGCGCGGAAGGGTGGTTTACCGGTCTGTTGGTAATCGGCAAAGGCAGCATACAGATACGGGATCAACTGCATACGCAACTCAAACGCCACGCGACAGTGTGCTTCAAGTTCTTCCCAGTTGTCCATCATCTGACCGTCATTGTTCAGTGCGCGGTCGATCTGCTTCCATGGCGGATTGCTGATGTACCATGCATTGATCAACGCCTGCGGGGAAAGCATCGCTGCCTGGATACGACGGACCAGATCTTCCGGTGATGTCGCATGCCGGACTTCCGGCGTCCAAAGTAAACCGGTAAAGCCCATGTTCACCACACCGCGGACAAAGTCCTTATGGTCATACAGGTCAGAGTAAAGCACAAACGCAAACGGTGATGCCAACGCGTGAGCATTGCGCACGGCGCTACAGGTTCTGAAGTTGTGTTTGCGAAAGGTTGAGTCGATGCACTGCATGTACTTGTTGCCGAACAGGCTGTGGTATTGTTCACCATCCATGCCCGAGGGAAACTCAGCAAGCAGCGGGAAACTCCAGTCTGAAAACACAAAGTCGGAGCTGTCACATTCATCGAGTTTAAAGCCGGTGATGCCCTTGGAGACGAGTTGTTCGTCGTGATAGTTGGCAAAGGTGTCGAAGGCTTTATCAATCGTAAAGTCGGGGACCAATCCTTTCCAGACTTCGTATTCACCGCTGACATCTTTGAGTTCGTCATAGATGGGTGAAGTGGGATGTGTAAAAGCATGTTCCCAGAGATTGAGTTTGTATCCCATCGCCCTGGTGTCATCGATGAGTTTTTGGGGCTCTGGGAATCGCTCATCCGCCCAGACATAGGAACAGGAATACGCCTTGGTCTGCCAACCCGGTTCCAGACCCAGTACATCACAGGGCATGTTGCGGTCGCGCAGGTGCTTGGCCATGTCC
>MDTD01058531.1_pt1 | contig 11258 bp, 3 predicted proteins | sample 811221 | NCBI WGS metagenome assembly MDTD01 (sample SAMN05326646, study PRJNA326480) | marine metagenome | isolation source: seawater | place: Pacific Ocean: South West | collected 2011
CCAGATCCTATACTTGCTTCAGTGTGTTTAAATGATATAAAAACAAACGTGCAGAAGATAACTGACAATGTTTCAAATGTTTTAAACTTTGAAGTTATGAGAGTAAACTATTTAGGATTGCCAAACTCAAACAACCCAGATCATAGAATAAAGACTGCAAAAAGTATTTTAAGCAGTAACGTATACACAACATAGAGGAAATTATGCCTGCAAAGTATCAAAGTATCAATAGGATAAAAAAAAATAAATTAATAATAAAAGCAAATAACACAGACAACAACTCTGAGTTATATTTTTGGATTAAAGTTAGAGTGACAGAAAGTGATCCAATTGGCGATGATATAATTTATGTTAAAAACATACCTTGGCCTTTTGACATAGAGGCTAAGTTGTATAAAAGAGGAAGACTCACTAATAATGTAAAATTTAACAAAGTGACTTATAGTAGCACTGATAAGAAATTAACGATAAAATTTGAAACCTCAGGTGAAAAAAGTAAAAATAGAGAAAAGCATGCTCATTTTTTGAAAAAATTTAGAAACTTGAAAATGACAGAGGACAGTGGCAATAAAAAAGGGATACAAAGATACAGAATCATACTTCAAAACGCTGCCTCTAGTGATATTAGAAACTACATAGAAGAAAATTATACCAACTTTGACTCTTTTCAAATTATAGGAGGTTTTGTAGAAAAAGGAACGTGGAAGCCTAATTCAGCATTAAAAAATGATGAAGACAAAAGTAAAGGTGATTTAATCTCTACTTTTGTAAGCGAACTAGAATATGAATCTATAAACGTCCCACCAGAAGCAAAACCAAAATCAAAAGTTGAAAGAAAAGAGTTTTTAAGCAATCTTGGTGTTAAGAAAAAAACCCCCACTATACACGCACCTGGGCCTGTTTTTGGACATAAGCCAAAAATTAAAGCATTATCTAATAGTGATGGTTGCACACCAACTGAACTATCAGATCCAGATGGAAAAGCATCTGAGTTTTTTGAGTTATATGAAGAGGTGTGCGCTCCATTACCGGATGATGATGATATTTTGGAAAATTATCCAGATGATATATTTGTTAAGGCGTGTCCAACTTGTGTGCCTAATTTAAGCGCAACTCCTCTTGAGTGGTGGATAGAAGAGAATTTACCTAGAGATCGTGGAGAACCTTTTGAAGGTTTTAGGTATGGTCAAGTCTGGTTAAATGAAAAATTATGTGAATATAAAGTGGTGCTAAGAGATTTAGAAACTTACAGCTTAGGTGGTTTTAACGAATATACTAATTTTAACAACAGGCAAGTTGTAATAGATAGAATGTCTCATGCAAGAAGAGCAGGTATTCAATTAATACTTGAAGAAACTGGTAAAGCTGTCACAGATAATATAATATGCGCTAATTTACCAAATATATCGACAGCAGATCGAGATGATTGTATTAGCATACCTTCTGATATTGAAATTGAAACATACAAGATCAACCTACAATTTCCACCTCAAATTCAAGTTATAAAACAAAATATAGATACAGATCAAAATGATGGCACTTACATGACACTATACGGTGTCTCATCATCTGTTGAGTTTCAACAGTATCTTTTAAATCCCAAAGCATTAGAGATTTACTCTAAGTCTGAAATATATGCTTACAAAACAGCAACAGCTCAATATGCAAAACAACTAAACCCTTGTTATGTGATATCTGTCCCAGCAAATTTGATAAATATGCAGAGTGATGATTTAGTATCTGAGGCAAATGAAAAATTTGAAGAACAATCAGAAGATCCAGATAATAAAGAGGTTGAAGGTTTAAACTCAGTTGTAATTAGAGGAACAGAACTTAATAATATTTTTAAAATAGATCTACCGAATATATTTGAGATATTTGGAGAATATCAAGCCAACTTTCTTTACTTTCAAAATGGAACTTTGAGAATCGAGACGCTTGGTGGTGGTAGCAAAAAATTCTATCTTTTTCAATATCCACAAAAATTTAAACAATTTTATGCTGATATTAAAAATCTTTTAGAAAATAATGGATTTAGATTGCGTAACAAAGATGATGGATTCAAACACGCGTATGAAATAAAAATTAGAGTCGATGATGAGTTTAAGATAAAAAAGGTAAAAGCAAAGTATATAGGTTGTCCTTGGAAAACATGTAGAAGAGGACTTAAAGCATTTAAAAACAAATACGCAAATGAAACAACTTTAATATCATATGTCATAAAAAGTGAAACCATGCAGAAAAATATAGGTAATGAATTACCTCCTTGGCTTGATTATATCATCGAGTATACATATCCAAGACTTTTGGTTTCATATGGCAACACAGACAGAGAGGTAAACTTTGAAAGCTGCCTTAACAGCGATAACAAGGACCCTAATGATCCTGGTAGTATGGTAAATCTAGATGTAGATGAATTCTTAGAAGATTTTTTATTATCTTTAGTTAGTAGTTTTTCTGGTGCTTTACAGTACTCACTAAACAGTTTAAACTGTAGGACATTAGCTGAGTACAGTCCTTTAGGTTATGAAAAACTATTTGAACCTTTAACTCAAATGGGTCAACACCCTGACGTAGTACAGACCATAGCAGACTATGGAGCATTTAATCAGGGCTTGGATGATGTAATTGGAATTAAATCTAAAACTAAAAAAACATATAAAAAGCTTATGAAAGGAGCTGGTTCTTTTGAATTTAATTTTTTTCAAAGATTAACAGGAGTAACTACAAAAGAATATGTCAAAGAGTTTAGGTCTAATGCTGGAGAGGCAATAGGTGAATTGTTTACTAAAATGCGACCTTGTGATTGGGAAAAAATACTACTAGATCTTTTACGGTGTTTAATGAAAGGCTTAAACGCAAATACAGCTTTAAAAAAAATAGCAAAAGCCTTGATGGGTGACTTAGACCCTGTTAGCTTTGCTAGAGTGTTTAAAGGATTACCACCAGAGGTTCAATTAGAAGTTCAAGAAGATATTGTAAATGCTTTAAAAAGAATACCATGGTTTGCTGAACAATACGAAGAGTTTAACATTGAAGATTTTGTTGCTTTATCTAACAATAAAACTAAAGAAAATGCAAATTCTTACGAAGAAGAAAGAGATAAACTGGAAAACCCACCGGAAACACAGCAAGCAGATCCAAGTAACGCAGATAAGATACAAAACGAAAGAGACAATAAAGAGAAAAAACAAGCAGAAATAGAATCTTTAATGATAGATTATGAAGAACAGTTAGAAATTAATGAAATGTTTTTTGTAATTGAAAGTGAACTTGTAGAGTTGCGAGATAAAGATGCCGATTTATTAACACAAATTTTAGATTATAGGGTACTTGTTTCCGAAACTGGAGGAGAATTAGAAAGTTATGAACAAAGCTATATTGATGAACTTGAAAGACAACACGAAGAAGTTAAAGCTGCAAGAATTTTAAAACAAGAGCAATATGATTTGTGGAAAAATGTTGTTTATGTAGACGAAGAAAATACAGAGTTGGTGTCTGATCTTATGCTTTATTCGATAGAATCAATAAAACAATCAATAAATAGTTCTAACCTAGCCTTACTAGAAGAACTAACAAAAGACTACAGCCCAAATGCATATGAAAAAGCCACTAGAGAAATAATAACCATCATAGGGGAAGCATACATAGACTTAATTGTAGAAAAGCTGAATATAGTTCAACTACAAAATTTAGTAGATTCTTTACCTGGTTCAGATCTCTTTGTTAGTGTTTTCAAAGCTGCTTTGTGTCCCCATAAAGAAATATTTGATGTTTGGAGTAAAGCTGCCTGGGCTGGTATGGAAATCAACCCTTGTAAAAGCACAAGTTGGAAAATTCCACCTATACCTGAAATACCAAAATTAAACTTATTATATATATTAAACTTTTTAAAAGAACAATTTCTTTTAGCCTTAGTAAGAGCAATTGTTGCCGTGCTTATTTCGTATTTTATGAAATCTTTACAACTTCTTTTAGACAAATTATGCGATATTTTATCGGGGGCGATGGGTGCTTTGTTTAACAATTCAGGCGAAGGTACTTTGTTTGATGCTGTAGCAGAAGCATTTTGCGATGATTTGTTTGACACAGACGGCTCTGGAGGGGCACCTCAAGACGACTCAGGTGTTAATACAGTAATTGATGCTTTAAAACAAAATTCTAACTATTGTCCACCTAACAAAGAAGTTAATAAAGAAGTAGTGTACAAATGGGGTCTGGCGATATCTGAGCAAGTCCCATTAGAGTTTTGGCAAAAATTAATGACAGAAGGTGGCATAGCTGCTGAAGACCCTTTGATGCAATTAGTTTGGGAAATAACAAAGCAGTTTCCTGAAATGGAATGCTACTTTCAAGATATAAGTGATTTGTTAAGTTTCTTTAACATATTAAAAAGTTACTTACCAGAAGGCACAGCTATACAAATAGAAGACACCCTTAACACACTAGAGTACAATTCAACTGGTAACGAACTTTGCAAAATGTTTTGTTCTGATTTTAACACTGGGCTTGAAGACGACTTACCAGACTACCCTTTTGATGTTGATACCAGTGAAGTATCTCAAACATTTGAAGATTTGCTAGATGCATTTTACGGCGGCCCTGATTCCGCTTTGGAGGATTTATTAAGAGACATAGCAGATGATCCATTTTCCGCAGCTGCTTATTGTGACGATATAAGAAATGCCAATGATATAGGTGAAGACAATTTATCTGGTAAACAACCATTAGTACCACCAGAGCCACAAGAATTAACAGAACTGAGAGAAGAGATTGTGGATTCTGTTTTTTCTAATTTAGAAGTTGCTTATAATAACGATATGATAATTGATTTTGATTCGTTCTTTAATAACCTCTTAGCAGATAAAGATAATAAAAAACTCACTAAAGGTGAATTGTTTGATCCTTCACATGAGTTTAGAGAAAAAACAAACCTTTTGTTTCCTAATTCTGCCAACAATGCTAATGAGCACGAATTAATGTGGTATCGTGGAGGTTTTATTAAAAAGTTCTTTATGAGAGTAAATTCAGTACTTGGAGACCCATCTTCTGGTGAGCAATCCCAAGCTTCAGCAGATCTAGATGATGTAGAAGTTGAAGATGAAGAGGGTGATGAAGGAGGTATTTTAAAGAAAGCAATAGCAAAGGCAAAAGAACTTATACAAAAATTCCAAGACGCATTTGCAGAAAAATTTGGTTTTAATGGTCCAATAAAAACATTATTTATGATTTTTAAACTAGACTTTCCTATTGCTAGAAACCTGTTTCCAAGAACAGTAGGGATAAATTATTTAGAAAGCTTACAAGACAATAAGCCAAAATATGTATTAAAAAAACTACCATATGATAAAGAAGAGATTTGGTATGGATTTGATATTGAAGAAATTGATTTAAAATCCAACCCTTCAGCTAATGTAACTAATAGAGAATACCTACAAAAAGATGATGATATACACATATATTACGACTCACCTGAGGGTTATAGAGTTGAAACTGGTTTTTCTAGTAACTACATACCTGATCCTGAGAGTCCTAATTTTTATGCTTCTTGTTATGTCGAATATGACCAATCTGCTGAACCCCCTGGAAGTTCAAACTTAACAGATCAAGATGATGAGGGAAATGAAGTAGCTGTATTTCCTGGCTTATTTGGCGGTAATCCGAACTCAACTAAGATAAGAGAACCAGTTTTTTCTGCTGTGGTACCAATAGATACCTCATATTATCAAAAAACATACGAAACTTATGTTGAAGGGTATACTCAAAATTCTTTAAATTCTCATTTTAGACAATCTGGTTTTTTTACTAAAAAAGAACAATTACAATCGTATGCATTTAAAAAATACATAACCTACAAAATACATGAAGAAGCAGGAATACCAACAGATCATTTGAAATTTTCTACAATACATCCAAGTACTGACAGTCTTTACGCTACACTATATAACAGTAATAGTGACTTAAGATTTAATGATGATTATGGTTCATTATTATTTTACGACAGAGTAGCTCAAGACGCAATAAGTGTTTTTATGAAAACCGTTTTAGGGAGTGGAACATACAGAGTAGGTAATTCCATTCAACCTCCAAATGCTTTTAGGTTTGGCTATTCATCAGAACATAGATTAGATGGTGATGACTTAACGTATGTAGACCCTGATAAAGCAGGGCGCAATAAGAAAAGCCAATGGGATTATACTCACGATGAAGAAGAAAAAGTATTAGGAGTTTCTGCAACAAAAAACCAAAGAGTGGTGTTTCTAAACCCTGAAATATATGGTGGTAGTTATAAAAGACCAAAGATATATATAAAACCAGCACTTTATAGTGGAGTGTTGGGCGTTATGCAATATTTTGTACCTGAGCCTGATGGATGTGAACCAACTAATGAAATAAAATTGTTTACTTCTGATATAAAAAAAGAAATTCTCACTATGGAAAAAAAGCTAACACGCGATAAAAGAATGAACTTTGATCCAAATTGCGTAAAAGAAGCTGCTTTTGATTTGATCGCGGACAGCTCTAGTCATGCTTATATGCATGGGTCTGTTAAGTTAACAATAAGAACTTATATACTTGAATTGTTTTTAAGATCTTTGCCGATATTTTTACAAATTAATCTGTCTGAGAAAAACTTTGATGATGTTTTTAATTCGTTTATTTTTAAAAGAATGAAAGCTGGATTACTTGAAACACCTGAAAATTTTAGTTTTAGAAAATACAGTAAAATAAAATACTGGTACTTGTTCTTAGAACAAATGGTACAGTCTGTTGAAAGAGAGGTGCTATTAGGTTCAATATATAAAGATGATAATTTGGATGAACTCTTTAAAAGAATAAGAGAGATAAGAAAAAATTATTACGAACCAGATAGAAGTGATTGGAAAATATTGAAAAAAATAAAAAAAATAAAACTGGTAAAGGCTGGTCCAAAAGGAACAGACGATCAATATAAAGAATCAATAAACGGTAGACAATACAAATTAAGCAGCCTTAGGGACTATGATGTGAGGTTTGAGTTTAAAGATGGTGTTGAGTATAATAAATTTGACAACAAATATAAAACTTTGCTAAAGAAAATGGTAAAATCAGTTATACTTATTGGTCTTGGTGAAGATGGCGAGAGATATGTACAGTCAACAAATGAGTATATAAATTTTAGTGTTTGGACTATGGGTTTTAAAGAATTTAAAAATGTTTTTAGAATTTATTCAATATATCTAAACGAAGACACAGCAGAAAAAATATCTTATTATCTAATAGCTCAAGAACTAAAATCATATATAAACCGCTTTAAAGATGATTTAATTTCTGGTTCTATGGAAGCACCTCAAGTGTTTGATATTAAAAAGTATGTACTGAACCCAGAATCAGGCCTATCAATAGGACCAGACATATTAATAGGCACAAGAGATGCAGAGCTAACCTCAACATCTATTGAGGGATATGGAGATGTTAACGATTATACAACATTTGGAGAGAATGAGGTTTTAACAATTAACAACGCAAGTGGTTGTAGTTTTTCAACACAACAAAGAATAATAAAGTTTTTAAACAAACAAAGCGACGATTCACATGGCTATTTTATAGTTCAAAAATATGTTCTTATAACATCTGTAAAGACCCAACCACTAGGATCACCTGAAAGAATAATATACGACACTTTTAAATCATTAGAAGGTAAAAGAATATCAATAGCAAAGTTTCAAGAAAAAGTATTTAGTATAATATCATCAGGTATAACTTTTGGAAATACAGCTTCTATATCTGATTATTTCGGTGACGCTTCTCTAGATGATTCTGGAAGTGGTTACTCTGGATCTATAGGTATAAAGTTTGGTGTAAGATTGGCCTATATTAGAAATGATTTACCAGTAAGTGGTAGTAGAAAAGTTAGTGGCACAGGACTAGGTGCATTTGCACCAATCACAGTTCAGGCTGCTAATGCTGTGTTTGGTAGTGCAACTGGAAAAGTTATGCCAATAGAATTGTTAAATCATGAAGCTGATGTAGCTGATTTTCCAATGCAGGAGTTTTTGTACCAAAGGTGTTCACAAAATAATATAAGTGAAGATATTAAATGTTATTTAGATAGAATGTGTGAGAAAGAAGAGTTTGACTTTTTAATGGAATTTTGCTTTCCATTTAAAAGAGTCATATCTTTAATTATGATCAATGCTTACTATGGCTATGTGGAATCAATAGGAAAAGGAGAAGGAGAAAGATATCGTGGAGCTGAAGAGCCATATCATGACTGGAAGTACAAAATACTTCAACAAACAAAAGAACAACTAAGAACAATGTTTTCTAGACATTATAAAGCTAGGGATATTAATATTAGTGAAAGAAGAAAACGCTCAGCAGATTGGTTGAAAGCAAATATACCTGATGTTAACATTAATATTGATAGGCTGTCTGTAAAATGGTGGCAATTAATGAGGTTGCATGATAGGCCATATAATAAATATGGTGATGCTTGTATAGATGGAGCACTTGGTTCATTTAATCAAAACCTACCACCAGCACCAGTATCTCCTGACAACAAAGAATCAGGCGTATCAGTATCAGGTCTTACTTTTTCTGGAGGTAATACAGCGTTTAGAACTTCAACTCCTGAACCATGTGATTTGGGTAAAGTTCAAAACGGAAAACTAGGGCAACTAATAGCTGCTGAAAAATCTTTAAAAACAGCAGGTATTGCAAAAAATTCAACTAAGAAACCACTGTTTTCTCGCGAATCTAGAAACAAAGTAGTGAAACAAATAAGAAAAAGCCCAAATGGAAATACTAAAAAAATTAAAGAGATACCAATTAAATCAGCTCCTAGAAGAGTAGAGAAGATAACAACCTCGACATCCAAGGGTGTTAGAAATAAAATGAAGAATAATAAAACTAAAAAAGTTGGAAATCCAAAAAATTTTAGTAAAAAATAATAATTAAAAAAGAGAGGGAGTGGATAGATGAGCACTAAAGAATATTTTCAAATATCAATACCAAAAGATATAACCGTAGAAATACCACTGAATTTTGATTCAGATAAACCAGGATTTACTAGACTGTCTGAGGAACAAATTAAAGATGTAATTAACTACAATATTAAATCTATAATATTAACTTCTCCTGGGGAACGATTCGACTCCAGCTTTGGCGTGGGACTAAGAAGCTATCTTTTTGAAAACAATCTTTCTAACACAAGAGGACAAATAAAAAGTTCAATATCAAGACAAATATCTAGGTATATGCCATGGCTATCAAATTTTGATGTTTCTGTCTCAACTTTTAGCGAGGGTCAAGCAATTAACATATCTATAAAATATGAACTAAGAAACCCATCTATAATTGAAAATTATGATATGTCTCTTTCTCTGACAGATTTATAGTTTTTACTACAATAATCTATTTACTCTGTGAGGGTTATAAGATGCCAAAACAAAAGAATGTACCTATAAAATATACTAGTAGAGATTTTACTACTATAAAACAAGACTTAATTGAACACGCCAAAAGATATTACCCAGATGATTATAATGATTTTTCTGAGGCTTCTTTTGGATCTTTAGTGTTTGACACTGTTGCCTATGTCGGTGACGTATTATCATACTATGTTGACTATTCAGTTAATGAAAGTTTTTTAGATTCTGCTCTAGAATTTTCTAATATTAGAAAGCATGCTAAAAATTTAGGTTATAGATTTACTGGTGTTCCCGTAGCTGAGGGAATTATGGCTTTTTTTATTAGAGTTCCGTCTATTGTTGAGGGTAATGCTCCTGATACTGATTATCTTCCAATTTTAAAAAAAGGATCAGAGTTTGCTTCAGGTAATGGCTCAACATTTACGCTTCTTGAAGATGTAAACTTTGGTGCCCCTGAGAATGATTTTATAGGAGCTACGTTTACACAAGATGGTGGAACACAAGAGTTTGCTGTAAGGGCATATGGGATGGTAAGTTCAGGAAAAGTTTTATCCACAGATATTGATTTGACTAGTGCAACATTTGAAAAATTCAGAAAAGTTAGAGTTGATGATGGATCTGTTACCGAAATAATGAAAGTTGAAGACTCAGAAGGAAACATATTTTATGAAGTTGACTACCTAAGTCAAGAAACTGTTTTTATTGAAACTACAAATCAAAGTGCCATGTCCGATGGAGTACGTTCAATAATCAAACCATTTGTAACTGCTAGAAGATTCACAGTTTTTCAAGAGAATAACAGTACTTTTTTACAATTTGGTTTTGGAAGTGACAATGATGATGACTCTGGCCTTGCTGATCCTTCAAAAGTAGCAATAAAAATGCATGCTAAAGACCACATAACCCACACTGCTATTGATCCTACAAAATTATTAGGCACTGATAAGCTTGGAATATCACCTCAAGGTACGATCTTAACAATAACTTATAAGAAAAACGATAGAGCTAATCCTTCATCTGCTGCTAATACTATTAAAACAGTTGTAAAAGCAGATTTTAAATTTATGAACGAACAAAATTTAATACCAGCAACAGTCGTAACAGTTAGAAATAGTTTAGAGTGTTCAAATGAAAAACCAATGGTTGCACCACAACTATCTGTCACTAGCGATGAGTTAAAAATTAGATCGAGAAACTTTTTTGCAACTCAAAATAGAGCTGTGACTAAACAAGATTATGAAGCAATAGCCTACAATATGCCAAATAAGTTTGGTAGTTTAAAGAGAGTAAACATTGTCAACAATCCTTTCGCTACAAATAAAGAGTTAATTATGTACGTTGTATCTGAAAACAATGAAGGTCTTTTAACACAAACTGAAAGTATTACGAAACAAAATCTAAAGTCTTGGCTAGAACAATACAGTTCTATTAATGATATAGTAAAAATTAATGATGCTAAAATAATAAACTTCGCTATAGATTTCGAGGTAAAAACAGATAACAGGTATGATACTACCGGTGTTTTAGCTGATGCTGTTGATAGAATTAAATTTAAATACAGCGAAAAATTTTATATTGGAGAGCCAATATATATAAATGATATTTTCAACATTCTTTCAAAAACAGAAGGTGTGATTGATGTGGTGAAAGTAAAAATATTAAACAAATCTTCAAACGACGGTCCAGGTTATAGTTCTATACCATTTATTATGGATGATGTTATAAGTAATGATGCTACATATTACAAAGCTCCAAAAAATGTTCTTTTTGAATTAAGATACCCAGACCAAGATATTACAGGAAAAGCTTCATAATGACTATAAAAAGATATTTTGCTACGGCAGA
>MDTD01101501.1_pt1 | contig 11258 bp, 12 predicted proteins | sample 811221 | NCBI WGS metagenome assembly MDTD01 (sample SAMN05326646, study PRJNA326480) | marine metagenome | isolation source: seawater | place: Pacific Ocean: South West | collected 2011
CAAATTCAAACATGGTGCCCTCTCCTTGATTGCCCGGACTCGCTTAAAAAAAGTTCACGGATAATAACACAGGAATAAACCAGCTCAATGAAAAAACACTAAATTCAGCCTAACGAGCGTTCAGAGGAACCAAGATTTAACTACAGCCACAAGCCTCTCCATGACACCTTCCTCATGGTATTCCTGAAGGACAAGCTCATGGTTTTTATAACCGTAGAAAATCAATCCAACTGCCGTTGCGAAAATTGGACTACTTACTTTTTCAACTAGCCCTGTGACATTGCGTATTTTACCTAACCTAACACCAAGATTAGAATGAGACTGAAAAATACCGTCAATACCACGGATTTGGGCGCCGCCACCTGTAACAACAATGCCGGCTGCAAAGCTATTCAAATTAGGCACATGCTCTCTAACCTCAGCAAGGCATAATTCCACCAACTCATCTCCTCGATAATTCAACACTTCAACAATGGTTCCAAGTGGAACCGTTCGGCGACCTTCGCCGCCAAGAGTATCAACCTCGATCTTCAATTCTGAATCCACCAAATCCTCAAGCACACTACCGTAGCGAATTTTCAATTTTTCAGCCTCTGAATAAGGACATTTAAGATAATGAGCCAAGTCATTGGTAAAATGACCCCCACCGACGGGGATTACCGCACTGTGAGTCAACTTACCCTTTTGAAAGATAGCCAAATCGGTAGTACCTCCACCGATATCCACCAGAATTACTCCCATTTTTCTCTCATCATCTGTCAGAACAGCTTCAGCAGAAGCAAGCGGCTGCAAAATAACATCTGCCACATCCAGATTAACGTTGTGCGCGCACTGCACCATGTTGCGAATGGCACTAACCGCACCCGTCACAACATGGACGGAACCCTCTAGTGTACTTCCAACCATTCCGACAGGGTCTCGAATCTCCGGCTCAGAGTCCAAACTAAATTCACGAGGGATGGCGTGAATTATTTCTTTGTCGCCGGGAAGATAAAATCCTTTGGCCTCTTCAATCAAGCGCTCCACATCATGACGAGTTATACAGGTCGCACCGTTAAGATCTATTCTTGCAATCTGATTGCTTGACTGAATATGACCACCTGCTATACCTATGTAAACATACCCAATGGCCAAGTCTGCCATCCTCTGAGCCTCATCTATAGCCTGCTGAATGCAGCGAGTGGTTTGCTCCACGTTAACTACGAGCCCCTTCTCCATTCCCTGGGATGGGGTTATCCCCACGCCTATAACGCGAGTATGATGCTCATCAATCATCTCTCCGACCACCGCAGTTACCTTGGTGGTCCCAATATCGAGTCCTACTACCGTACTATTCATTGAAAAATGTATCTTATTTAGGTTAGCTTTCCAGTTAAAAAAACTGACAGCCAAGAATTAAACTATCTTAACTACCATATCTTCAAAGCGAAGATCAATATAATCTAGCCTTTTACCTGACTTTTGTACATGTGAAAACACCGCCAGAGTCCTTTCTTCATGGCGTTGAAACTCTGAAGGAGACCGCATATAAATCCTAACGCCCTGATAGACTAACACTAAACGATTTCCCGATTCCATTCTAAATTCTTGAAATTTGTGCAATTTTGATTGAGTTAAAACCTTTATCCAGCGCAGCAAAGCATCATACCTCTCCGGATTCAGTTGAGACACTCCCCATTCCTTTTCCGTTAAATCCAGATGAATCCTTGGAACTTTCGCTGGTTTTTGAACAGGAAAAAATTTACCTTCCGAATTCATTCCCAACAGAGAAGAGTTACTCCAAAAATAAGTTTGCACTTCTTCTTCAGACACCTGAATTTGAAGTCTTCTAGGCGCCAGTTGCACCAAGTCTGCAGACTTAATCCGAGGGTCTGAAGTCAATTGCGTCTTAATGGATGCAAAACTTAATTGAAACATCCTAGCTCCAGTATTGATTTGACTCAGTTCTACTACTTCTCCAGCACTTAACGACCGATTCCCTCTTACAACAATTTCTTCAAGCGAGAAAAAAGAGGAGTGGAATACTAAAACATACGTTTCTATGAAACATAGCCCAACCAAAAGACTAGTAATTAACTTCCCCCAAGGTAGCGGTTTTTTTACCGCGGCCTCAGAAGGAAAATACTGATTACGCTTGAATCGATATTTCATTTGGCCCGACATACTCTAAAACCTGCACATTTAAGAAATAAAGACATTCTAAATCAGGAACTCCAGAAACTCTAGACAAGTTTCTAAGCAACATTTAGAAAAGCCTCGTGATAGAACTGCAACTCACGCTCCAGCTCTATTCCAGAGTTAGAATACACCTTTTCCCTTATAACTTTGATCAAATCTTGAACAGATTGAGAGTCAGCTTTACCTAAATTTACGATAAAATTTGCATGAAGAGTCGAAACTTGTGCATCCCCTACAGTGAGACCTTTACAGCCGCTTTGATCGATTAATTGACCCGCTGATTTTTGCTCAGGGTTCTTAAAAACACAGCCGGAACTGGGATACCGTGTAGGTTGTGTCTTTTTTCGATATTCACCCCACTCCTGAAAACAATCTTCAGGTTGATGACCTAATCGAAAAGCAGCCCTTGTTACAATAAATTTTCCTCTTAAGCCACAATGTCTGTAGCTAAAATCAATTTCATTTCTAGCCAATCGCTTAAAACAACCGTCCAAGGTATATCCTTCAACCCAGTGAAGATGTTCATCTAAATTCGAGCCGAAAGCTCCAGCATTATTAACCACAGAGCCACCCACATGCCCAGGAATGTAAGCCAAAAAATCTAATGAATTCGCCTCATACTCTCGGGCTACTTTGACGAGCTTCAAAAGTTTCACGCCCGCCGGCGCAATAAGCAAATCATCCTTAATTATCAAGTCTCCAAAATTAGAGGAAACTCTCAAAACTAAGGCCTCTAAATCGTCATCAGCCAATAAAAGATTACTTCCATTCCCCAAAAGCATAAGTGGTAGACCACTTCTTCGAGATTTCTCAAAAGCCAATTGGATATGCTCACTCATGGTCGCATCCACGAAAAATCTTGCATTACCGCCGATCTTATAGGATGAGTACCGTCTGAGAGGAACGTTCTCCTGAAAAATATTTTGTAATTCAGATTGATTCTTATTCATCAGTTAACACCTAAAGATTGAAATTGCAGGAACAAAAATACTCGTACTGCCTCTTTAGTCTTATCAGACAAATTAGCCTTTTTCAATTTGCGACCTATGGCCCTTTCTATTTTTTTAAATTCATCGGAGTTTATTTTACCCATAGCTCGTCGAGCAACTGCATCCTGATATTCCTCTACATAGACTAACGACATCACCGCAGTATCATGATTATACTCTTTACTGGAGTAGTATCGATTTATGAAAGACTCAATTTTCATTAACTCAAAATAAACTATACTGTAAAAACTATCTCTCACCCATGTGGAGGTAGGTAACAGTGAGCTCACACGAATGTAATTTTGTAAAGAATCGTAAAGTTTGCTTCCGAAATGACTGACTGCAAGATGCTCTTTAATTTGAGCCTCACTGGCTGTCTGAATCCAGCTCAAATAAGTTCTTCGAACATCCCTAAGCGCTCGCTTTATGTAAATCCTCTGGAAATCGAGACTTTTATGAGAATGCCGCAAAGCCCCTTCTATGAAGTTTTCGGAATATACAACCCCAACTATCGAAAAAGAAAAAGCCGATAGAAAGCAGTAAATCAGAAAATTTCTTTTAATTGTCAGCGACAATTTCTCTCCCCATTCGAGTGATATCACCAGCTCCCATAGTCAATAAAACATCACCAGGTTTAAGCTCAGCCAGTATAAGCTCCCGACATTCTTCAATAGAGGCAGACTCTAGTACACTCACTTTACCGGCACCAAGATTTAAATTTCTGTACAAACCCCAATGATCAACCCCAGCAATAGGTGCTTCACCTGCTGCATAAACTGGCATTAAATATAGAAAATCTGCATTATCAAAACTTGCAGCGAATTCATCCATAAGATGCTGTAATCGAGAATATCTATGCGGCTGAAAACAGACAACTAGCTTGCCTTTTTTATCGCTCATTAGCTGTTGCGCAGCCTGCAAAGTTGCAAGTACTTCCGAAGGATGATGCGCATAGTCATCATAAATTTCGACACCTTTATAGTTAGCAACTTTCTCAAATCGTCTTTGAACCCCCTGAAAAGATTCCAAACCTTTCACCAAATGCTCCTTATCTATGCCAAGTGAATCACAAAGTGCCAATGACGCCAGAGAGTTCAAAACCACGTGCTTACCCGGTAATGGAAGATGTAAGTTACAAAAAAACTGTCCCTTCTTAAGAACCGTTAAACGAGTCCCATCGGAACCCTCATGCAAGTCCACAGCAGAATAATCAAAATCCTCACAGAAACCGTAGCTTATTGCTTTATCTCCTAATTGCTTCGCTATGTTCACCAAATGCTTATCCTCCGCACAAAGAATCACTTTTTTCTCTGTTTGGTGAGCAAACTTAAGAAAGTGCTGCAGAATACTTTTAAAAGACCCGTAATGATCCAAATGATCGTTATCAACATTGGTGATAATGGAGTATTTACTTGGCAGGTATAAAAAACTACCGTCGCTCTCATCTGCTTCCGCCACTAAATACTTGCCTTGACCGAATTTTGCATTACCCCCCACATGAGAGGCTTCTCCACCTACAACGGTAGTTGGATCAAGTCCGGCCACGGTCAATATACTCGAAACAAGGGACGTTGTACTTGTCTTCCCGTGACAACCTGCCACTGCGATCCCTTCTCGTCCTTGCATAAAAGTTCCAAGAACCTCAGCTCGTCTCATGATTGGCAGGCCTTTACTTCGAGCGAAAGACAATTCCTCGTTGGTCTCTGGTATTGCCGATGAAACAACCACCACAGGGTCCTCAGTGATATTGCTATGATTATGAGGAAAAGAAATTATCGCACCCTTGCTCTGCAACCTATTCGTTGCCATAGATCGCTTTAAATCTGAACCACTGACAGGGTAGCCCTGAGCTAAGCAGATTTGGGCCACACCACTCATACCTGATCCGCCGATACCAATGAAATGATACTTTTTCTTACTTGCTGTCATTCAAACTCCAGACTATTGATAAGCAAACAAGTTTGCCCTCTAGCGACTACTTAATGTCTTTATTCGACCATTTTCATACAAAAATTGACATTATTGTACAAGTTTTAGCTGACTAAAGTCGCTAAGTTTATCACTGCAAGTCCAATATCAAAAGTCAAAAATCAGTATAACGATGCATTTGTAAATGTCAGCCCCTAGAAAGAAATTTCAATAACTCACTAACAACCTTATCGCAAGCGTCAGTAGGATTCAACGTAAGGTCTTGGTAGGCCACACACATTTCCTGAAACTTCGAATCTTCAATCCATAGTTTATTTAAGTCAAGAAGCTTACTGGACAGTGAATCATCTTCCCAAACTAAACAACAGCCTGCCTCTTGAAGGTACTCACAATTCTTATACTGCTGCTTGTCCATATGATCTGGGAAAGGCACGAATATTGCCGGCAATCTCATGGCATGAACCTCAGCTACAGTCCCCGCGCCCGAACGGCAAAGCACCACTCGCGCACCCTCATAGGCGGACTGCATATCATTACAAAAAGCCTCTACGGTAACACCTTCTATTTCATTATATTTGCAAAATTTTTCAAAATTTTTAGCCCCAACAATCCAGTGAATCGGACGAATGAGGCCGTCTTCTACAACCTTCTCCATCAATCGGTTGATACTTTGGGCTCCTTGACTTGCTCCAAAAGCTAAGAGAGTCTGACCCTTCTTACGCTTAGGGCTTAACAGCAGTGGTATACCTAACCTCAAAACTTTTGTATTATCTGCTCCGAATACACCTGAGTAATTAGTTACAATGATTTCGGCTCCACTGGAAAACCAGCGATTCACTTTACCTGCAACCTTATTAGGCTCTATAAGCACATACGGTATACTCAAAAATCTAGCCCAAAACAATCCGGGAAAAGATGCATACCCACCTGTACTTATAATGAGCGCAGGTTTATCCAACCACAAGAACCAAAGACTCTGAACTATACAAACCGAAACCTTGAAGACTTTTTGAAACAGATTACCAGTCACTAAACGGTCAAATAGATAATAATATGTAGGTAATTTACGCCCACTCGAATAGTTTTTTTCTAGCTCACCGTTAGTTATGACAAACCTAAAACTTAGACCTTCCCTGTGATTTAAACCTTTGTAAATAGAATAATTGGGAGCCAAATGACCCCCAGACCCTGCACCTAAAAACCACACCATTGACAACACAGTTACAAATTCTCTTCCTCAAGATTCAAGTGTTTTTCATTCATAGGAGCACATTGCGCAGAGATATTTAGTAGAATCCCCATCGCAGTCAAATTGGTAATCATTGCTGAACCACCGTAGCTTAAGAAAGGTAATGGAACACCCGTAGGCGGTATAAGACCCACTACTACTGCCATATTGATTAAAACCTGCATAATTATGAAGCCTGTTATACCGAAGGCAATCAACTGCCCTAATCTATCTGGCGCCCTCCGGGCTATTTTCAAACCTCGACTCATTAACAAGAAAAAAGCCAACAATATCAACATCGCACCAATGAAACCAAATTCCTCCCCTAGTACAGCAAAAATGAAGTCTGTATGTTCTTCTGGCAAATAGAAAAACTTCTGGCGAGATTGCCCTAAACCCAGACCATTGATACCGCCGCTCCCCAAGGAAATTTTAGACTGTAAAACCTGATATCCAAACCCTAACTCATGTTCCCCCGGATTCATAAACGCGATAACTCGTTTAAGGCGGTAGGGTGTGAATATAACTTGATAACTCACCACCGCCAGCCCCAGTGATATTACCCCCACCACTAACCAAGTACGAGAGTAAACACAAAAAATCATTAAAATACCAATTAATGCGATTAATAATGCTGTACTCAAATCCGGCTGCATCAGAACCAAACCAAAAATCAAAACCATATAACCTAAATGAGGTAAAATTCGGGTCAAAAATGGCCTTTCATGCCGGTGAAGATTTACTAATGTATGTGCAAGGAAAACTATATAAAAGACTTTGAAATATTCAGAAGGTTGAATACGTACGATCAAGTCTATCCAACGTTTACCTCCACCAGCTTCAACTCCAATACCGGGCACAAAAACAAGACAAAGCATCACAGTAAAAATAAATACTAACCAATGCGATATTTTGGCAATATTTCGATAGTTAAAAAACATGAAAAAACCCATTGAACAGAGGCCAATCAATACTCGAATAACTTGTCTACGAACATAAAAAAAGGAGTCGTCGAAAGTCTGTAAGGAATGGATTGATGATGAGGAGTAAACCATCACCAAACCTGCTGACAACAAAAAGAATATAAGAAACATTAACCACTGGTCGGGATAATGATATCTACTCATTTTGTGGATGGGCCTCCGATATCTAATTTTCACTGACGGAGAATGAAGTCCTTGAATGACTGCCCCCTCTCCTCATAACTACTAAATTGATCAAGACTTGAACATCCGGGACTAAGTATCAAAGTATCACCCCATGACTTATGTAGTTCTATTTGACGCAACAAATCACTCCATTTTGAACAACATGTAACCGGTAAATTTAAACCTCTAAAAACTTCTCCGTTTTCCGCTAACTCACCATAAATAAATAATCTCTGCAGTCGCCTTCTAAATGGCCTTAAGCCCTCTACGAACTCTAGAATTGAAAGTCCCTTAAATCTTCCGCCAAGAATTAAATTAATCTCGTCGCCTTCACTTTGCTGCAATGCAAAAAAAGTTGCCCCCGGTGTAGTCGCTTTAGAATCATTGATACAAAGCAAACCGCCCTTAGTCATTATTTGCTCTTGTCTATGAGGAAGAGACTCAAACTCAAAAGATGAAAGCTTAGAATAGTTCAAACCTAAACCCTCAAAAATTGAAGCGGCCTGAAGATATAGCAATCTTTTGGCGCTCGGTACATCTTGCCAAGCTTCCTGAAAATCAGCCTTAGAAGAATTAAGAGAATAGGTTCTACACACAGAAGAACCCGTAAGCAATCCCAAAGGGGCCCACAAATACCCTTTTCGCAGTAGCTCTCGTATACGAAACTTGCTTTGTCTGTAATGCTCCAAATCAGGGTGCCAATCCAAATGATCAACTTCAAAACCTGTAATAAGCGCTTGGTCGAGAACCTTCTCCTTCATACTAAATAATTGAAAACTGGATAGTTCCACTATTACAAAATCCCAATTTTGATCCATTATCAAACTCGCTGGCACACCCACGTTACCAACCAAAGCTGTTCGAAATCCTTCTTCAGTAAGAAAATCGTGTAGCAGTTTACACAATGAAGTCTTTCCGTTTGTCCCAGTCACACCAATAACAACTGCGTCACGCCCCATTTCAGGTAAGCTAAAATCAAGTTCATTGCGCACATTCGGGTGCTCATGAATTTTATTATTAGGAGCTATCCCTGGGGGCACATAAACCACTTCGAAATCTAAAAGAGGTGTAATTTTTGGATCCCAATGAAAATTTTTATCTATGCTTCGCAGTTCAGAATCATAATCTGAACCAACATATAACTGGTGAGTGGGTTTAAGCCTCTCAAACAAAGCCCGGTTTGTTTTACCTAACCCATACAATAATATCTTGGAATTTGTAGCCATAATAATCGGCCAATTTTAGCAGTATAAATCGAGTTTTTGTTAGAATTTTTGCTTAGCGTCAATCTGAAAGGGCACAGTGCTGCCGCAACCGTCGCTGAAACCTTTCTTGATTAAACTGTAATAAATACCAACACTAACGAAATCTGCTGAGTCCGCCGGCCACCTTTAGAGTCCGGCGACACTTCTTATAAATACGGCACATCCTGGACTGATGTCTGTAGCTTATACGCCTACCCCGTTTTGAAAATCTCTCTAAATTTGGAGCCACACTCAAACGAGGACTCATACTAACGGATAAACTAGGTCCAGAACTACCCCCTGTGGGATATTTTGCTTCCGTATTGTTCTGACTTAATCTAGAGGGCTTGATAGGCCTGAGAAGAGTTTCGGATACCTTCTCTCTGAGAGCCTCGAGTCTTTGCTGTGCTGGCCTTACAAGGTCCAACGAACTCTTTTCTGATGCAAAAGTTTGCTGATTAAAGGCCATTAGGCTTATTCCAATGAAGACTCGCAAAATATATCTCATGAAATAGTATTCGGGATAACTGGACATTCAGTTGAGACATACAACAGTTTCTCAACTTTACAAATCCACCTCCAAGATTCAAAATAGGCTCATGCAAAATCTAGAATGCCTCAATTTTACGGTTTACGGCCGTGTCCAAGGAGTCGGATTTCGCTATTTTACTCTGCAAATTGCTCAAAACATGGGATTATTAGGCCATGTAAGCAATTCTGAGAACGGTACCGTTATAGGAACCGTCGCTGGAAAAAATTCCAACCTGCAGAAATTTTTTGAAGAAATTCGCAAAGGACCACCACTCTCGCGAGTCGACAAAGTATTGACGGAACCAGGTAAACTAGTAGGGCTCCGACCTTTTAACATAAAACAGAATTTTTAATTCCCGAACCACAAGGAGCTAATTTGAGCCAGGAAACGAATTCCAAAGATACAAAACATTTTACCCGTGACTTCGGTCCACTTCTCGACAGAAAACAACAAGAGCTAATTCGTCGAAAACAAGACCAACCTCTTGAAACGATGTTTCATAAGGTCAAGCGCAATACTACTGACTTAAAGTTGGCAGCCACAAAATGTGGAAGCTTGGGAGTCATCTTAGACTGGAATCCGGCCATTCATCCCGAAGTGGAGACAACGCTGCCGCGCAACTTCCCAGAGCAAGCCACCAACATTCTAGCCGTATCTACTCCAACCGATAATCTTCATCTTAAAGGCAATGCCGACAATCTTAAAAAAATAAAAGATAACCAACTCTCTATACCCACTCTTCAACATGATCTAATCATAGATCCTTATCAAATCTACCACTCTAGATACTACGGAGCCCACTATATTTCACTTTTTCCCGGTACTGTTTCAGATAATGATTTATTGACACTTTTCCTGCTCAGTCGCCAACACGGAATGGCGCCGATACTTCATATAAGCAACTCAAAAGAACTAGAGAAAGCGATGAATACCCCAGCTCAATTTTTGTGCTTATCTGAGACGGACTATTTTGGCAATAAACTCGATCTTGAGGAAATTAGAGACCTAGTTGAAGAAATACCGCAAGAACGTATGGTTATTTGTAGATTGGACGAATGGTCACCGGAAAAAATTGAAGCTATATGGGATGCTGAGATCAATTTCTGCTGGGTACCTTATCCAGAGTCAACTAGAAATCTAAACCGCTTAATGTCTATCATAGCGAGCTATGACGAGCATCAAGATGAAACACCAGAAGGAAATAGCTTGGTATCTAACTAGATTATTAAATCCTAACAATTCCAACACTGTCACGAACTTTTTCAAGCGTCTTTTCTGCCATCGCTGAAGCTTGCTTTGCCCCAGTTCTCAGAATATCCATTAAGGTATCAGGGTCTTGCATTAACTGATGATAACGATCTTGAAGAGGAGCGAGAAATTCTTTTACTTTCATTGCAGTAGCAACCTTTAAATGCCCATACTGCTGATTTTTAAATTGATCAACCACTTGGTCCAAACTTTCCCCGGTGATCGCCGAATAAATTGTCAAAAGATTAGATATCCCAGCTTTATTCTCGGGATCAAATCGAATCTCCGAACCTGAATCCGTCACCGAACTTTTAATTTTCTTTTCAATTCGTTTGGGAGAGTCCAGCAACCATAGATTAGCCTTTTCATTTTCATCAGACTTACTCATCTTGGAAGAAGGATCTTGTAAAGACATAATCCTGGCACCTACCTTAGGGATAAAAGGTTCTGGAATCTTAAATACATCTTTTTCAGCATGAGAATTAAATCTCTGAGCTAAATCGCGAGTCAACTCTAAATGCTGTTTTTGATCTTCGCCAACAGGAACCAAATCAGTTTGATACAGCAATATATCTGCCGCCATCAATACTGGGTAGGTTAATAAACCCGCATTGATATTCTTACTGTTTTTTTCCGATTTTTCTTTGAATTGCGTCATTCGCTGCAATTCTCCCAAACCTGTGTAACAATTTAAAATCCAGGCTAGCTCCGAATGTTGTGGCACATGGCCTTGAATAAAAATAGTGCTCTTATTAGGATCAA
>MDTD01156934.1_pt1 | contig 11258 bp, 13 predicted proteins | sample 811221 | NCBI WGS metagenome assembly MDTD01 (sample SAMN05326646, study PRJNA326480) | marine metagenome | isolation source: seawater | place: Pacific Ocean: South West | collected 2011
CCCATTCGTTCTACTGACATGACAACAAACGAAGTTGGCTTAGACCAAAAAGAAATTAAGAGATTCTCTTTCTTAAGAGCATTAAATGCTCTAGCAAATCCAACAGATCGTCAAGCTCAAGAAGCAGCTGCTTTTGAGAGAGAGGTATCTGACGCAGCTTCTAAGAAGTATGAGAAACCTGCAAATGGAATTTTAGTTCCTAACGAAGTTTTAAAAAGAGACTTGAATGTAGGTACTGCAACAGCTGGTGGTAACTTAGTTCCAACAGAATTACTTGCAGGTTCATTCATCGACATTCTTAGAAAGAGAATGGCTGTGATGGCAACTAACCCAACAATGCTTACTGGATTGTCAGGAAACGTATCTATCCCCCGGATGACCTCAAGTAGCACCGCTTATTTCGTTGGCGAATCGGGTTCTCCAACAGAAAGTCAGCAAGCTTTTGATCAAGTCAACATGACACCTAAGACAGTTGGTGCATTTGTTGATTACTCAAGAAGATTACTTCTTCAATCTTCAATTGATGTTGAGTCAATGATTAGAGATGATATTGCAAAGGTTATTGCAACTAAGCTTGATAACGCAGCAATCTATGGTTCTGGTAGTTCTAACGAGCCTCTTGGAATTAAAGATACAACTGGTGTAGGAACACAAACAATCAGTACATTTGGTACTTTTGCTGAGTACATTGGAATGGAGACAGACGTTGCAGCGGCTAATGCTGATGTAGCTAATATGTTCTACCTAATAAATGCTTCTGCTAGAGGTGCTTTGAAGTCAACAGAAAAAGCTTCAAACACAGCACAGTTCGTGTTTGAGAACAATGAAATTAATGGCTACCCTGCTATTGTTTCTAACCAACTTGCAAACAACGATGTTCTCTTTGGAGACTTTTCACAGTTTGTAATCGGTATGTGGTCTGGTTTAGATCTAACTGTAGATCCATATGCAAACGCAACAGCAGGTAGTGTAAGAATTATTGCATTACAGGATGTTGACTTTGCTGTTAAGCAACCAGGTGCGTTCTGCTTCGGAACATAATATGAAGGTCAAATTGCTACGACCAACAATGATAGCTGGAGTCCCTACGGACTCTGGTTCTATTGTTGATATCAAAGAGCAAAGTGGAGAGTATTTAGTAGCTATTGGGAAAGCTGAATTAGTTGTTGAAACTTGTGAAGCACCTACTACTAGTACAGAGCCAGTTGTCGAGACAGAGCCTACCGAAAGTGAAGAGATTGATTTTTCTGAAATGACAAAATCACAAATCGAAACTTATGGTCGCAAGCTTGGAATAGAACTCGATAGAAGACATAACAAAGCTGATCTAATCAAAGAATTAGAAGCATTTATTTCTACTCAGGAGGAATCTTAAAATGTCTGTTATTCAACAGAACTTAGAAAAACTAACTGTTGTTGCGGGTGTTGCTACTGCTGCTGTAACAAGCACAGCTACATCAAGTGCAATAGATCTTCTCGAATATGATGGAGATGTAATGCTAATTTTGGATAGTGCTGCTGGTGGCGGTTCTTCCCCAACATTAGATATTAAAATTACTGAATCTGATTCTTCAAGTGGTACATACACAGATTTATCTGGTGCTGCTTTTACTCAGGTAACAGGATCTGCTTCAATGCAAACACTTGCAATCAATAAAGATGAGTGCAAGCGTTACATCAAGATTGTTCAGACAATCGGTGGATCATCCCCAACATTTACTTTTAGCATCAACCTAGTTGGTCTTAAAAAGTACGGCTAAAAATATTTAGCCCTCAAACGAGGGCTTTTTTTTTCTCATGGCATTTACTGAAAATTTAGATACTTTTTTAGCAGATTTTGGCAATGCGGTTGTTAGAGGTGGTGTTTCTTATAAAGGAATATTAGAGCAACCAGATGAAATAGTTGCTGACGGATTAGTAATGTCTACTGATTATGAATTAACTGCTAAAACAAGCGAGCTTGGATCATTAGTATTTGATGATATTATCTCAGTTGATGGTACAAACTATAAAGTAAGACAAGCACGAAAAATAGATGATGGTAAATTTTGTATAGTTTCTCTGAATAAGCAATAACTATGTCAAGCAAAAGAGAACAAATTATAGCTGCTTTAAAAACTACACTTGCAGGTACTACAGGAGTATCTACTCGGATTTATAGATCTCGAATAGAACCAATAACAAATGGAGAATCCCCTGCTCTTGTTATAGAACCTGTTACAGATGAACCATCTATTAATAGTTCGAGCTATCTAAAAATAGATTGGACATTAAGAATTAGAATTGTAGTAATTGTTAGAGGCACTATTCCTGATAGTGTTGCTGATCCAACTGTTAAAAGTTTATTTACAAAAGTACTGAATGATCCAACTGTTGGCGGTCTTGCAAAAGATATAAGACCAGCGACACAAACTTTTGAGGTATTAGAAGCAGATACCCCTGCTGGACTAATAACTTGTGAGTTTGAGATTGATTATCGAACAGCATATAACAATTTATCAACATGATTTATACTAGAAATGCAAGCCTAATAACCCTTATTGTTTAATATGGAGTATGAGAACCCAAATGAGGGTGGAACTTACATCCTTAATTCCAAAACTGGCAAGGTAAAGCTAGTCCAACAAACTTCACAAGCTGAATCTATTACTGAGGTAACAACTGATGGCACTACTGACAAGAAAAAGAGTAATTCTGATTGAAGCAGAAAGTTCATATGGAACTGGGCCAAGCATGGCAGCTTCTACTGTTGTTTTAGTTACAGATCTGAGTATTACACCGCAATCAAGTGATGTTGTTAACAGAGATGTTGTAAGACCATTTTTAGGTGCATCTGAACAGCTTTTAGCAAACACAAGAGTTGAGTGTACTTTCAGCGTGGAACTTGCTGGATCTGGAGCAGCAGGGACTGCTCCGAGATATGGAGATGCCATCAAGGCCTGTGGTTTTTCAGAGACAATAGCTTCTGGTACATCTGTTAGCTACGCACCTGTATCATCTAGTTTTTCATCTATAACTATTCATTACAACGTAGATGGTGTTAGACATATTGTTACTGGTTGTCGTGGAAACTTTGTAATTAATGCTGAAGTTGGAGCAATTCCAACAATTGAGTTTACTTTTACTGGAATCTATAATGCCCCAACCGACACCTCATTGCCCACAATAACCTATGGCAACCAGGCCACGCCTCTGATTTTTAAAAATGGCAATACTACTAGTTTCCAACTTTTGTCTTATGCAGGTGCTTTGCAATCATTAACAATGGATGTTGGTGTATCTAGCGTTTACAGAGAACTTGTTGGAGGTACAAAAGAAGTTCTTATAACTGACAGAGCATCTAACGGAACTGTAACTATAGAAGCACCAACACTTGCACAAAAAGATTATTTTGCTGCTGCTTTAACAGATTCGACTTTAGGAAATCTTACATTTTTACATGGCACAGCAGCAGGTAATAAAATCACATTTACATCTACTAAAGTAGATATTGGAGATGTTAATTACGGAGAAATGGATGGGGTTACAATGTTAGAAATACCATATACACTTGTGCCTTCCGCAGCTAATAATGAAATGTCTTTAGTATATGAATAACTATTGACTTCCTAGCTAAAGTATAGAAGTATATATATTATTTAGTCTTTATGGCATTTGTTCGTAAAAAGACCAAGGTCTATCCTTGGCCTGTTGAAGTAGAACGTCCTTCTGAGACAATACCGGGCGAATTTGAGAAAACATCATTTACAGGAAAATTTGCACGATTATCAAGAACTGAGTTAAACAAATTTGAAGATGAGGATGAGTATTCTGCTTTGTCAAAAATTTTAGTAGGTTGGGAAGATGTAAATGAAGAAGATGGTACTCCTATATCTTTCAGTAAAACAATCCTTAAAGAATTTGCAGAGGACACAGATTTTGTTGCAGCAGTTTTAGCAGCATTTAGAAAATTCTATGCAAATGCACAAGTGGGAAACTAACTGATGCTGCCATATACTGGGCTTCGGGTGGCAAACAGATAATAGATAGTACCGAGGAAGATGCAAAAGCATTCGGTATCAAAATAGAGAAGCAACCAGAGGTAAGTACTGATTTTGAAGTGTGGGAAGATAATTGGGAAATTGTTATGATGTTTTTAAGAATACAAACACAATGGAATATGTCCTTTGGAGGTGTAGTAGGATTAAAATACGAGGTTTTATTGCTTGCTGGAGGTCTATTTGACCTTTACAATGTAGAAAACCGCCAAGAAATGTTAGAGGGCTTACAACTTATGGAATCTGTAGCTCTTCGTGAGATAAATAAGGAGAAGAAGAGTGGCAGCTAAGAAGTTAGAAAAATTTACTATTGAAATAGATTTAAAAGGTCTAGAAGATCTTACTGGATTAACACGTTCACTAAAACAATTAGATAAAGCATTTAAGCCACTAAATCAAACAGGAATAAAAAGCCTTAATAATAATATAAAAACAACAATTGCACTTGTACCAAAAAGTGTAAATCAATTTAAGCAGAAAGAAAGAACATTAAAAGCACTTAGGAATGAAGTAAAGATTGGTGGTGCTGAATTTAAAAAACTTGGAGCAGCAATTGATGCAAATAATGCAAAATTAAAATCATTTACACAAATCCAACCAAAAGGAATGTTTGGAAGACTTAAGGCTTCTAAATTTGGAGTTGGAGGTAGAGCAGCACTTGGTGCAATGGCTGGTTCTATGGCAGGTAATTTTGGAGCTACAGGTCAAATGGCTCTTACAGGTGCTGCTTTAGGAGGCCCGGCAGGTGCTGTTGCAGGGGCTGCCGTTGGAGGTGCAATAGATACTGTAAGAGCGGCTAGTGCGGCTGCTAAATATGCTGCTCAAATTGGTCGTTTAGAGATTGCTTTAAAAGGTGTAACTAAAACACAAAGAGATTTTTCAAAAGCACAAAAAGTTATATCAACTGTTTCTAGAGAATTAAATGTACCAATTGGTGCATCTACAAAACAATTTACTACTTTATCTGCATCTGTTATCGGTGCTGGTGGAAATGTAGAAGATGCTGAAAAAGTTTTCAGAGGTGTATCTGAGGCTATCAAGGCAACAGGTGGAGATGCTGAAGATGTGCAATCTGCTATTCGAGCGATGTCGCAGATTTTTGGTAAAGGTAAGGTGTCGGCCGAAGAATTACAAGGTCAGCTCGGAGAAAGATTACCAGGAGCCGTGGTTAAATTTGCTACAGCAACAGGACGAACACTACCTGAGTTGCAGAAAGACTTGAGAGATGGAACTGTTGGTCTTAATGATGTTATGAAGTTTGTTGTCAAGCTTAGTGATGATCATAGAGAAGCAGCTTTAAAAATGGCTGATAGTGGAATGGATGCAGGGCAAAAATTAACTGTTGCAATGCAACAATTACAATTACATCTTGGAAGAATTATGCAGCCTATAGGGGCATTCTTCCAAAGATTAGCAACTAGTATAGTTAATTCTATAAATAGAATAATTGAGGGTCTTGGAAGGCTATTTAATATTGGAACAGAAAATCAAAGAACAAATTTAGAAAACAAAGTCAAGAGTAGTAGTGATGCTTACACTATTGCTATTAGACAGGGATTAGATAAAAGCACCGATCCAAAAGACAGAGCTAGATTTAACAGAATTAAGAGAGCTAGAGATTTAGCTATGCTTAATATGCAAGATTTTTATGCTGCAAACCCATCTGAGAGTGGTACGGCTGAAAGTAATTTTGATGAACCTATATCACAAGATAAAATAAATGAAAAACTTGCAAAACGTCAGTTACAGCTAGGACTAATAACTCAAGAAAAATTTGATGCTTTAGAAATAGATAGAGAAGCAAGAGCAATTAGAGATGAAATGATAGAGATTCAAGGTCCAGAATTTAAAATGGAACTTGATGAAATAAAAGCAAAGTTAATTGAAAATAAAAATGAAACATATAATTTTAAAGAAGAATTTAAAAAAATTGCAGAATCTGCAATGGATTTAAACACACAGATTGGGGAACTTGCTGTTAATTCTATAAATAAACTTGCAGATGGTTTTGTAGAACTTGCAATGACAGGAAAAGCTAGTTTTGGCGAGTTAGCAAGATCGATATTAGCTGACTTACAAAGAATGATTTTAAAAGCTTTGTTTTTCAAAACTTTATTTGCAGTAGCACCTGGATTAGAAAAATTCTTAGGTTTTGAAAAAGGCGGTGTAGTTGAGAAGAATGCTAAAGGAAATGTATTTGCTCAAAATAAAGTTGTCCCATACAAAATGGGAGGCATAGTTGATCGTCCAACCATTTTTCCAATGGCAAATGGTGCAGGTTTAATGGCCGAGTCTGGGGCAGAAGGTATACTCCCGCTGAAACGTGGTAAAGATGGAAAACTTGGAGTAATAGCACAAGGAGGAGGAGTTGGTAATATAAGTGTTAATGTTGATGCAACAGGATCAAGTGTTGAATCAGACTCAACTCAAGCTGCTGAATTAGGAAAAATGCTTGGCATGGCAGTACAGGCAGAACTTATCAGACAAAAACGACCAGGAGGTTTATTGTCATAATGGCTCAAACATTTCCATCTATTGAACCTGTTTATGGTGTAACAAAAGATGTAAGTCCTTTTGTGTCGAGGACAAGATTTCAAGACGGATATGAACAGGTAGTAAAATTTGGATTAAATATTAATCCAAAATCTTATAATCTTAGATTTGAAAATATCACGGAAGCAGAAAGTGACACAATAGAAACTTTTCTTGATGCTCGTATTGAGGATGGGGATTATTTTAATTGGCAAGCACCTGATGAGCCAACGACAAGTAAATATCGTGCTTTAAATAGAAAGAAAACTATTAATTTTCCTGGTCTTGCCACAATATCAGTTACCTTTACAGAAGTATTTGAACCATAATGGCCGTACCTGTATCTCAGTTACAAAATCCAAATATAGATAATATTGTTGAGCTTTTTCAACTTGAGTTAAATACAACTATGCATGGTGTCTCTCAAACCTATTATTTTCATAATGGTGTTGGAACTAACAATGATGCGAATCTAATTTTTGATAGCAATGAGTATACAAGAATGCCAATACAAGCGGAAGGTTTTGAATATAATGGTAAACAATTACCAAGACCAAATTTAAAAATATCTAATATTTTTGGAAACATAACTACTATTCTTTTAACATTACCTCAAGGCTTAGAAGGTGCAAAAGTAACAAGAATAAGAACTTTAAGAAGATTTATTGATGATGATAACTTTGCTGGAGGAGACATTTTGCTAGAAGATAGTTCTCTTCTATTACAAGAAGATGGTAGTTTTGTAGATTTAGAGTCAGGTCAGAATACATTTGGAACTGCTGATCCAACAGCAAAGTTTCCTGATGAAATATTTTTTATAGATCGTAAATCAGGAGAAAACAGAGCAGAGGTTTCTTTTGAATTAGCTGCAAGTTTTGATTTAGATGGTGTAAGACTACCTAAACGTCAAGTTTTACCCGAAGATTTCCCTGGTGTGGGAGGATTTTTCTAGTGTGGCAAACTGAGGCACTTCAACACGCATTAGAAAGTAGGCCAAATGAGTCATGTGGCTTATTAATTATAAAAAAAGGCAAAGAGGTGTATTTCCCATGTCAAAATTTAGCTGCAAATCCAAACGATCAATTTATATTGTCTCCCGAAGATTGGGTAGACGCAGAAGAACAGGGAGAGGTAACTGCTGTCATTCATAGCCATCCATTTACTAGTGCAAATCCAAGTGAGGCAGATAAGGTAGCTTGTGAAAAATCAAATTTAAAATGGTGGATTGTACAACCTGATTCTAATGATTGGAAATATTGCGAGCCATGTGGTTATAAAGCCCCTCTTATTGGTAGGAAATGGGTATGGGGTGTAAATGATTGCTGGAGTTTATGTAGAGATTGGTATGCAGAAGAATTAGGAATAGAATTAAAAGATTGGGTAAGACCAAACGATCCTAATGACTTTGTTGAAAATCCGATGTTTAATGATTGTTATGAACAAACAGGATTTAGAGAATTAAATCAACAAGAAGATTTGCAGTATGGAGATTTATTATTAATGTCAATAAGTAGTAGCGGATTAAATCATATTGGTGTTTACTTAGGACAGCAAACAGTTTTGCATCATCTACAAAATAGATTATCAAGTCGTGATTTATTAGATGAATGGTTGCTAAAATGTACAGGTAAAAGGATTCGTTATGCTAAAGAAAATTAAGCTATACGGAGAACTTGCAAAGTTTTTAGGTCAGAGAACTTTTGAGGCAGAAGTTAATAATGCTGCACAAGCTGTAAGATTTTTAGTCGTTAATTTTCCTCAACTAGAAAGTCATATGGCTAATAATTATTACAAAATAATAGTTGATAAAAATTGGTCTTTAAATGATGAGGAATTACATTATCCCATAGGACAAAATGACATAAAAATAGTTCCTGTTGTTGGAGGTGCTGGAGGTGGTGCTGGTAGGCAAATATTGTTTGGGGCAGCATTAATAGGTATAAGTTTTATGTTTCCGGGAGCAGGTGCTTTTGGTTATTCAAGTATTTTTGGAAAGACCGCTGTAGCTGGAGGATTTTTTACAAAAGTAGGTACAATAGTATCTTATGTTGGTGCTGCTATGGTTTTAAACGGAGTATCTACAATGCTCACACCTGTTGATACTATTCCAGAAGAAAATCAAGATCCAAGAAGATCATTTAATTTTAGTGGTATACAAAACACTAGCAGAGCAGGAGTTGCTGTTCCTGTGATATATGGTCGTGTAATGGTTGGTTCTGTAGTGGTGTCAGCAAATATTGAGAATGAGCAGGTAGAAGTATGAAGATTATTGGTTCTGGTGGAGGTGGAGGAAAAGGAGGTGGAGGTGGAGGTGGAAGTCCACACGAAGCCAAAGATAATCTTGACTCAAAAGCTTTTGCTAGAGTTCTCGATCTTATAGGAGAAGGAGAAATTGGAGGACTTGTCGATGGAGCAAAATCAATATTTCTTAACAACACACCACTTCAAGCTAGTGATGGTTCTTTTAATTTTAAAGATGTAAGTTTTGAGGTTAGAACTGGTACGTCTAGTCAAACAGTAATACCAATAACAAGAGATGTTGCAACAACTAAAGCAACTGGTTTTTCTTTGGTAGAACAAGGTTCTCCTAAAGTTATACAAATAACAGATTCAGATGTTGATGCTGTTTCTATACAGATAACAGTTCCACAATTACAGAAATTTAGTGATGAGGGAGATATATTTGGTACTAGTGTGGAATTAGCAATTGCTGTTCAATATTCTGGCGGTGGTTATCAAACTGTTGTTTCTGGAAATAGTGGCACTATTTCTGGTAGAACTCCTGATGCTTATGTGAGAGATTATTTAGTAAATTTAAGTGGTGCTTTTCCTGTAAATATAAGAGTAACAAGAATAACTTCTAATAGTTCATCGAGCAAAATTATTGATGCTTTTCAATTTAATAATTATGTAGAAATAAAATACGACAAAAGAAGTTATCCAAATAGCGCATTAGTTGGATTAAAAGTAGATGCAGAACAATTTACATCTGTTCCGAGTAGAAAATATCTTGTAAATGGTATAAAAGTTAAAATTCCGCATAATGCAACTGTTCGTGCTGATGGCAGTTTGGAATATACAGGAACATTTAATGGAACTCTTGGTGCAGCACAATTTACAAACGATCCAGCATGGTGTTTATATGATCTTTTGACTTCTGAGAGGTATGGTTTAGGTTCTCATTTATCTGATTCTGATCTTGATAAATTTAGTTTTTATCAGGCTTCTGTTTATTGTTCGCAACAAGTTGATGATGGTACAGGTACAGGTAATACAGAACCAAGATTTAGTTGCAATGTATGTTTAAATAGTCAAAAAGAGGCATATAACGTCATAAATCAAATGTGTTCTGTATTTAGAGCAATGCCTTTTTATAGTGCTGGCTCTTTTACTATCACACAAGATGCTCCTAAAGATTCTAGTTATGTATTCTCACTTGCAAATGTATTAGAACCTGGATTTAGTTATTCAAATACAAGTCAAAAAACAAGACCAACAGTTGTAATTGCAAAATATTTAGATTTAGATCTAAGAGATATAAATTATGTTGAGCAAATTGATACTGCAAACCAAACTAGGTACGGCTCAGTTGTAAAAAATATAGACAGTTTCGCTTGCACATCAAGAGGTCAGGCTTCTCGTTTAGCAAAATGGATGCTTTACATGAGTAATATAGAAAGAGAAATCGTAACATTTAGCTGTGGAATTGAAGCTGGAGTTGTTGTAAGACCTGGACAAATTATAGAAATTGCAGATCCATTGAGGTCAGGAGAAAGAAGAGGAGGACGTATAATATCTGCAACTACTAACTCTGTCACAGTAGACACTATTTTTGCAAAAACACAAAACGGATCAGATGTAAATTTAAGTTTTGAGCCAAACTCAACTTTGAGTTGTGTTTTACCTGATGGATCTGTTGAGACAGTAACAGTTGCTGGATTATCAAATAATGTATTCAGTTTAGGTCAACATTTTACTGCTGCACCAAATGCAAATAGTATTTGGGTATATCAAACATTTAGTAGTGTAACAGGGATTGCTGCAAGCACTTGGAGAGTATTATCAGTTGAAGAAAAAGATAGAGCATATTATTCAGTTACTGCTAGTGAATATAACTCTGGTAAATACAATCATATAGAAAGTGGTATAGCTTTACCTGTTAGAGATGTCACTAATTTAGATGTACCACCTGCATCTCCCACAGGTATTACAGGAGAAGAAGTTATTTATGAAAATACAGGTATAGCACGAACTAAAATTATTGTAAGTTGGACTAGCACTTCTGATACACATTACATAAGATACAGGCTACAAAATGGTAATTACATTTCTAGAACTGTTGAAAACTCAAAAAGTTACGAGATTTTAGATACTATTGCTGGTAATTATGAAATAGAAGTTTTTAGTGTTAGCCCATCAGGTCTAAGATCCGTACAATCAGCAAAACTTGTTACAGGTAATGGTAATTTCTTTGTAGCTAATGGCAAAACCGCTCCTCCTTCAAATGTAAGCGGAGTTACGTTATTGCCTATAGATCAATCAAGTGCAATATTAAGTTGGAATCGTGCTACAGAACTTGACGTTTTATTAGGAGGCAAAACCCTCATCAGACATTCTAGTAAAACAACAGGAGCGCAATGGAAAGATGCACAAGAAATAGTTGTAGCTGCTGCTGGAAACCAAACTCAA
>MDTD01184105.1_pt1 | contig 11258 bp, 13 predicted proteins | sample 811221 | NCBI WGS metagenome assembly MDTD01 (sample SAMN05326646, study PRJNA326480) | marine metagenome | isolation source: seawater | place: Pacific Ocean: South West | collected 2011
AAGCAAAAGAAATCAGCAGTTACTAGGAAAAGAGCCGCACAGAGAAAAGCAGGTAGAGGTGGTAAAGACACAGGAGGGGGACCTGGTAAAAAACCTATTAACGTATCTACTAAACCTAAAAAATAATTGCAATTTAGTAATTCTTTAAGTATAATAGTACAAAGGAGATTATAATGTCAGTACGAAACTTCAACGAAGCAGAAAAACAAAAACTAATTCAAATCATTAACCAAGGATCCCAAGTGCTTGGAGAATGTGATGATCTAAAAACAGGATTAAGAGACACTGTGAAAGCAGTGGCAGAAGAGCTAGAACTTAAACCAGCTATGATAAACAAAGCCATATCAATTGCACACAAAGACAATTACAAAACTGTGAATGAAAATATGGACATAGTTGAGTCAATTCTAACTGCCGCAGGCAAGATCTAGTGCTCGCAGTCATAAAAGATTTTTGGATAACAAGTTACCGGACAGATCAAACAGCTTTTTGGTTTGAACTTGTATCTGTAATATTCACAATAGCAGGATCTTGTATCTTGACATTTAGTTCTCCAAATCCTATAATGGAATGGGTGTTCCCTTTGTATTTGGTAGGATCAACTACACTTGCTATTGGATCTTACAGAAGAAGAATAATATGGACAACTGTATTGGCTTCTTGGTTTACAATAATGAATGTCATAGGCAACATTAAAGTATTTTTAGTATGAGCTACATAGATGCATTTTATAAAAGAGACGAAGACAAAGTTCGCGTTGTTGAACGTGACAAAAAAGGCCAACGTAAGTTTGTAGATTACGATGCCAGATACATATTTTATTATCCAGATGCTAGAGGCAAACATAAAAGCATCTATGGAGAGCAGTTACAGAAAGTTCAATGCTCTACTTGGAAACAGTTTATCAAAGAACAAAAAATAAGATCAAATAAAAAATTATATGAGCAGGATATAAATCCTGTGTTCAGATGTCTTGAAGAGAACTATCTCGGCAAGGAGACACCTAAACTGAACGTTGTATTTTTTGACATCGAGGTAGACTTTGATCCAAAGCGTGGATATTCGACGACAGATGATCCATTCATGCCAATTACTGCAATAACTTGCTATCTATCCTGGACTGATCAGCTGGTAACTTTTGCCGTGCCACCTAAGACCTTGAACATGTCAGGTGCCAAAATGGCAACAGAACGTTTTGAAAATGTTATGCTGTTTGACAAAGAAGCTGATATGCTTGATGCATTTCTTACATTGATAGATGACGCAGACATATTAAGTGGTTGGAATTCAGAAGGATACGACATTCCTTACACTGTTGGAAGGATACAAAAAGTATTAAGCAGTGATGACACAAGAAGATTATGTTTTTGGGGAGAAAAGCCAAAGCGTAGAACATTTGAAAAATATGGTAGAGAACAATTAAGTTATGACTTGATAGGTAGAGTACATTTGGATCTTTTGGAACTTTATAGAAAATACACATATGAGGAAAGACATTCTTACAGATTAGATGCTATTGGTGAGCATGAGCTAGGTGAAAAGAAGACTGTGTACGAAGGATCCTTGGACAACTTGTATAACAATGACTTTGGATTGTTTATAGAATACAACAGACAGGACTGTGCTCTGTTGGCAAAACTTGAGAAAAAATTAAAATTTATAGAACTTGCAAATGAAATAGCACATCAAAACACAGTATTGCTACAAACTACCATGGGTGCTGTTGCTGTAACGGAACAAGCGATTGTAAATGAAGCACACAGACGTGGTATGATAGTGCCTGGCAGAACTAAAAGAGCAGAAGGAGAATCTGTAACTGCCGCAGGTGCTTATGTGGCAACTCCAAAGAAAGGATTGCATGATTGGGTTGGCAGTTGCGATATAAATTCTCTGTATCCATCTGTGATTAGAGCCTTGAACATGGGTCCAGAAAGTATAGTTGGCCAAATACGTCCTGTAATCACATCAGCAGAAGTGAACAGAGCAAGATTTCAAAAAAAATCATTTGCGGCGGCGTGGGATAATCAGTTTGGCAGTTGGGAATATCAAGCAGTGATGAAACAAGAAAAAGGCACAGAAGTAATTGTAGATTGGCAAGATGGAACATCTGTAAAGATGTCTGCGGCCCAACTATATGATCTAGTGTTTGAGAGCAACAATCAATGGATGCTCTCTGCTAACGGAACAATTTTTACATATGAGTTTGAAGCCATCATACCGGGACTATTGAAAAGATGGTATGCAGAAAGAAAAGAAATGCAAAAGAAAATGCATGACTGTCAGGACAATGATATCGAAAGAGAATTTTGGGATAAAAGGCAACTTGTTAAAAAAATTAACTTGAACAGTTTATATGGTGCAATATTAAATCCAGGATGTAGATTTTTTGACATACGTATTGGACAGTCTGTAACTTTGACAGGTAGATGTATTACGAAGCACATGGGTGCAAAGATAAATGAAGTAATCACAGGATCATATGATCACCTAGGTGAAGCATTGATATATGGTGACACTGACTCTGTATACTTTTCAGCATACAAGCCTTTGCAAAAAGACATTGAATCTGGCAAGATAAAATGGGAGAGAGAAAATATTATTGATTTGTATGACAAAATATCAAACGAGGTTAACAGTTCTTTTGTAAATTACATGACCAAAGCGTTCCATTGTCCTAAAACAAGAGGCGATGTGATAAAAGCAGGCAGAGAACTTGTTGCAAGTAAAGGATTGTTTATAACAAAGAAAAGATATGCGGTGCTGTATTTTGACAAGGAAGGCCAGAGAACAGATACGGGCGGTGACCCTGGCAAAATGAAAGCAATGGGGCTTGACTTGAAAAGATCAGATACTCCGGTATTTGTGCAAAACTTCTTGAGTGAACTTCTAATGATGGTGCTAACAAACAAAACAGAGGATGACGTCCTACAAAGAGTATCAGACTTCCGTGCTGAATTCAAAGCCAGACCAGGATGGGAGAAAGGATCTCCAAAAAGAGCAAACAATGTAACTGAATATCTTGCAAAAGAAACAAAACAGGGCAGAGCTAATATGCCAGGACACGTTCGAGCAAGTATCAACTGGAATAGATGTAGAGAGATGTACAGTGATGCATACTCCATGCCGATATCGGATGGTGCAAAAGTGATTGTGTGCAAACTAAAACACAATCCTTTGGGCTACACCAGTATTGCCTATCCTGTAGATGAAATGCGTATACCCGAATGGTTCAAAGAACTGCCTTTCGATAGCGAAGCGATGGAGGCCACAATACTAGATCAAAAGATAGACAATCTTATTGGTGTGCTAAATTGGGATATTAAGAGCACAGAGACCACAAATACATTTAACAAACTATTTCAATTTTAAATAATGTTATGTTAAGTATTCAAGAAATCAAACTGACTATCGAGACACTTAAAAAGTTTAAAGCAAAAGACTACGAAGAATTTTTCAAAGTTTATTTGGAAAAATTAGAAGACTTGGCACTAAAAGTTGACGCATACAACGATCAACAGATACAACAATTAGATAAAACCACAGACTGGTATTTGGCAGATCTCGAATGGAGGCATCAAAGACGGGCCTCAGTGTATGATCCGTTGCTTGATAAACTAGTGCAAACAAAAATTAATCAGTTTACAAAGATGGGTACGGACGCAAAAAAATTTAATAGTCTAGAAATAGGTCCTGGTTATGGAAGATTCTCGAGGATGTTTTTATCATGGAGGCTTAATTTTTATCTTGACCTTTTACCTCAGTGCGAATCTAAGATAAAAAAACTTTTCCATCCACCACAATACAAGTATATTAGATTCTACACCACCGACAGAACAACCTGTAGGGATATACCTACTAACAGTTGTAATTTTGTTTTTTCGTGGGACACTTTTACGTTCTTCACACAAATACACATTGAAAGATACCTGAGAGATATACACAGAGTTATTTTACCTGGTGGTTATTGTTTTATTCATTACGCAGACTGCCAGTTTGATTTTGATCTACATGAAGCAAAAAGGGGCTATTGGAACTTCAACACCAAGACTGTGATGCAAAAACTTGTGACCAAGTCAGGATACAAGGTGATTGAAATGGGCCAATTCAGGCCTGGTGCAAATTTTGTTATATTTCAAAAGCCTGGTAATATGAATCCTATTGTTTACAGGGCGATGGAAATACCTGTAAAAAAATAATAAACTAGTTGGCATTGATCTAAATATTTGTTATAATAGATTATTATGATAGATATCTTGAAAGACATTGTCAAGCACACGCATGGACTTGGATTCCTTGATCTCGTAAAGATCACTGGTACCAGTGATTCGACTGCAATAGATTCTATGGCAGAAGACAGATCAGTTATCTTGCAAGGATCTTTTCACAAACCACAAACAGGAATGATTGGCACGTTTGGTATGCCTCAGTTGAATAAATTAGATATTCACTTGAAGTGTCCTGAATACAAAGACAAAGCCAATATATCTGTAATCACAGGCACAAGAAATGGTGCCGAAACACCAACAGGTATTCATTTCGAAAATGAAAAAGGTGATTTTAAAAATGATTATAGATTCATGAATGCGGAAATTATCAACGAAAAACTTAAAACTGTAAAATTTAAGGGTGTTAAGTGGGACGTTGAAATTGAACCCACAGTGGCAAGTGTACAAAGATTTAACTTTCAATCAGTAGCAAACACAGAACACAATTCTTTTGTGGTAAGAACAGAAGAAGGCAACCTGATATTCACATTTGGTGATCAATCATCGCATGGTGGAGAATTTGTTTTTGCAACAGACGTGAAAGGAACTCTAAATAAAGGATGGAGTTGGCCGGTAGCACAGGTATTACAGATATTGAAACTTTCAGACTCAGCAAAAGTAACTTTGCACTTTTCAAATGAAGGAGCAATGATGGTTACAGTTGATTCTGGACTAGGCAAGTATCAGTATATTATTCCAGCTCAGGCGCAATAATGGCAGACAAAAATAAAAGGCAGGAACATTTAGGTCAGTACAATAGAGACTTTGCGGTGTTCTTGCCGGCTATTTCAAACTTTTACAATACTTTCATAAGCAGACAACGTGTTACCAAGGGACAACACATACCAGCAGAAAGAATACCAAAAGGATTAGACAGTGGCGTAGAAGGATTAAACTTCATAAATCCTGATGAAGGATATTTTACATATCCAACTGCACTGTATTCGGCTGGACACGCCTGTTTGGACATGGAGAAGACGCCGGACAGAGATTCAATGTGTGTCAACAGAGATAGAAAATTTAGCACAATAGTTGGAGACAGCGGAGGATATCAAATTGGAAAAGGTGTTATAAAGTTTGATTGGAAGGACTTCGAAGGGAACAAAGCAAACAAAGTAAGATCAGATATACTGAATTGGCTTGAACTTACAAGTGACTGGGCTATGACTTTAGACGTGCCTACATGGGCCGCAGATGATTTGAATTCCCCGAAAACAGGATTGAAAAGTTTTCAAGACACACTAGACGGAACAATTTACAACAACAAATTTTTCCAAAAAAATAGACTAGGACAAACAAAATTATTAAACGTGTTGCAGGGAGATGATTGGGAAACAGCACAAATTTGGTATGACAAAGTGAAAGACTTTGAATTTGAAGGCTGGGCAATGGGCGGAATCAATATGTGCGATATGGAAGTGATGCTACGTAGGTTGATCATTATGAGAGACGAAAAGAAACTGGATGGCAAAGATTGGATGCACGTACTAGGCACATCACAACTGGATTGGGCTTGTTTCTTGACACAGGTGCAAAGGCAGGTAAGAAAACATATCAATGATAAATTTACTATCAGCTTTGACAGTGCATCAGCATTTTTATCAACTGCTAATGGTTTAGTTTATACACACAACTTGTTTACTCCAAAACGTTGGAGTTATATCATGGAGAAGGCTCCTGATGATAAAAAATTAAAAGGGTCAACTATTCCATTTCCGTTTAAGAGCGCCATTGGTGATAGATTAACAATGGGAGATGTTTGTGCATACGGTCAAGGCGACCTAAATAAAAATAACAAAGAAGGCAAAACAAGTTGGGACAGTTTCAGTTATTGCTTAATGATGGCTCACAATGTTTATAACCATATAAGAGCAGTGCAGATTGCAAATGACATGAATGATATAGAAATGATAAAACATCAACCAGATGTAAAACATTGGAGAAAAACAAAAGATTCTGACTCGACAGATGAGTTCAGTGACTTTGTTCCTAGGAACATATTGTACTTTAACACACTTGTAGAACAAGTTTTTACCAGTGAACGACCAATGGAGCTGATCGATAGAGCTAGTGGCTTCCTTGCAGATATAAGAGGCACTAGATGGGCGAGAGCAACAGGCGGTGGTAAAGGTAAAAACAACTTCTCAAGTTTATTTGAATAGGAGGAGACATGGCAAAAAACAAAGATAAAAAATTTAAGAAGCTACTCGAAACAAAAAAATATCTAGATCGCAAAGTAGCCGAACTTACCAAAGATCGTAAGAAAGATCGTAGTTGGGACATGAAAGCAACTTTGGTAAGACTGAAAAAACAAAAATTAAAAATTAAGGAAGAATTAGCAAGAATAACTGACAAATTTAACAGTTTAACCAAACTGAAGTAAATTGACAGAAGCTATTTTTGTGTTATAATTTTATGATGTTAAGAGACTACTCTACAGGCTACAAAGATGATGTGAAAGTGTTTTCGGGACTCGAGGTTGAACACACTCCTGCTTTTGGTAAACAAACACTGTTCCTTGCAAGGAATGATTTAACATTTGATCAAATACAAGAATTGGCAGTGATGGCAGATGCTGAAGCAATATACTATGGAGCAAACAGAACATATATGCACAACCACGCCATGCAATTGGCACAGATACATCAATTACTGGACAGAGGATACTGGGTCACTGTTGATTATCCATATGAACTACACAGGCTTGTAGCAAAAAAATTTAGCACGTGTTGGAGAAAAGATAGATTTATTCCTTTCTGTTCAATAATATTTCCACACACAGAAGAAGATAACAATCTATGTTTTAAAGTAGATGACGAGGATTTTAATAAAACTAACAAGGGTGTTTGGACAATGAGCATGAACGATTTCAAAGACAATGCTGGTTTTACTAAATGGGACCAATATAAAAAAGATGAACCAATAGGAGATGAGAAAATATGGCCAGTGAAACAGAAAGCGTGATTGATCAGATGTACAACATACCTGAACAACAACATGAACAAGCAGTAAAAGAGAAAGCCGGCAAGGCTTCAAAAATGATATGGGTGACATTCCAAAAAGAAGGAATGCACAAATACCCGGCGGCATTGGATGATCCAAAATTAAAAACTGGTGATGAATATGATGTAAGTTTTTTGGGCTATCCACACAGACATATTTTCCATTTCAAAGTTGCTATAGAAGTGTTTCACGATGATAGAGATATTGAATTTATACAATTCAAAAGATGGCTGTTGAACTTATACAAAGAAGGCACTATACAGAGTGACTTTAAAAGCTGTGAAATGATGAGTGATGACTTATACGTAGCAATAGCAAAAAGATACCCAGGAAGAAAAATTGAGATAGATGTTTCTGAAGATGGCGAGAACGGATCGAAAGCAGTATATGAAAGAGCTTAGAATAAAAGAAAGTAGGGCAACAACTAGGAAAGGTTATCTGCCTATAGGTGGTGGAGCTCTTAATGCCTCTTATACATTTGTGGACGCAGTTGCAAACATTTGTAGTACAATGGGAAATATGGGACTAGTGTATGGCAAAGATTACTTTTGGGCATATCATGGCTATGATGACAACTTGAAAGATTGTGTTGTAATAATGGTTAAGGAAGAAAAGTATAGCACAGCATTACACTTAAAATTAAAAAACAATCACAAGATTAAACACACAACAGATGGTGATGCAATACTAACCAAAGAGGCAGTTTAATGTATAAGCCTTTGCCAGATGGGCTGACGATAAAAAATTCAAATGTGCAAGGACTTGGATTATTTGCAACTAAAGATTTTGATGCAGATGTTGTGCTAGGAATAGTTCATGTCTTGAATAAAAATTTTCCGCATGGAAGTATTAGAACTGCCTTAGGAGCATTTTATAATCATAGTGAAAATCCAAATTGCAAAAACGTTGCAGGATTCTGGCACCAAATACCAGTGAAATATTTGGTAACTTTAAGACAAATAAAATCAGGAGAGGAACTTACCGCACAATATACTTTGTATGATGACTTTAATGACAAGCAAGATTAATTGTGCTATAATTTAGTATGAAAATATTTTACATGGGCTTGGAGCCTTACGAAGGAAGATACACACTACAATTACAAGATTGGACTGAACGTGTGTTCAAAAAGCGAGGGATAGACTATAAGGTTGTTCCCGGCACAACAATAGATGATTCGAAGGCCATCGTGACAGGACAGGTTCTTGACGCACATGGTAGAAGTTATTTTGGAATGAGCCAGATGATGAACTTGGTACAAATGATGAAGGCAGGTGAGATAACTTCAGATGATGCAATATTTTTCGAGGATATGTTTCAACCAGGCATGGAGTCGTTGCCTTATATTATTCAACAATCTCCAGAGAAGTACAGGCCAAAAATTTATCTTAGATGTTTGGCACAAGCGATTGATCCTGATGATTTTGTTCACGTGTGGGGCATGAGCAAATGGATGTCTTTGTACGAACAGATGTGTAATGAAATACCTAACGTGACAATACTTGCAACAAATGAAGAAATGGTTGCCCACATGAAGATAGCAAATTGGAAGGCACCAATATACAACATATCAGGTCTCAGCTTTGGCAAAGAAGAAGTGCAGAGCAGAGTCCAAAATATAAAACCGTTCGAACAAAGAAGTAAAAGAGTTGGCTTCGGAGCAAGATGGGATCAAGAAAAACAACCTGGCTTTTTTATGGAAATGATTGAGCATTGGATTGCTGATCCTGGTCTGCCAAAAGTTGAGTTTGCAATATTTTCAGGAGGTCCTTTGAGATCCAATCAACCTGCTTATGTGAACCAAGCAAGAATGATGGCTAAGGACGGCAAATTAAAAATTTATGAAAATTTAAAGAAAAACGAATACTATGAACTTCTAGCTGACAGCAGAGTTTTATTCAACTGTGCTTTACAGGATTGGGTATCCAACACAGTATCTGAAGCCGACGCACTTGGTTGCAATGTTTTATTTCCGGCTTACAGATCATTTCCTGAAACATTTGCCAACGACGAGACAAGAATGTATATTCCGTGGTCGGGCAGAGACGCAGTTAGCAAACTAAAAACACTAATAAGCAAACCATCCCCTAGTATAGGTCGAATATCAGATTGGACTAATGGTACAATTGATAGAATGATCGACATTATGACAGGCAAGGGCGAACAATGGAGAAGAGATGGCAAACACTACAGAACACCAGTTTCCCAATCAAAGTACTAACGTAGCCAATAAGTCTGTTCTTGTTGTTGGCGGAGCAGGTTACATTGGTTCACACATTAGTAAACATCTTATAAGAAACGGATATACTCCTGTAATAGTAGATAGAAATGTTAAAAATAATCCTATTGCAAAACAATTTAATGACTGTTATGAGATGGACTTACCTAAAGATATCCATCTACTAGACGATCTTGTTAGAAGATATAACATAGATGCTTGTATCTGCACGGCGGCTTATACAAGTGTGCCTGAGTCAGTTAAAGAACCAATGAAGTATTATCAAAACAATGTTGTTATGACCTTACAATTATTAAACAAATTAAAAAATTTAGATGTAAAAAAATTTATTTTTAGTTCTAGTGCGGCAGTTTATGGAGTAGTTGAAGACGGAGTTTGTTATGATAACAGTGTTGGTTTGGAACCTATAAATCCATATGGACAAACAAAACTTGTATTTGAAAAAATATTGAAAGAATATAATAAGGCATATGATATCAATAGTGTGAGTTTTAGATATTTCAATGCGGCCGGCGCCGATCCTGAAGGAGAGATAGGTGAACTGCATGATCCTGAAACACATATTATTCCACTTGTTATAAAAGCAGGATTCCAAGCAACAGATTTCAATGTGTTTGGCACAGATTATGATACCATAGATGGAACCTGTGTAAGAGATTATGTACACGTTACAGACATTGCCGACGCACAAATAAAAGCCCTTAATTTGCTAAATGAAAACATCTGCGAAACATTAAACTTAGGATCTGGTAATGGCTTCAGTAATAAACAAATTATTGATGAAGTTTCAAAACACACAGGAGCAATTAATGTTATAAATGCTCCAAAAAGATCAGGGGATCCTGCAAAACTGATAGCAGACATATCAAGAACTAAAAGTATTCTAAATTGGAAACCTGTGCATAGTAGCATTGACAACGTGGTACGAACTGCTGTACAATGGTACAAGCACTGCAACAAGAAGGAAATTAATTAATGGATGATCTTTTAAAAGACAGTTGGACGCCTAAAGGCTCTATCAGTAGCAAAATTCGAGAAAGAATAAAAAAGGCCGGCGACAGATTTCATGCAAATGACAACATAAGCAAACATATTCAGCCAGGCGAACTAGCAGAACTGCAAAATGAAGTTGAAACAAAGTTAAAAGGTGTACTAGACAGTTTGGTCATTGACACTGACAACGATCATAACACACAAGATACAGCAAGGCGTGTTGCAAAAATGTATGTAAATGAAGTGTTTGGTGGAAGATACAATCCAATGCCTAGGGTAACTAGTTTTCCTAATGTTGGTTACAAGAGTATGTACACTTCCGGTCCTATCAGCATTAGATCAACGTGTGCCCACCATTTACAAAACATAGTTGGCAATGCATGGGTTGGCATAATACCAAACGGAGAAGTGATTGGACTTTCTAAATTCAATAGAATAATACATCACATTGTTGAAAGGCCACAAATACAAGAAGAAATGACAACGCAGATTGCAGAAGCACTGCAAGAATATGCACACACGAAAAATATTGCTGTGGTTGTCAAGGCAGAACACCATTGCATGACACACAGAGGCGTCAGAGAACATGAATCGGATATGACAACAGCAATAATGTTGGGAGCATTCAAAGAAGATCCTGCAACCAGAGATGAATTTTATAAAATTTGTATGAGTATGAAAGGACATGGTGGATAAAAAAACCAAACAAAATTGGGAAACATTTGAATCATGTTGGCCTAGTGATTACATGTTGCATG
>MDTD01187635.1_pt1 | contig 11258 bp, 10 predicted proteins | sample 811221 | NCBI WGS metagenome assembly MDTD01 (sample SAMN05326646, study PRJNA326480) | marine metagenome | isolation source: seawater | place: Pacific Ocean: South West | collected 2011
TGGCTTTGGAACCGTCGGATCAGCGTTTGTTGACCTGCTTGAAAGTCAGAAATCAACAATCCTTTCGAGGACTGGACTTGAGCTGGTCGTGACTCATGTAGCAGTAAATGATCTTAGCAAAACCCGTTCGGGCTTGGATCCGCAAACGTTACTTACCGATAAACCAAGCGAAGTCATTGAAAATACTGAGGTGGATCTCGTCGTTGAACTCATGGGAGGTTTGCTACCAGCTAAAGATTTAGTTGAAGCAGCTCTTGAGAGCAGCAAACCAGTAATTACGGCTAATAAAGAGTTGCTCTCTAAAGAGGGGAGAAATCTATTTACGCTGGCGGCCTCAAGAGAAGTTGATCTTCTTTTCGAAGCAGCTGTTGCGGGAGGTATTCCTCTGATTCGAGTTTTACGTGAGTCGCTTTTAGGGGAGCCAGTTGAAAAAATCATGGGGATCGTCAATGGCACCACAAATTATATTCTTTCTCAGATGGAAGAAAAGGCCATGCCGTATAATGAGGCGCTATTGGAGGCACAAAAGCTGGGTTACGCAGAAAGTGATCCAACGGCTGATGTGAGCGGGCAAGATGCAGCATCGAAAGCGGCAATTATCGCAATGGTTGCTTTTGGTGCCGACGTATCACTTGATGATGTACCTTTCGAGGGAATCGAAAATATAAGTAGCGCCGATGTGGCATTCGCCAAAAGAGCTGGATGCGCTATCAAACTCTTAGCTATGGTCGCAAAGTATGAGAATGAACTAGAGGTGCAGGTTTACCCAGCGATGTTGCCAAATAGTCACCCCTTATCCTCTGTTAGAGATAGCTTCAATGCGGTCTTCGTTGAAGGATCTGCAGTTGACAGTTTAATGTTGTTCGGTCGTGGTGCAGGGGGAATGCCGACAGCTTCTGCTGTCCTGGGTGATGTAATCGACGCAGCTGTGAACCTATCAAATAGAACCTATAGAGATATGGGAGACTTGAAGGAAATTTCACTTATTCAAGGGGATGAGCAAAAGTTTGCTTATTACGTCAGCATACAAGTTATAGATGAACCCGGAGTTCTGGCAACTGTTGCTTCGGTATTCGCAAAGCATGATATATCTATTCAAACAATGGAACAGGAAGGAATGGATAGAGAAGCACGTCTTGTCTTTATTACACATGATGTAGAGGAGAATAGGTTAGAGGGTGCTCTATCTCAGCTTTCAGACTTATCGTGCGTAGAAAAACTTGGCACTGTTGTAAGAGTTCTTGAAGCATAAATGCGTTACGTCAGCACTAGAGGTAAATCGCCCGAGGTAAGTTTTGAGGAAGTACTTCTTCGCGGTCTTGCCCCAGATGGCGGGCTATATCTTCCAACCTCATGGCCTCAATTTAAAGTAAAAGAACTAAGAAAAGTTCTTGGCGACAACTTCAGTTATCAAGCTTTAGCATCAGAGATCATTTATCCATTTACCAAAGATTCGCTAGATAAAGATGAACTTAGCGAGTTAATTCACCGTGCCTATGATTCTTTCAGCGCTGGGGATATCGTTCCTATGAAAAGCCTCAATAGTAAACTTTGGATTGGAGAACTGTTCCACGGACCAACGTTAGCTTTTAAAGATATTGCCTTACAGTTCGTCGGTGAGTTATTTGAAAACCAACTTCAAAAGAAGTCTGAAAACATAACGATTGTTGGTGCAACGTCCGGAGATACAGGGTCAGCCGCTATAGAAGCTTGTCGTGATCGGGAACGAATGGAGATTTTTATATTGCATCCACACGGGCGCACCAGCGAAGTACAGCGGAGACAAATGACATCTGTTCACTCTGAGAATGTATTCAACATTGCTATTGAAGGAACCTTTGATGACTGCCAGGATCTAGTTAAAGGCATGTTCGCAGATGTTGATTTCAGTACCCGCATCAACATGTCGGCTGTCAACTCAATCAACTGGGCGAGAGTGATGGCTCAAATCGTTTACTATTGGTGGGCATCAATGCAAACAACCGATAAAGGAATCGTTAATTTCTGCGTGCCAAGTGGCAACTTTGGGAATATATTTGCGGGCTTTAGCGCACACAAGATGGGACTGCCTGTAGAAAGATTCATAGTGGCTTCGAACCGTAACGATGTTTTGGATAGATTCTTCCGCAATGGTGAAATGGAGTTACGAGATGTTGCTCCTACCTACTCTCCATCAATGGATATACAAGTTTCCAGTAACTTTGAGCGATTGCTGTTTGAGGTATTTGAGCGCGATGGGCTTCTGGTAGAACAAGCTTTTAAAACGTTGAGATCAAAAGGCACCCTATCTGTAAGTGGCGATATCCTCGCAGGAATTCAGAGAAAATGGGCAAGTTCTAGAGTCACTGACCAAGAAACTGTTGCAATGATTAAGAAAATCGCAGAAGAGTATGATTATGTAATTGACCCTCATACAGCTGTCGGTATTGAAGCCGCAGAAAGGCATATGAGGCAATTGCAAGCACCGATAATTTCTTTAGCAACTGCACACCCGAGTAAATTTCCGGACGCCGTTGAAGAGGCGAGTGGTTTCTCCCCAACCCTTCCGAGTCACCTCAGTGACCTCTATGAGCGGAAAGAGTTATATGAAATTTTGCCTAATGATGAAGTCGCTGTGAAGAGCTACATACTCGAGCAAAGAAACGGTGAATAAAATAAGATTCCGGATCTGTTGCTGAAAGAGGCTATTTTCCGATAAAGTCACCATGTCGGACGCTTATGGCAACGAACTAGGCTGCATCTCCTTGTGCAGTTTGACGAAGTTCTCCGACAAAGGGGCTCAAGAAGCGAAGACGCTACTCGTGACAACGTAGATTGAAGAGGATAATGACAACTGAATCTCCAGATCGTAAAGACCTTGAATCGAAAGACAAGGAATCCCTACTGGCTATCGCAAAAGCCATGGGCGCGAAGCCAACTTCCCGTTCTACAAAATCAGATTTAGTAGACGTAATCATTGAATTGGCAGGTGGAGAAAGTTCCTCCAATAACCAGTCCGGAGACGATAGCTCGGCAGCTACCGCTTCTTATTCTGCCGATCCAATGGCAGATGCTCGTGCAGAAGCAACCCAAGAGGTTAATGCAACTAACGGCAAGGAAGAGAATAATGGACGAAAAGGACGAAGGAAGGGGAAAAGCAAAGAAGCTATGGAGGAGTGGGCAGGTGATCCCGTAACAGCTGAGGGTCATTTAGACCTACGAGATGACGGGTACGGGTTTCTGCGGGTAAATGGATTTCTTCCAAGCAGAGATGATGTCTATGTTCCAGTAAAATTTGTTCGTCAATATGGGCTTCGAAAAGGAGACCACCTTCTTGGTGCATTTCGACCTGCAAATCGATCAGAAAAGAATCCGGCTTTACTTCAACTCGACGCAATAAACGGAATCCAAGTGGATGGCGCACTTGACCGTCCAGACTTCGCAGATCTCACACCTGTATATCCAAATACAAAACTTAAATTAGAACGCCCCGAGGACCCAGAAAGCATGACCTCAAGATCGCTAGATTTAGTAGCACCAATCGGTAAAGGCCAAAGAGCTTTGATTATCGCTGACCCAAGATCAGGTCGCGAAGAATTAATTAAAGAAATATCACAATCAATTGAAAGTAATTATTCTGAAGTTAAACAGCTCGTATTGTTAGTTGATACTCCGCCGGAGCAAGTTACAGATATGAAACGTTGGTTAATCAAGTCAGATGTAGTCGCTTCAACATTTGATCAATCACCTGAAGAGCATGTTGCAATAGCAGAATTGACTATTGAACGAGCGAAAAGAATGGTAGAGCTGGGTGAAGATGTTGCTGTGATCATTGACGGAATGACTTCGCTCGCCAGAGCCTATAACCAGATATCAAGCAACAATGGAAGAAGTAACTCGAGTGACTTTGATGCGTCCGCTTTGTATCTCCCTAAGAGGTTCTTTGGTGCTGGCAGAAAGCTTGAGGAAGGCGGTTCACTCACTGTCATAGCGAGCGTCATGATCGGTACAACCTCGCGACTAGATGAAATGCTAGTTCAGGAACTACTCGGAGGAAGCACCTCAGAAATTTATCTGGCGCAAGAAATCTTTGACGCTAACGTTGCGCCAGCACTTGATTTGAGGAAATCTAATACTCAGAATGAGGAATATTTCAACACGGAAGCAGAACAAGAAAGTTTGCTACGGTTACGAAGCAAGATACGTGAAGCTATCGCAGCAGGCTCACCAACAGATGGTATGGAGTATCTAATTCAGCAGATTTCGCAGACAGATGATAATTCTCAGCTCCTTAATAAGAGCGCATAGAAAGAATTGCCTCTGTGGGTGCATAAATTGCGGTCCAAAGATACGCTGAAAAACACAAATTTGTATGGAGTTAGAATGAAAGCAGATATTCATCCTGAATACAGGGCAGTTGTATTTCAAGACACCTCATCTGGTGAATCTTGGATAACACGATCCACCATCGAAACAGATGAAACAATCAGATGGGAAGATGGAGAGGAGTATCCTCTCGCTAAGGTTCCTATATCCTCCACTAGCCACCCGTTTTTCACAGGAACAATGACAATTGTTGATACTGCTGGTCGGGTTGAGCGCTTTGAAAAGAGATATGGCAAGCGTAAACGCTCATCAGACTCCGAAGAATAAATACTAATCTCATAACAAACAATGGTTGACTCCACTCAACTTGAGCATTTGAATATTGCTAAAGCCCGCGCTCTTGTTGCAAGAACATTTCCAGAACAAGACTTTGATGTTGAGGTGAAAAATTCGGCTGTTCTAGTTAGTAACGAAGAGAACACTTTTGTGTACGCCAAAAATGAAAAGGTTTCAGCATTAGCAATAGCGCTCACAATCACGGCTTTTGGAACTTCCTGGAACTTGATTCTTGATGAGCCTGACGGCAAGGTTTTGGAACAAATTGCAGGACTTCAAGATAATTGCAGTCTTTGGATTGTTGATGATGACTCTTTGGCTCCTCACCCTCAAAGCGGGTCAGACGAAATTATGAACCAATCTGTAGACCCGCTGATACGAAGGATACTTGAGGATAACCATTGTGTTGTGACATTTGAGCACGGGAAAGTCAAAGGAGAGCTCAAGGGACTACCAATTGCCGAGGTAGTCACTGAGCCCAGTGGTGAGAGTCATCTTGAAGTGGGTGTTGGAACTTATGATCGGGAGGCACACAAAATAGTCAATTACAACGAACCTGCCGAAAGAACATTGGAGCGCATTAGTCAAGAGGTATCTAAGTATCGGCATAAAGACAGCGTTGTCCACCCACTCAATAGAGTGGCAAGGTCAAATTGGCTTATTCATGAGGTTATAAATGACAGTTCTAAAATCGGCGTGACAGATGTGGAACGCGTTCCGTCTCCGGTAGAAGCAAAGGATGTTTCTGACTCTGTTCCTGCATCCGCTATCGCAAAGAAAAATAATCAAGTAATCCTTCTGACCGCTTACACCGGCGCTGACCTAGAAGCAGTCCCGCTAACAGCTCAGCTACTTAATTCCTACCCTGCAGACGAAATCTGGTTTTTGCACCCGGAGAAGGATGACTATTCTGCTATCCGGCGTCAAGCAGAGCACCTAAAAGTACCAGTATCTTTTATACCAGTGCCAGAGCCATGGCCTACTGCTTCTGGAATTGATTACTAAACTAATGACTGAACGTAACAGTCCTAAAGCAAATGCGGCTATTCTCACTTCATGGCAGATCTTCACGAAGAACTAGAACAGGAATTTCTTGATATACAAGACCGACTTGGCGATCAGGATCTACTAGCGGACCAAGTGGAGTACGCAAAGGTTGCGAAAAGGTATAGCGAACTCGAGAATATAGTGAAATGTATACGGGATATAAGGTCATCAAATGAAGATATTGAGATAGCCAAAGAAATGCTCACTGAAGCTGATGGGACTGACCGCGAATTGCTTCGCGATGAAATAAATGCAGCACAAACAACTCTCGAATCACTTGAAATTGAACTAAGGCAACTTCTTATCCCGAAGGACCCAAATGAAAGCAAAAACGTTATCTTAGAAATCCGAGGTGCTGAAGGAGGAGAGGAAGCAAATCTCTTTGCTCGTGACTTGTATGAGATGTATGCAAGCTTCGCTAGCAAGCGAGGTTGGAAACTAGAGGTGCTCAACAGCCAGCCCTCTGATATGGGGGGTTTTACAACAATTACATTCATTTTAAAAGGTAATGATGTTTGGAGTAATATGAAATATGAAGGCGGGCCTCACAGAGTCCAGCGGGTACCAGTTACTGAGACTCAAGGTCGCGTTCATACATCCTCGGCAACGGTTTCTGTCTTGCCGGAGGCCGATGAAATAGATATAAGGATTGAAGAGTCTGATTTGCAGGTTGATGTTTTCAGGTCCTCAGGGCCAGGCGGGCAATCGGTAAATACAACAGATTCAGCCGTTCGGATAACTCACAAGCCGACAGGAATCATCGTATCGATGCAAGATGAGAAGAGTCAGCTCCAGAATAAAGCCCGAGCTATGGTTGTGTTGAGATCGAGGCTTCTTCAAGCTGAGCAGGAAAGAATACAAGCTGAGCAATCGGCTTCCCGCAAGGGTCAAATGGGCAGTGGAGGGCGGTCAGAGAAAATCAGGACGTATAACTTCAAAGAAAATAGAGTTACTGATCATCGGATAGGCCTAACCCTATACAAACTTGACCGCATACTCAGTGGGGATATCAATGAAGTGACAGATGCCCTAGCAGAAAATGAAAGAGCATCACAACTGACAACTCTTGAAGATGATGAGTGACTCTCAGAAAATAAGTCATGGAAACGAAAGAAAAGACACATGGGCAGAGTTACTTGACAGCACTATCTCTGCCCTAGAAACAAAAAGTCTGCCTAATGCCAGAGTAGAAGCTCATTGGATCTTAGAAGTTGCATCTGGGTACAGTCGAGAGGAACTGATCTCAAATCTTAATGTTGAAGCCCCACGACTAGGAGCGAAACACCTAGACAAAATTTTAAATAAAAGGCTGGGCGGTGAACCCATCCAATACGCATTAGGGTCATGGTCATTTAGAAACCTTGACCTACTAGTTGACAAAAGAGTACTGATTCCAAGACCTGAGACCGAAATCGTAGTTGATGTTGCTCATGACCGCCTTAACGAATGCCAACGAGATGAGCCGCTTCGGGTCTGCGACTTAGGAACTGGTTCAGGGGCTATTGGACTGGCCCTCGCTCAGGAACGTGATGACGTCGAAGTATATTTAGTTGACAACTCACCTGACGCCCTAAAAGTGGCCTCTGCAAACCTGACAGGCTTAGGGAATCATGCTGTAAAGGTGAAAGTCTTTGAAAGTAATTGGTTTGACCAACTTCCGGATGATTTAAAAGATTCTTTTCAGCTCATAGTCTCAAATCCGCCTTACATAGCCTACGGGGAGACGCTTCCACCCGAAGTAACCAACTATGAACCTCATCAAGCCCTCTATGCTGGTGAAAGAGGAACTGAACACGTCGAATCGATATTAGTCTCTGCCCCTAAATGGTTATCGGCGGGTGGGATAGTCATACTAGAAATGGCTCCTCATCAGACTGATTACGTCGCTGAAATAGCCGTAGGTCAGGGTTATTCCGATGTGAAGATTACTGACGACCTAGCAGGAAGAAAAAGAATAGTGAGTTGCATATGCAGCGATTAGAGCTATCTTCACAAGACGGTGGGGTTTTAGCTAGCGCGGCAGAAGTCTTGCTAGCGGGTGGCGTGGCAATATTCCCCACGGACACTGTTTATGGGATGGGGGCATTGCCTCGGTACTCGGAGGCTCTTAACCGCATCTATGAAATGAAAGACAGGCCCTTAGGGATGCCCCTTCCGTTGCTCTTGAGCGATATCAGCCAAGTCGGAGCTGTCAGTTCGTTCGAAAGCGAAAGTCTGCGCACACTTGCAACAGCGTTTTGGCCAGGTCCACTCACCTTAGTTCTGCCGAACGCTGTTGAAGCATCCAATAACTTTGTAGCTCAAGACGGCACTATTGCGGTGAGGAGTCCCGATCATGGTTTCATCCAATCACTTTGTAAACTTGTAGGTCCAATTGCCGCTACCAGCGCAAATCTACATGGAGAACCCACTCCGCTTCGTATCTCAGGCATGCCCAAGGCTTTTGAAGCCGTTGATTTAATGATTGATGGAGGAGAATGTGCTTATGGATCCGCCTCAACGATTCTTGATCTCTCAAAGGAACGCGTAGAGGTTCTCAGAGAAGGCCCAATTACAAAAGATTCAATTTTAAGCGTTCTGTAATAGTCTTTTCTGGGCTACGACCACGATGATCTGTTAAATCATCACATCCCCTGCTAAGAAGAACTAGCTTCTACTGTATGGAAAAGATTGCGGTGGGTTGTGATCATGCGGGTTACGCTTTGAAGACAGATTTGGTTGGCTTCTTGGAAGATTTAGGCTACGAAACATTAGATCTCGGGACAAACAGTCATGACCGAGTAGATTATCCAGACTACGGGGCTGCAGTGGGTCAAGCTGTAACAGAAGGAAAAGCAGATTTAGGCTTGCTTGTTTGTGGGAGTGGTATAGGTATTGGTATGGCTGCAAATAAGATTTCTGGAGTAAGGGCTGCAACGGTTCATGACGTAACGTCAGCGCACCTTGCCCGTGAGCATAATAACGCAAATATAATTTGCTTCGGAGAGCGCCTGATAGGTCCAGAAATAGCTCGTGAGTCGCTGGTTGCTTTTCTGAACGCTGAATTTCAGGGTGGCAGACATGCCGAGCGTATTCAGAAGATTAGCGAATTAGAATCCTAAAGCCCTTTAGATAAAGACTTAGTACTTAGGTTCGTAGTCTTTAATCCACACTTGGGACTCTCCCGCACCTGATTGGAAACTAGGTCACAGACTTAATTTGGAGAAAATGCAATAATTCAAAAATTCAGATGAGTGAGGTAACCTCAGGATAGAGAGGGTTCTCTCGTAACAGTTTTGCAGATCTTTCTCTAGCAGAAGATTGCACAACATCAGAAAGAATGAACTTAGCTTTCGACCGATCTCCGGAAGGGGTAGTTGCAGGATCAGCTGAATTTAGCGTGGAGCAGATGATATCAGCTACTTCATCCATGTCTTCGCACGACATTCCAATGCTTGTCAACGCTGGAGTTCCTAACCTAATTCCAGAAGTGTACCAAGCGCCGTTGGGGTCAAAGGGAATAGAATTTCGATTAACTATTACTCCCGCTTCCTCCAAAGCGCTTTCGGCTTGCCTCCCTGTGAGGTCAAAATTCCTGACATCTACGAGGACTAGATGATTTTCTGTTCCTCCTGTCACGAGCCTGCCTCCTCTCTTCTCAATGCCTTCAGCAAGAGCACGAGCGTTATCTACTACCTGCTGAGCATATGATTGGAAGCTGGATGATTTTGCTTCGGCAAATGCAACTGCTTTAGCAGCCATAATATTTGCTAGAGGACCTCCAAGAACCATCGGGCACCCTTTATCGATATGCTCGGCTAAGCCTGTCTCATTAGAAAGTACGATTCCACCACGCGGGCCGCGTAACGATTTATGAGTCGTTGAGGTGACGATATGAGCATGGGGGATAGGATCATATTCTTCAGTGAAAACCTTTCCCGCTACAAGACCAGAAAAGTGAGCCATGTCAACCATTAGCAACGCATCAACTGAATCAGCTATTTCACGCATCTTGGCGAAGTTCACTTTACGCGGATATGCGGAGTAACCAGCGACAATTACCAAAGGACGGAATTCGTTCGCTAAAGCTTGTATATTTCCATAATCCAATTGCTCTGTTTTCGGGTCAACACCGTAAGACCTTTGGCTAAATAGTTTCCCAGAAATGTTCGGGCGAAACCCATGAGTAAGGTGACCTCCAGCATCAAGTGACATACCTATCATTCTCTGATTCCCAAAAGCTTCTCTAAGAGTTTCCCAATCATTGTCGTGTAAGTCGTTGACATGCTTTGCAGCGTGATCTTCCAGAAAAGGGGCTTCAATGCGGTACGAGAGAAGCGCCCAGAAGGCTACTAAATTCGCATCAATTCCTGAATGGGGTTGGACATAAGCATAGCTAGCCCCAAATAGATCTTTCGCATGTTCGCTAGCGAGAATTTCAACTTTATCAACAAACTCACATCCAGCGTAGAATCTATGCCCTGGAGTTCCTTCAGCGTATTTGTCGCTAAACCAATTTCCCATTGCAAGGAGAACAGCAGGGGAAGCGTAATTCTCTGAGGCGATTAATTTAAGTTGACTACGCTGATTCTCAAGCTCTGCTCGGATGTAGTCAGCTATCAGTGGCTCGCTCTGATTGATAACATCCAATCCGAATTTAAAAGCCTTTGACTCCGGTGACAGATTCTGTGCATCATCGCTTCCGCTCATAGCTCTCCTAGACAACTTTGTACACCTCGATCATACTTGATTTCTTCGATGGCTTGATAGCCATAGAAATATCTCTACGCAGTAACACATTTGATAATTATTTCTTATTTTTCACTATCAAATTAGCAAGGCGTGGTGGTAGATTGCTTAGAGATTCATAGCAGTTTTGCGTTGTGGTAAGGAGCTACAAAGTGGTGGCAAAGTCAGTTAGAGCTCTTGAAGCAGCTGAAGACGGGGTCGTGGCTGCATTTGAGTTAGTGCTAACACCTGCTCTCTTCGCCTTCTTTGGTTACCTATTGGATAAGTGGCTTGGAACTGGGCCAATACTTTTAGCGACGTTAGGGGGAACAGTTGCGATATATGAGGTCTGGAAACTCTGGTATACATACACGCAGAAAATGAAAACTTACGAAGACTCCCTCCCAGATGCGAAAGGGATAGATGGAGAATAATAATGATGCGTCATCAATCTCGCATGATGCTCCTGAACGAGAAGTGGCAACTGATATTTTCAGAAGAGGTCTGATAATCTCACCTCTGCTTCTTCTCTTGGCTTTAATTTTCTGGGGGTTGTCAGGTCTGTCATCTAGTGCTGTTGCTTTGGGAATAGTGTTAGCGAACTTTCTTGCGGGTGCTTGGATAATTGATTGGGCAGTGAAGATCTCCCCTCAGTTGTTGATGAGTGCAGTACTGGGAGGATTTGTTTTTCGAATGGGAGTTATCACTGCCGCAGTATTACCTATACGTAATCAAGCATGGTTCGAAATCATGCCGTTCGCTCTCGTACTAATTTTTTTACATTTAGGGCTTTTGATTTGGGAAACGCGCTATGTTTCTGCAAGTCTTAGTTATCCGGGTTTAAAGCCCCGCGTAAAAAGACA
>MDTD01029870.1_pt1 | contig 11257 bp, 9 predicted proteins | sample 811221 | NCBI WGS metagenome assembly MDTD01 (sample SAMN05326646, study PRJNA326480) | marine metagenome | isolation source: seawater | place: Pacific Ocean: South West | collected 2011
GAGCGGGATTCGAACCCGCGAAAGAGTTGCCCCTTTACACGCTTTCCAAGCGTGCGCCTTAAACCACTCGGCCATCTCTCCGTGATTTAAAAATTATTAGAATCCAAAAATTTAAGAACATATTCTGGCTCTATAAAATTAATTGCATCTGGTTTAGATACATTTATCTTATCCTTTTCTGGCAAAGATATCGGAAAAATATTACTGTTATATGAAGAATAATTTGTAGATGTTCTTCCAAAAAGGCCAAAGGATTTAATTCCTAGACATCCAGAAAGATGCATAAAACCGGTATCATTTCCAACATATAATTTTGAGCTCAGTAAAAATGGTATAGTAGATTTAATTTTTAATTCACAAATTGACTCTGCGTCAATATTATTAGCACCAAGGCATTTAATAATATAATTTGCATCATTAATTTCTTCTTTTCCTCCGGCAAGTATAATTTTAAAATTTTTAATTTTATTTATCATTATTGCCAATTTTATAAAATTATCTAGATCCCACTTTTTATCTTTACCACTGCCACCGATTCCAAAAATAATCTGCTCTCTTTTTTCAATTTTTTGATGATAATTAATTTTGAATTCAAAATTATTAATTTTTTGTTTTAATTTATTATTTATAAAATCTTGTGACTTTTGAACAATATTTTCATTTTTTTTTATAAAACCATATATGTCCACATTTTTAATACCTGCTAATTTTGCTAATAAGAAATATCTTAGACTATAATGAAAAATAAAACATTTGTTGTAACTAAATGTTTTCATATGATGAAATAACCATTTGCACTCATTAAAAATATTAAGATCAGGTATATAAAAAATATTATTTATATACTTGTGATCAAAAATGAACTCTTTTGCTTGTGTTCTTTCTTTAGTTATTACATTTATCTCATAACCTTTAAAAAATTTTGCAATCTCATTTATAGGGGGTAAAAAAACACAAAAATCTCCAATACCAATCCTCTTTTGAATAATTAAAATTTTTTTCATTATGTATTTCTATTCATTTAAAAAATAAACTAATGATGTACCTTTTATAGAAAACAATTTTTTATTTTTATTAATTTCATTTAAGTATTTAAAAACATCTCTTGAAGACCTTTTGCCTTCAACGTAATCATGCCAAATAATATATCCATTTTTTTTTACCATTTTGAATGCTTTATCGCTATCACTCTTAATGATTGAGTAAGTATGACCGCCATCAATAAAAATTAAATCACACTTTTGTTTAAAATTGCTTTCATCAAATTCTAGAGAATTTACAAAATGAACATTAATTTTTTCCTCTTCTTTCGTGTTTGTAAACATAAATTTTTCATAAATACTTTCATTAAAGATGTTTTTATACGCAGTTTTACTTTCTCCTGATTTCTTCTTAACTTGCTCACTCAGTTTTAGTGTTAACGTATTAATTCTGGTATCGTTAGATGAATTTAAAGCCATAAGATAAGTTGTTTTGCCACTACATGTTCCAAATTCAAATATATTTTTTGAAATCTTTGATAGCATACTCAATATCCATGCTTCAAAATCACTTGTCATCCCAACCACATTAAAATGATTTGGCACTATAAAAAGTTTAGTTATATAATCTTCTGATGGAAAATTTTTGTTAGTTTCATTTGTTTTAAAAATTTCATGTACTTCTTCTATATTAACTTCTTTTATTTGTTTCTTTATAAAGAATTTTTTGATTTCTTTACGGTAAAGAAAATAAATTAGTATTAAATTTATCAATATTAAAAATATTATAATAGTCATTTTTCTTTATTTATTTTAAGTACACCAATGAATGCTTCTTGTGGGATTTCGACTTTTCCAAATTGTTTCATTCTTGATTTTCCTTTTTTTTGTTTATCTAACAATTTTCTTTTTCTGTCTAATGATCCACCGCCATGTATTTTGGTTAACACATCTTTTTTAAAACCTTTAATAGTCTCCCTTGCAATAATTTTTCCACCAATCGCTGCCTGGACTGGAATTTGAAACTGGTGCCTTGGTATTAAATCTTTCAATTTTTCACATATTAATCGTCCCTGCTTTTGCGCGAAATCTTTATGAATTATAATAGACAAAGCATCTACTAATTCGTCATTTACTAAAATTGACAACTTTATTAGTTCACCTGGTATATAATCATTAATTTCATAATCAAAACTTGCATATCCACTGGTTATAGATTTTATTTTATCATAAAAATCAAAAACAACTTCATTGAGTGGTAAATCATATTTCAAAACCACTCGATTTCCTGAATAGCTCATATCTTTTTGCTTGCCCCTTTTGTCTTCACATATCTTTATTATAGAACCCAAATATTGATCCGGTGTTATAATTGTAGCAATTATCCACGGTTCTTTTATTGTTTTAATCAATGATGGTTCTGGCATATTCGACGGATTTTGAAGATCTAAAATTTTACCTTCTGTTGTTTCAAGTTTATAAACAACTCCTGGCGTAGTTGTAATTAAACCTATGTTATACTCACGTTCTAAACGTTGGACTACAATTTCTAAATGTAACAAACCCAAGAAACCACATCTAAATCCAAGCCCTAGTGCAGTTGAATTTTCAGGTTCGTATTCAATACTGGAGTCATTTAACTTTAGCTTTGCTAAACTGTCTTTTAATAAACCGTAATCTGTACTATCTATTGGAAACAAACCACAAAAAACAACTGGCTTACTTGGCTTAAACCCCGGTAAAACATCTGAAGTAGGGTTTTTAGCTGTTGTTATGGTATCTCCTACTTTAGTATCAGACAAATCTTTAATACCAGTTACAATGAAACCAATTTCTCCTGGTCCAATTTCATCAATATCGATAGCTTTTGGAGTAAAAATACCAACTCTTTCTACCTCATGTTTCGAATTATTAGACATCATTATGATTTGATCTTTTTTCTTAATTTTACCATCAATAACCCTCACCAAAATTACTACTCCTAAATAACTGTCGTACCAGCTGTCTACCAGTAAAGCTTTTAAATTTTCGTCTTGTTTACCTTTTGGAGAGGGGAGGTTTTTAATAATTGATCCCAAAATTTCATTTACACCCTCACCAGTTTTTCCAGATGCCAATATTGCATTTTGAGTATCTACACCAATAACGTCTTCGATTTGTTTTTTTACTTTTTCAGGCTCAGAAGCCGGTAGATCAGCTTTGTTAAGTACAGTTATAATCTCATGATTATTGTCTAAAGCTTGATAAACATTTGCAAGTGTCTGAGCTTCTACACCCTGAGTGCTATCGACAACAAGCAAAGAGCCTTCGCAAGCAGCTAATGACCTATTAACTTCATAACTAAAATCAACATGTCCAGGGGTATCTATTATATTTAAAATGTATTCCTTTCCGTCACTGTGATTATATTTTAATCTTACTGTTTGTGCTTTAATTGTTATCCCTCTTTCTCGCTCAATATCCATTGAGTCCAAAACCTGCTCCTTCATTTCTCTATCAGATAATCCTCCACATGTTTGTATTAATCTATCAGCAAGTGTAGATTTCCCGTGATCAATATGAGCAACAATTGAAAAGTTTCGTATTAAGCTTATATCTGTCATTGAGATCTTAATGAACCACCCAAGCCTTTAGCTGCTAAAATAATTTTTTCTGAAAGTTCATCAATTTCTTTATCTTTTAATGTTTTATCAATCGGCTCAAATAGAACTTTTATAGCTACAGACTTTTTGTCTTTATCAATATTTTCACCCTCATATAAATCAAATACATTCACCGATTTAATTATTTCATCTGTTTTTTTTATCACTGAAACCAAATCTCCGGCTCTAACATTTTTATCTACAATAAATGCAAAATCTCTCTCTACAATTTGAAAGTCATGTTTTTTTAGCTGTTTTTTTGAAACTCTTGATGGCTTCTTTGGCTCAATGAAATTATCAAGATAAACTTCTAAACCAATAATATTTGATTTTTGAATATCCATTTTTTTCAGTATTAAAGGGTGAATTGTTCCAAAACTTGCAATTTTAGGACCTTTTTTATTACCTAAAAAGACATCCCCAGACTGACCTGGATGGTAGTAACTTTTGTTGCTTTTTTCTATAGCTAAATTTTCAAATGATAATCCCAAATCGCTTAATATAAAATATAAATCTTCTTTTGCATCAATTACATTAAAATCCTGATCGTTATCTGTCCAAGTAGAATTTACTTTTTTACCAACTAAAATACCTGAAGCTATTGTTTCTTGAGTTAAATTATTTTTAAAAACAGGTCCCACTTCAAACATCTGTAGATTCAAATTTGACCTATCCAAGTTTGTTTTTGCCTGCAGTATTAAATTAACAAAGTTTGAACTCCTTAATACATCTAAATCAGCCGAAATTGGATTAGTTATTTTAATTGATTGATCCGAATAATACTGATTGAGCTTACTGTTAGTAAACGACCAGCTTATAGTTTCAAAAAAACCTCTACTTGCAAATGATCTTTGAACTAAATGAAAAAGTTTTTGATGATAATTTAATGTTGGTTTATTTTGATTAGAATGTGGTGCAATTGATGAAACTTTATCTAATCCTTTAATTCTTAAGATTTCTTCTATGATGTCTGCTTCTTGGTGTACATCTGGTCTCCAGCTAGGTACATCAATATCTAACAATTTTTTTTTAACTTTAACTTTAAAACCTAATTTTTCTAAAATTTTTTGACAATCATTAGAGCTGACTGGAAATCCTATTAATTTTTCGAAATTATTTATATCGAACTTAATTTTTATATTTTTAAATCTTGTATTTCCTACAACATTAATTTTCGAAATTTTGCCCCCACATATTTCCTGGATAAGTTTTGCGGCTAATTTTAGCCCATCTTCAATTGAGTTTGGATCAACGCCTCTTTCAAATCTAAACTTAGCATCAGTAATAATGCCTAACTGTTTAGATGTTTTTGCAATTTTAACTGGATCGAATGCAGCAGCCTCTAAAACTATATTTTTAGTATCATGGTCAATAGCACTTGATTGACCGCCAATTATACCACCTAAACCTAATATTTTCTTTTGGTCTGTAATCAAACATGCTTCCTTTGGAACATTATATTTCTTATCATCTAAAGCTTCAAAACTTTCACCAACCTTTGATTGTCTGACAATTATATTCCCATTAATTTTATCCGAGTCATACGCATGCATTGGTCGATTGAGGTCGAACATCACATAATTTGTAACATCTACAACAGCCGAAATTGGTTTCAAACCTAGTGACTCTAAATCTTTTTTTAACCATTTTGGACTCTCGCAATTTTTAATACCTTCGATATATAATGAACCAAACGTAGTACACCCAGAGTTTTTTTTGATTTCAACTTTTACTTTTTTTTTTGAATGCTCTTTTAGTTTTATTTTTTTTTCTCCAACCAATTTGCCCAGGCCAAAAGCGCTCAAATCTCTTGCGATACCTTTTATACCTAAACAATCTGAGCGATTCGGAGTTATAGAAATATCTATAACTTCATCACTATTCTTGAAAAAGTTTTCACCAATTTTTTTATCTTTAATTTCTATAATACCTTCACCAGCATTTGAAACTCCTAACTCACTTTCAGAACAAAGCATACCTCTCGACTCAACTCCTCTAATTTGAGCGACAACTAATTTCATTCCGTTTTTTGGAATTACTGTGCCTGGTGGAGCGTATACAGTTAAAAGTCCTGATCTAGCATTTGGTGCTCCACAAACAACTTTTTCGACTTTATCTCCAATATCAACATCACAAACTTTTAGCCTATCAGCATTAGGGTGTTTCTCTGTTTTTAATATTTTTACAATTTTAAAAAGTTTTAAATTTGTATTTGGCTTAAGAACCTCCTCAACCTCTAAACCAATATTTGTTAAAGCGCCAACCACTTGATCTATTGAGGTTTTTGTATTTAAATGTTTCTTCAGCCAAGGAATAGTTAATTTCATTTGCTAAGACCTCTATAATTAGTAGGAACATCGTTTGCGTCAAAGCCGTAGTGATTAGACCATCTTAAATCTCCCTCAAAAAATGACCTCAAATCAGTCATTCCATATTTTAACATTGCGAGACGATCTATGCCCACGCCAAAAGCATATCCTTGAAATTTTTTTGGATCAATTTTGACATTTTTTAAAACATTAGGATGAACCATCCCACAACCTAAAACCTCAAGCCATCTATCACCCTTACCAACGACAATTTTGTTATTTTCAAGCTTATAACTTATATCTACTTCTACACTGGGCTCTGTAAATGGAAAATGACTAGGTCTAAATCTCATTTCGAGATTTTCATCCTCAAAAAATTTTTTTAAGAAAAAATCTAAACATCCTTTTAAATTTCCCATATTAACATCTTTATCAATATGAAGGCCTTCAAGCTGATGAAACATGGGTGTATGCGTCATATCACTGTCACATCTGTAAGTTCGTCCTGGAGCAATAATCTTAATTGGTGGTTTATTATTTAACATTGTTCGGATTTGAACAGGTGATGTATGTGTTCTAAGTAAGTTTTTTTTATTTTTATCTAGATAAAAAGTGTCGTGCATATCTCTAGCTGGATGATGTTCGGGCGTATTTAATGCTGTAAAATTATTAAATTCATTTTCAATATCAGGACCCTCCGCAACAGAAAATCCAATTTCTGCGAAGATACAGGTTAATTCATCGATTACTTGTGACACTGGATGTATTTTACCCTTTTTAATCTCTTTTGTTGGAAGTGTAATATCGATTTTTTCTGAGCTCAATTTTTCGTCAATCTCTCTTAATTCGATTTTAGTATTGTGAACATTAATTTCGTTGAGTAAATTTGTCTTTATAATATTTAGTTCTGCTGCAAAATTTTTTCTTTGATCTGCGTTAATTGTTCCCATGTTTTTAAAAGCTTCAGTAATCAAACCTTTTTTTCCAAGATAAAAAGTTTTTAAAGACTCTAAGGATTGTCTATCTGTAATTTGTTGAATTTTAGAATTTATCTCTTGAGATAAGTTTTTTAGATCTAACATTTAAATTTTAATTTAAATGAGATTGTACCTTTTTTACGATAGATTTGAAGGTCTCTGGATTATTATATGCGATATCTGCTAATACTTTTCTATCAATATTTATCTTTGATTTTGCAAGTCCATTGATAAATTTTGAATAAGTTAGTCCCTCAGCTCTTACGCCAGCGTTGATCCTTTGAATCCAAAGGGATCTAAAATTTCTTTTATTTCTTCTTCTATCTCTGTAAGCATACTGCATTGCCTTTTCAACTGCTTGTTTGGCAATACGGATAGTATTCTTTCTTCTGCCCCAGTAACCCTTAGCAGATTTTAAAACTTTTTTATGTTTTGCTTTACTAGTTTTTCCTCTTTTAACTCGAGCCATATTACCCTCTTAGACTATTTGGCATGTAAGATTTTATGATCTTAGCGTCTTGTTTAGAAAGAATTGTTGTGCCTCTTAATTTTCTAATTTGTGAATTAGTTCTCTTGATCATTCCGTGTCTCTTTCCAGCTTGCGCAGATTTAACTTTTCCCTTTGCGGTGATTTTAAATCTTTTTTTTGCTGAACTTTTGGTCTTTAACTTGCCCATAACGAAGGAGGTTATACCTAATAAAGATATAATAACAATATCAATATTTGACTAATTTGGTTGTATAATAAGGGTCATTTGTCTACCCTCGAGTTTTGCTTTTTGTTCTACCTTAGAAATATCTTTAGTATCTTCAATAATCTTATCTACAAGATCGTAAGCTGCTTTCATATAGTCCATTTCTCTCCCTTTAAATCTGATAGTAAATTTAACCTTATCTCCTTTGGAAATAAATTTTTTTGCATTTTTCATCTTAAAATCATAATCATGCTTATCGGTGCTAGGTCTGAGCTTAAGTTCTTTTAAGGTAATAATTTTTTGTTTTTTTTTCGCTTGGCTCGCCTTTTTTTGAATTTCATACTTATACTTTCCATAATCAATAATTTTACAAACTGGTGGTTTTACATTGGGTGCGACTTCAATTAAATCTAAACCTACTTCTCTGGCTCTGTCTAAAGCCTCGCCAATAGGAACAATACCTATATTATCTCCGTCATGAGTAATAAGTTGTACCTCATTTGCACGTATCCTTTTGTTAACTCTAGGACCTTTCATTAATAAGAGAATATTGTTTGATACATTAAATAGAAGGGGTGCGTGACTCTATTGATAGTCTATGAATAGCGTCCTCTAAACTCATAGTTTGTTGTTGTTCTTGTCCAAGTCTACGAATTGTAATAGTTTTATTTTGAACTTCTTTTGCGCCACAAATCATTAATACTGGAATTTTCGAAATAGAATGTTCTCGAATTTTATAATTAATCTTTTCATTTCTATTATCAATAATAGACCTTAATCCTTTTTTTTCAAGTAACATCTTTGCTTTAATTGCATAATCATTTTGTTCATTACTTATGGGTAACACAGCAACCTGATCTGGTGATAACCAAAATGGAAACTTACCAGCATGATGCTCTATAAGTATTCCAATAAATCTCTCTAATGATCCAAACATTGCCCTATGCAGCATTACTGGAACCTGTTTTGAACCATCTCTTGATACGTAAGTTGCATCTAGTCTTCCGGGCAAATTAAAGTCTACTTGCAGTGTTCCACACTGCCACTCTCTTCCAATTGCATCGATTAGAACAAATTCAATTTTCGGACCGTAAAATGCCCCTTCCCCTTTGTTTACTTCATATTTTAACCCGCTAGCTTTAATTGCATCAAGCAGGGCTTTTTCACTTTGATCCCAAACCTCATCGTTACCCACTCTTTTATCTGGACGATCTGCAAATTTAAGTTTTACATTTTCAAAACCAAATGATTTATAAATATCTAAAATTAAATTTGTTACTTTAAGTGACTCTTCTGTGATTTGATCGTGTGTACAAAAAATATGAGCATCATCTTGTGTAAATGCTCTTACTCGCATTAAACCATGGAGCGCACCAGAAGGTTCATATCTATGAACTTTGCCAAATTCAGAAATTTTAAGTGGTAAATCTTTATAACTTTTTAAACCTTGATTAAAAACTTGTACATGGCCTGGGCAGTTCATGGGCTTGATTGCAAATGTCTTTTCATCAGCATCTGTAGTATACATATACTCTTGAAATTTTTCCCAATGACCGGACTTTTCCCATAAAGTCTTATCTAACATTTCTGGTGTGTTAACCTCTAAATAACCGGCATCATTTTGTTTTTCTCTCATGAATTTTATTAGAGATTGGAATAAACTCCAGCCTTTTTGATGCCAAAAAACTGCTCCTGGGCTTTCTTCTTGAAAATGAAAAAGATCCAAAATTTTGCCAAGCTTTCTATGATCTCTTTTTTCAGCCTCCTCAATTCTATGTAAATAATCATCTAAATCTTTTTGAGTCCTCCAGCATGTTCCGTATATTCTTTGTAACATTTTATTATTAGAGTCTCCTCTCCAATAAGCTCCTGCAACTTTCATTAATTTGAATGCTTTACCAATTCTGCCCAGACTAGGTAGATGCGGTCCTTTACACAAATCATGCCAAGATCCATGGAAATATATTGATAACTCTTCATTTTTGGGAATGCTACCTATAATTTCTGCTTTGTAATGTTCACCAATGTTTTTAAAATGTTTTACCGCTTTATTTCTATCCCATACTTCTCTGGTTGTTTTCGGATCTTCCTTGATAATTTCGTGCATTTTATTTTCAATCTTTTTTAAATCGCTGTCAGTAAATGGTTCATCTCTAGCAAAATCATAATAGAAACCGTTTTCTATAACAGGTCCAATTGTGACTTGTGTCCCTGGGAATAATTGTTGAACCGCCATAGCCATACAATGTGCAGAATCATGTCTTAATAATTCTAATGCATAATTGTCTTCAATTGTGATAATTTTAACATTGGAGTTTTTTGAAATTTCAAATTCTAAATCTTTATATTCACCATTTACTTCTATGACTAAGGCTTTTTTATATAATGATGGAGCTATATCTCTTGCTATTTGACTTCCTGTTACAGGTGAGTCATATTTTTTTACTTTTCCATCTGGCAAAGATATTGATAACATAATTAGACTCTTAAACTAATGAACTATAGATTTCCAGTGTTCTTGATACCATTAATTCTCTTGTATAGTTTTCTTTAACATTCTTTCTACCCTGTTTACCAATTAAATCGAGTACATTCTGCTGAGTTTTTATTATCATTTCTAGTTTTGTTGCTAGATCATTTGCATCATTATTTTTAAACAACCACCCGGTTTTATTATTTATAACCGTTTCCAAAGAGCCACCAATATCGCTTGCTAAAACCGGTTTTTCCATTGATTGTGCTTCAACACTCACTCGTCCAAAAGACTCTGGTTCTATAGAACTTGATAGTACAAGGTTTGCAATTGAGTAAGCAACAGGCATTTTATTAAGACCATGAGCAATTAATAATTTATCCTCTAAATTATAAGTTTTTATCATTTTTGTTAGTTGATTTCTAAAATCAACTCTCCCTTGGTCTCCTCCAATTATTAATGACTTGACATTTTTAAGTGAATTTTTCTGATTAAGTATATTTAGAGACTCTATAAATAATTTTTGACCTTTCCAATAAGTTAGTCTGCCTGGTAATAAAATAATGAATTTATTCTCATTTATATTTAAAGATCTTTTTAACTTTATACATTCTTCATCAGTTACATTCTTTTTTGAAAAGTATTTTTCATCTATACCTCTCTTGATAACTGAAGATGACGCCTTAATATCATAATTAGAGTGAATATGGTTTAAAATAAAATCAGACCCAGCAATAACATGATCTGATTTGAGCATTATAGAATTATAAAATTTTTTTATTTTTGACTTAAAATTATATGTTCCATGAAATGTCGTAATAAACTTTACACCTGCTAATTTAGTAGCAAAGTATGCAGACCATGCTGGAGCTCTGCTCCTAGCGTGAACAATATTAATTTTATTTAATTTGATTTTTATGAAAATGTAAAAGATATTGAGTAAAATAAAAAAAATATTTTTATTAATAGGCCATCTAAATATCTTAATTTTGTTATCATCAATCAGTTCTAATAATTTTCCCCCACTTGTTAGAATTGCTGAAAAACCACCCTTCTTAGAAATATGCTCAGCGACATGCAAACATCCAGTTTCTGCACCACCAATATCCATATTTGGAATAATTTGTAATAACCTTATATTTGCACTCATTTAAAAGATTTAATAACTATATATTTATTCA
>MDTD01046814.1_pt1 | contig 11257 bp, 11 predicted proteins | sample 811221 | NCBI WGS metagenome assembly MDTD01 (sample SAMN05326646, study PRJNA326480) | marine metagenome | isolation source: seawater | place: Pacific Ocean: South West | collected 2011
AGAAAAATTTCATATGGCGAAGGTGTTGAGAGAGTTTTTCCTTTATTTTCTCCTAAAATATCTTCAATTACTTTAGTTAGAAAAGGTAAAGTAAGAAGAGCAAAACTATATTACTTAAGAGATAGAAGAGGTAAAGCTGCTAGAATAGTTGAAAAAATTGAAATTAAGAAAAAAACTAACGTCAAAAATACAGTATCTTCTACATCAGAGGAGAAAGTTGCTAAAATATCTTCTAAAAATGAAACTGAGAAAAAAGCTGAAGTTAAAATTGAAGATAAAAAAAGTTAATTATGTGAGTTTAATTAGTGTCTGAAACTCTTTATGATAAGATTTGGCAAAGCCATTTAATAAATGAACAGGATGATGGCACATCTTTAATATACATTGATCGACATCTAGTGCATGAAGTCACAAGTCCCCAAGCTTTTGAAGGATTGAGGTTATCTAACAGGAAAGTCAATTCACCAAAGAGAACACTTGCAGTAGCAGATCATAATGTTCCTACATTAGATAGAGATTTAGGCATTAGAGAAGAAGATTCACGTATTCAAGTAGAAGAACTTGATAAAAACGTTGAAGAGTTTCAAATACCTTACTTTAATATGAATGATACAAGACAAGGTATTGTTCATGTCATTGGACCAGAGCAAGGCTTCACTCAACCAGGAATGACTATTGTTTGTGGAGATAGTCATACAGCAACTCACGGAGCTTTTGGATCATTAGCTTTTGGAATTGGAACATCTGAAGTAGAGCACGTTCTTGCTACTCAAACATTAATTCAGAAAAAAGCGATGAATATGCTAATTAATATAAGTGGCAATCTTGATAAAATAGTAACATCTAAAGATTTAATACTCTACATAATTGGAAAGATTGGTACGGCAGGTGGAACAGGATGTGTAATTGAATATTCTGGAAATTGTTTAAATAAAATGTCAATGGAAAGTCGAATGACCATATGCAATATGTCAATAGAAGCAGGTGCAAGAGCAGGCATGATTGCACCTGATGATATTACATTTGATTATCTATATGGAAAGCCAATGGTACCAAAAAATGGTGATTGGGATAAAGCCCTTAATTGGTGGAAAACACTGCCCTCTGACCCAGGTGCAAAATTTGACAAAATTGTTGATATTGACGCTACTAAAGTAACTCAAACCATTACATGGGGTACAAGTCCTGAAGAAGTAGTTAGTATCGATGGTACTGTACCTAATCCAGATAAAATTTCTGATGAAGTTAAACAAAATAAAATAAAAAGATCGATTGAATATATGGGTTTATATGCAGGACAGAAAATATCTGATGTTGAAATTAATACAGTCTTTATTGGATCCTGTACTAACTCAAGAATCGAAGACATAAGATCAGCAGCTGATATTATTAAAGGTAAAAAAGTTTATAATAATGTTAGAGCAATGGTAGTTCCTGGATCTGGTCTTGTAAAAAAACAAGCTGAGGAAGAGGGTCTTGACGAAATATTTAAAAATGCTGGTTTTGAATGGCGTGAGCCTGGCTGTTCGATGTGCCTTGCGATGAACTCTGATAAGTTAAATGAAGGTGATAGGTGCGCGAGTACTTCAAATAGAAATTTTGAGGGTCGACAAGGCAAAGGTGGAAGAACACATCTAGTAAGTCCTGAAATTGCAGCAGCTTCTGCAATAACAGGAAAATTAACTGATCCTAGAAATGTGATATAGATGGAAAAATTCAAAACATTTAAAGGAATTGCAGCTCCCTTTAATATTCTGAATGTTGATACTGATAAAATTATTCCAAAACAGTTCTTAACAACAATAAAAAGAACTGGATTGGGTAAACATGTTTTTGATGAGATGAGATATCAAAAAGATGGATCAGATAATCCTAATTTCATCTTAAATAAAAAACCTTATGATAAAAGTAATATTTTAATTGCTGGTGATAATTTTGGATGTGGCTCAAGTCGAGAGCACGCTCCATGGGCTCTAAAGGACTTTGGTATTAAATGTATTATTTCAACCTCTTTTGCCGATATTTTTTATAACAATTCATTCAAGAATGGACTTTTACCTATTATGGTTACGAAAGATGAGAGAGACGCACTCCTAGAAGATGCTAAGGACATAGAAAATCCTGAGATCGAAATTGATTTAGAAAACCAAGAAATTAGAAGACCAAACGGTGCAAAAATAAAATTTAAAATAGATCCTTTTAGAAAGAAATGCTTATTGGAAGGATTAGATGACATAGGTTTAACTGAGCTTCAAGAAAATAAAATTAAAACCTTTGAAGAAAGTCGTGAAGTTAAACTTCCTTGGCTATAAGGTTCAATTATGAAAAATAATAAAAAAATAATGTTACTTGCAGGTGATGGTGTAGGGCCTGAAGTTGTAAGTGAAACAAAAAGAATTATGAATTGGTTTGATAAAAATTTAAACCTTTCATTTGATTTAGATGAAGGTTTAGTTGGTGGAGCTTCTTTTGATAAGTTTGGTATACCTTTAACAGATGAAACTTTATCAGATGCAATGTCAGCTGATGCTATTTTATTTGGTTCAGTAGGTGGGCCAAAATATGATCGAGTTCCATTTGATAAAAGACCAGAAAACGGCTTACTTAAACTAAGAAAAGAAATGGATCTCTTTGCTAATTTAAGGCCCGCGATTGTTTTTCCTGCATTAGCTAATTCTTCAACATTAAAAAAAGAAATTGTTTCTGGTCTAGATATTTTAATAGTTAGAGAACTCACAGGTGGCATTTATTTTGCTGAGCCAAGAGGAATTGAAGATTTATCTAATGGTGAAAAAAAAGGTTTTGATACTAATTTGTACACAACTAGAGAGATTGAAAGAATTGGTAGGGTAGCATTTGATTTAGCTAGATTTAGAAACAAAAAAGTTACATCTGTTGAAAAGTCTAATGTAATGATGTCAGGAGTTCTTTGGAAAGAAGTTATATCCTCACTTTATGAAAAAGAAGGACAGGAAATATCACTTAATCATATGTATGCAGATAATTGTGCGATGCAATTAGTCAGAGAGCCAAAGCAATTTGATGTGATTGTAACGGATAATTTATTTGGCGACATTCTTTCAGATACTTCTGCTATGCTTACTGGATCTTTAGGCATGCTTCCATCAGCTAGCCTCGGATCCAAAGATGAGGCAACTGGAAAAAGATTTGCTATGTATGAACCTGTGCATGGATCTGCGCCTGACATAGCAGGTAAAGGGATAGTGAACCCAATAGCTCAGATACTAAGTTTTTCTATGCTTTTAAGATATTCATTTGAATTAGATAAAGAAGCCAGACTTATTGAAGATGCTATTTCACTAACACTAGATTCAGGATATAGGACAAAAGATCTAGCAACAAAAGATGATAAAGTGGTTGGCACTTCAGACATGACAGATATTATTATTACTAAGTTGAAAGAGTTATCTGAGAAATGAATTATAATATTGCAGTTGTTGGTTCCACTGGTGCTGTTGGGAGAGAAATGTTGGAAACTCTTTCATATAGAAAATTTCCATGCAAAAATATTTTTGCATTAGCTTCTAAATCCTCTATAGGAAAGGAAGTTTCTTTTGGTGAAGATAGAGTTTTAAAAGTAGAGGCTTTAGAAGACTTTGATTTTAATAAAGTTGAAATTGCCTTGTTTTCAGCTGGCTCAAATGTATCTAAAAAATATGCTCAAATTGCTAGTGAAAAAAATTGTATTGTAATAGACAACTCTTCATTTTTTAGAATGGATAAAGATGTTCCCTTGATTGTTCCTGAAGTGAATTCTGGACATATTAAAGACTTTAGGAAAAAAAATATAATAGCTAATCCAAATTGTTCAACAATACAAATGGTAACAGCTTTAAGTCCTTTACATAAAGAATTTATAATAAAAAAAGTATTCGTATCAACTTATCAAGCTGTCTCTGGTGCTGGCAAAGCAGCCATGGATGAATTATTTAATCAAACTAAGGGTGTATACGTCAATGATACCTCTACTCCTGAACAGTTCACAAAAAAAATATCATTTAATGTAATACCACACATAGACGTATTTATGGAGAATGGTTCAACTAAAGAAGAATGGAAAATGTCTGTTGAGACAAATAAAATTTTAGATGAAAAAATTCAGGTTACAGCTCATTGCGTTCGAGTTCCTGTTTTTATAGGTCACAGTGAAGCAATATTTATAGAGTGTGAAAAAGAAGTAAGCGAAGATAAAGCAAGAGAAATTTTAAGAAAAGCTAAGGGCGTAACAGTAGTTGATCATAGAGCTGATGAGGGCTATGTTACCCCGGCAGAGGTTGCAGGCGAAGACGATGTCTACATAAGTAGAATAAGACAAAATGAATTTGATTCTAAAAGCTTAGTATTTTGGTGTGTTGCAGATAATCTTAGAAAAGGAGCTGCTCTGAATGCAGTTCAAATTGCTGAACTTTTGATTGCAAAAAATTTAGTTAAAAAACAGTAGAATTTTATGGATTTTTTGTGGATTTTTGTAGCAATTTTTGCAGCAGCATTACAAACATTTAGATCTGCTTTTCAGAAAAGGATGATACCTGAAATTGGTAAATTTGGTGCAACCTACATTAGATTTATTTATGCTCTTCCTTTCACATTTTTAATCTTTATTTTTTGGTTTTACATACTGAATAATACGATTCCAGATCTAAATGAAAAAGCTATCCTATATTGTTTCATAGGCGCGTTATGCCAAGTTTTATTTACCTTATTATTAATGATCATTTTTTCGTATAGAAATTTTGCTGCAGGCATCGCTTTTTCAAAAACAGAAGTTTTGTTTGCTGCATTAATTGAAACATTTTTTTTAAATATAATTTTTTTGCCAATAATAAATGTAGGAATTATTTTGGGAGTTTTTGCTGTTGTTTTTTTGTCAGTTGCAAAAGAAACTTCAAGTATAAAAGATGTAATAATAAAAATTAGTAAATCATTCTTTACTTTTTCAACCTTAGTTGGAGTTTTGACAGGTTTAATTTTAGCAGGTTCAACAGTTGGTTACAGGATGGCCATAGTTAATGTAAATGGACCAATACTTGATGCAACAATTTACTTGTCAATGCTTGCTGTATTTATTCAATCAATTTTAATGGGTATCTGGCTCTATCATTACAAAAAAAATGAATTCAAATTGGTTTTTAAATTTTGGAAAAAATCTTTGCCTGCAGGCATTTGTGGTAGTGGCGCTACTGCTGGATGGTTTTTAGGTTTTGCGCTCGCAACTGCTGCAGAAGTTAGAGCAGTGGGGCAAATTGAATTAATTTTTTCAATTTTGATATCATTAATAATTTTTAGAGAGAAAATTCAAAAAACTGAGTTTTTTGGCATTTTAATGTTAATTTTATCAATATTGTTAGTAATTTACGCAAAATTTTAAATTTAGTGTAATTAATAATTGAATGATTGAAATTGCAATTGTATAAAAATAAAATGAATCAACAAAGACCTTTATCACCACATTTACAAGTTTACAAACCACAGGTTACTTCAATTTTATCTATTTTTCATAGAATGACTGGTGTAGCTCTTAGTTTTGGATTAGTAATATTAGTAGGATGGATCTTTTCTTTATCTTTGGGGGAAGTTTTTTTTAGTTATTATTCTTTTTTCTTAGGGTCTTGGCTTGGTCTTTTAGTTATGTTTTTATTTACATTCGCTTTGAATTATCATTTTTGTAATGGTGTAAGACATTTATTTTGGGATGCTGGCTATGGCTATGAAATTTCAACAGTTTATAAAAGTGGCTTAGCAGTTGTAATAGTTTCACTGTTACTAACGTGTTTAATTTGGTTTTTTGTGCTTTAAACCATGTTTGAAAATAAAAATAAAATTAACGAATTTCATAGCGGTATTTCGCATTGGAAAATTCAAAGAGTCTCAGCAATGATTAACATTCCCTTAGTAATCTGGTTTGTTATTTCTATTTTATCTCTAAAAGATTATAGTTTTAATGAAAATCTAAATTGGTTAAAGCAACCAATTAATTGCATTTTGATAACTTTAATGCTAACTTCTGTTTTTTATCATTCATCTTTAGGGCTTCAAGTTGTAATTGAAGATTACATATCTGAAATAAAAATTAGAAAATTTTTTATATTTTTTTCAAAAATGTCACTATTTTTTCTATTTGCTATTTCAATTGGATCGATGATTAATATATATACTATATAACTAGTTAAGGATTATTATGACAAATTATGAAATAGTTGACCATGAATATGATGTAATCGTAGTAGGTGCAGGTGGGGCTGGACTGAGAGCGACTGTTGGAATGGTTACAAAAGGTTTCAAAACAGCTTGTATTACAAAAGTTTTTCCTACAAGAAGTCATACTGTTGCGGCACAAGGAGGAATTGGAGCTGCTTTAAATAATATGGGAGAAGATGATAGTTGGAAATATCACATGTATGACACTGTTAAGGGATCAGATTGGTTAGGTGATCAAGATGCAATTGAATATATGTGCAAAAATGCCATTCCGTCAGTAATTGAACTTGAAAATTATGGTGTGCCATTTTCTAGAACAGAGGAAGGTAAAATTTATCAAAGGCCTTTTGGAGGACATACCTTAGAGCATGGCAAAAGTATGGCACGTCGTGCATGTGCAGCTGCAGATAGAACAGGTCACGCTATCTTACATACGCTTTACCAACAATGTTTAAAACATGACGCAGAATTTTTTATAGAATATTACGCGCTTGATCTTTTAATGGATCAAGACGGTGCCTGCAAAGGTATTATGGCTATAAGCCTAGAGGATGGAAAGCTACATAGATTCAGGGCTCACAAGACTGTGTTGGCTACCGGTGGTTATGGAAGAGTATATTTTTCTTGTACATCAGCTCATACTTGTACGGGAGATGGAAATGCAATGGTTTTAAGAGCCGGACTTCCATTACAAGATATGGAATTTGTTCAGTTTCATCCAACAGGTGTGTATGGCGCAGGGGTTTTAATAACTGAAGGAGCAAGAGGTGAAGGTGGTTATCTTACTAATTCAGAAGGTGAAAGATTCATGGAAAGATTTGCTCCAACTGCAAAAGATTTAGCAAGCAGGGATGTAGTTTCTAGAGCAATGACTATTGAAATTAACGAAGGCAGAGGTATTGGACCAAAAAAAGATCATATAAATCTACATTTGCATCACATTGATCCCGAAACTTTACATAAAAGATTGCCTGGCATAAGTGAAACTGCAAAAATATTTTGTGGTGTAGATGTTACGAAAGAGCCAATACCAGTCCTTCCTACTGTTCATTATAATATGGGTGGAATACCAACAAATTTTCATGGCGAAGTTTTGTCACCAACTGATGACGATCAACATAAAGTCGTTCCTGGATTGATGGCAATAGGAGAGGCAGCATGCGTTTCTGTTCACGGTGCAAACCGCCTAGGAACTAATTCTTTGCTTGATATAGTTGTTTTTGGAAGAGCTGCAGCAATGCGTGCAAATGATACATTAAAAAAAGGTCAAAAGCACTCTTCTTTAAATAATAACATAACAGATCAAATAATTAGCCGTTTAGATAAAGCTCGTTTTTCAAAAGGAGACTCTTCTGTTGGTGAGGTAAGGTCAGCTATGCAAAATGCTATGCAAAAACATGCAGCTGTTTTTAGATCTAATGATTCACTGCAAGAAGGTGTTTTAAAGATAGACAAGATTAGTAAAGATATGAAAAATGTTGGTATTAAAGACAAATCATTAATTTTTAATACTGATTTAATTGAGTCACTTGAGTTGGACAACCTTATGCAACAAGCAATTGTTACAATGAGATCTGCTGATCAAAGAAAAGAATCTAGAGGTGCTCACGCTCACGAAAATTTTCCTAACAGAGACGACAAAGATTGGATGAAACATACGGTAATGTGGCTCAATGAAGATAATAAATCAAAATTGGCCTATAGAGATGTTACTTTAAATACCTTATCTAATGAAGTTTCAACAATACCACCAGTCGCAAGAGTTTATTAATAAGGAGAAGATTTAATGGCCGAGTTTACATTACCTAAAAACTCAAAAATAATAAAAGGTAGATCTTTTACTTATAAAGGCAAGTCTGATAATAAAAAAGAATTTAATATTTACAGGTGGTCTCCTGATGACACTGAAAACCCACGAATTGATACATACACAATAGATATGGATGATTGTGGGCCGATGGTTCTAGACGCTTTAATTAAAATTAAAGATGAAATAGACTCATCATTAACTTTTAGAAGGTCATGTAGAGAAGGAATTTGCGGGTCTTGTTCAATGAATGTTGATGGCACTAACACTTTAGCTTGTTTGAAATCGATTGACGAGGTAAAAGGCTCTGTAAATATTTATCCATTACCACATATGCCTGTTATAAAAGATTTAGTTCCTGATTTAACAAATGCTTATAAGCAACTTGAATCTATAAAGCCTTGGTTGCAAACTGATGAAAAACCGGCAGATGGTGAAGAAAGACATCAAACACCTAAAGAGAGAGAAAAGCTTGATGGACTCTGGGAGTGTGTACTTTGTTTTTCTTGCTCAACATCTTGTCCGTCATACTGGTGGAATGGGGATAAATATCTTGGACCAGCAGTTTTATTACAAGCTTATAGATGGATAGCTGATAGTAGAGATAAAAATAAAAAAGAAAGACTTAAGGAATTAGAGGATTCTTTTAAACTTTATAGATGCCATACTATAATGAATTGTACTAAAACTTGTCCAAAAGGTTTAAATCCCGCTAAAGCTATTGGTGAAATAAAAAAGCTCCAGTTAGAAAGTTGAACCATATTAATTAAGGTTTCAAAGTGATAAATTTAGAGTCTTCAATCTTTGAAATTGCTAAAGATATGAATATAACTCTAGATAAGGGTCAAACTGAAATAAGTTCTCAATTAGACATATTGAGAAATGATATAAAAACTCATCAAAATAAATCAATCTTTAAATTATTTAAAAATCCACTTAATCTAAAGGGTATTTATATTTATGGAGGAGTTGGAAGAGGTAAATCCATGATTATGGATATTTTTTTTGAAAATATTAAACTTACTAATAAAAGGAGGATGCACTTTCATGATTTTATGAAAGAAGTTCACTCACAAATATATTCTATAGGCCAAGAAAATAAGAACATCGATCCAATTGAAGTTTTTTCAAAAAAGTTTACTGAAAATACAAGGCTATTATGTTTTGACGAAATGGAAATTAGAGATATAGCAGATGCAATGATAATTTATAGACTGTTTAAAAGTTTATTTTTTAAAGGATTAATTCTTGTGACAACCTCCAATCAACCTCCAGAAAATTTATACAAAAATGGTCTTCACAGAGACAGGTTTTTGCCGTTTATAGATTTGATCAATCTTAATATGAAGGTTTTTCAAATTAGTAAAGGTAAGGATTGGAGAAAATCTTTGCTGATAGGAAAAAAAACTTGGTTAAACCCTATTAATTCAAAAAACAGTGAAAAAGTTAAAAAAATATTTAATCAATTAACGAAAGGGTTTACTGTTAAAGAAGACACGATCATAGTGTCTGGTAGAAAAATTAAAATACCTGAAACTGCAGGTGGTATTGCAGTATTCAATTTTAAAGATCTATGTGAACAACCTTTAGCTGCATCAGATTATGTTGAACTAGCTGATAAATATAAAGGATTTTTAATAAAAAACATTCCCAAACTTGGTGAAAAACAAAATAATGAATCAAGAAGATTTATGTGGCTAATAGATGCATTATATGACAGAAAGTGCTTTTTGATCGCGACATCTGAGGTTGATATAAAAAGAATATATACTGGAAATGAATGGAAGTTTGAATTTAGTAGAACGATTTCAAGATTATTAGAAATGTCCCAGTTGGTAGAAAATTAACTTAGACAACTTGATTATAATTTAAAACGAAGTATTGTGATTGATAAACTTTAAAAGAGATTACTATGGCAAGAAATAAAATATCACTAATTGGGGCAGGAAATATTGGAGGTACTTTAGCACATTTATTTGCGATGAAAGAATTAGGTGATGTAATGTTGTTCGATATTGCTGAGGGTATTCCTCAAGGAAAAGCGTTAGACTTACAACAATCAGGACCAGTTGAAGGATTTGATGTGAAAGTTGAAGGAACTAATGATTACTCAGATCTTAAAGATAGTGATTTGGTCGTTGTTACAGCGGGTGTTCCAAGAAAACCTGGGATGAGCAGAGATGATTTGGTAGAAATAAATACAAAAGTAATGATGCAGGTTGGCGAAGGAATAAAAAATAATTGTCCAAGTGCTTTTGTGATATGTATAACCAATCCGCTTGATGCCATGGTAGGTGTTCTTCAAAGAGCTTCAGGACTACCCGTAAATATGATTGTTGGCATGGCCGGAGTTTTGGATTCTGCAAGATTTAGATATTTTTTAGCAGAGGAATTTAATGTATCGATGACAGATGTATCAGCTTTTGTTTTAGGTGGCCATGGAGATACAATGGTTCCTTTAGTTAGATATTCAACAGTTGCTGGAATTCCAATTCCAGATCTTTTAGAAATGGGATGGAGTACTCAAAAAAAAATAGAAGATATAGTTCAAAGGACAAGAGATGGTGGTGCCGAGATTGTTGGTTTACTAAAAACAGGCTCAGCTTTTTATGCTCCAGCAGAATCAGCTGTTCAAATGGCAGATTCATTTTTAAAAGATAAGAAAAAACTTTTACCATGTGCAGCATTTGTTGATGGTTTTTATAATTTGGATGGGATTTATGTTGGAGTTCCAGTAATCATTGGTAAAGAGGGTGTAGAACGAATTGTAGAAATTAATTTGAGTGATGAAGAAAAAGAAATGTTTAACCACTCAGTAGAATCTGTTAGAAAATTAAATGAACTTGCACAAAATTTTGAAAAATAGGTAGTATAAAATATGAATATTCACGAGCATCAAGCTAAGGGATTACTAAGAAAATTTGGTGTTTCAGTACCAGATGGATACCCAGCTTTCACAGTTGAAGAGGCAGTTAATAATGCAAAAAAACTACCTGGTCCCGTATATGTTGTTAAAGCACAAATCCACGCAGGAGGTAGAGGTAAAGCTGGAGGCGTTAAAGTTGTAAAAAATATTGAAGAAGTTGAAAAAGCTTCTGAAGAAATTTTAGGAAAAGTTTTAGTTACACCTCAAACTGGTTCTAAAGGAAAAAAAGTTCAAAGATTATACATTGAAGATGGGTGTCAAATTGACAAAGAATTTTATTTTTCTATTTTAGTTGATAGAAATGC
>MDTD01080771.1_pt1 | contig 11257 bp, 11 predicted proteins | sample 811221 | NCBI WGS metagenome assembly MDTD01 (sample SAMN05326646, study PRJNA326480) | marine metagenome | isolation source: seawater | place: Pacific Ocean: South West | collected 2011
CTTTTCTCTTCATCCTGGCCAGGATGCAATCTATACCGCAAGATATGTTTGAAGCTGCAGAGATGGATGGAGCCACACCCTTTCAGAAATTTCGAGAACTCTGGTTACCTCAGCTAGCTGGGATTTTGGCTGTACTCTTTTTGTTACGATTCATTTGGACCTTCAACAAATTTGATGACATCTTCCTTTTGACTGGTGGGGCAGCTGGTACGCGGACCCTGACTGTCAGTGTGTATGAGCAGGCTTTTGCGATCAACAATCTCGGTGCTGGATGCGCGGTCGCAGTTGTGATTGCATTTTTGTTGGGCCTGTTTGCCTTGGCTTATTTTCGAAGTCTGCCTGCCGAAGAGGGCTTGTGACTGCTCGTCAGTGGCAGACTCTACTGTTCACGAGCCTGGGGCTTGGATTCATCTGGGCTTTCGTGATTTTTGCGCTACTGGCCGCTGGGCTATCGTTGATTGAAGGGACCGGGTTAGTACCCAACAGTGCCCAGATCACCATTTGTGGGTTGGTTGCCGGAATGTGGGGTCTGACTCCCGTAGAGCACCGAACACGAGGATTGATAGCAGGCTTCTCACTTGGCACCTCTCTGCTCTTTCACTTATTGGCTACCGATACCCCGTTTCAAAATACGGAAGTACACCCACTGCTACAAAGTTTTGGAGGCCTGCTGGGCTCTTTCCTTTTGGTAATAGTTCTGGTCTTCAGTTTTCGCTCATTAGGCCCAGGAGTTTTCAATAGACGACGCTGGGAGCTGTGTATCTTATCTAGCCTTCAGGTGTTTGGCTTTGTCTTCTTTACGGTGCTGGTGGTGTTGCCATTTTATGTGATGCTGATGACAAGTCTGAAGTCACAACAGGCGCTCTTAATGAATCCACTGGATTTGATGCCTAACTGGAGACAAGACGGCTGGACAATCTTCCGTTCTTACCTCGAATTGTTCAGAGATTTCAATTTTGGCCGCTACATTGCGGTTTCTGCGCTTGTCTCACTGGCAACGGTTGCAATAACGTTGCTGTTTGCCATACCAGGAGCCTACGCTGTGGCCCGCCTACGCTTCCAAGGGCGCAAAGTGCTCTCCCGCTCCATTCTGATGATTTACTTGGTACCAGCTATTGTATTGGTCATCCCGTTATACGTAATTTTTTCCAAATTGGGCCTGCGAAACAGCTTGATGGGGCTATTGATCGTTTACCCTGCAACCACGCTACCTGTAGCGCTATACATGCTGCAGGGCTACTTTCGTGGCATTCCACCAGAGTTGGAAGAAGCTGCCTTGATGGACGGTTGTTCGCGCATGGTCGCTATCCAACAGGTAACTATGCCCCTGAGCGTTCCAGCGCTAGCTTCAGTAGGATTATATGTGTTCATGATAGCTTGGAACGAATTTCTGTTTGCCTTCATGTTTCTGGACGATCCAAGTATCTTCACGCTACCTCGAGGAGTGGTTTCCTTAAATTCTTCAGAAATTCCCCGACAGCACTTGATGGCTGGAGCCGTGATCTCGACTGTCCCTATTTTAATTCTGTTCCTCTGGGCCGAACGCTTCCTGGTGAAAGGTTTGACGGCTGGAAGTGTGAAAGGTTGAGGTTCATGAAAAATTTCTGAACGACTACCTTGAATCGTTTTTGTTGAGGTGTTATGGCTGGGATTGTGTTGCGTAATGTGCACAAAAGTTTTGGGGAGGTAAAGGTCATACGAGGAGTCAATCTTGAAATCGAAGACCGTGAATTCGTTGTCTTCGTTGGACCCTCTGGGTGTGGCAAGTCCACCATGCTTCGCTTGATCGGTGGCCTGGAAGAAGCGACAGAGGGACAGATCATCATTGGAAATAAAGACGTCACCGGATTGCCCCCTGCAGAACGCAGTCTCTCGATGGTCTTTCAATCCTATGCTCTCTACCCTCACAAGACAGTGCGTGACAACATGGGCTTTCCTTTGAAAATGGCTGGGGAACCAAAAGAACAGATTGCTGCTGCTGTTCAGGAAGCTGCCAATGTGTTACAGTTGGGATCTTTGCTAGATCGTTTGCCCAAGGAACTCTCGGGTGGTCAACGGCAACGGGTCGCCATCGGACGTTCGATTGTGCGCGCTCCACTGGCTTTCCTCTTCGATGAACCACTTTCCAACCTGGACGCAGCTTTGCGGGTACAGATGCGTGTAGAGATTGCTCGTCTGCACCGAAGTCTACGCAGCACGATGATCTATGTCACTCATGACCAGGTGGAAGCAATGACATTAGCCCACCGGATTGTTGTCTTCTCAGAGGGACAAATCGAACAAATTGGTCCCCCACTGGAACTCTACGAGAACCCTGCAAATCTTTTTGTGGCGACCTTCATCGGCTCTCCAATGATGAACATCCTCAGTGGCAAAGGATTCGGTAGAGAGCAGTTTCGCTTAGAAGATGGCTCTGAGTTAAAGACGCATCGAACCCTCACGGGCAAAGTAGAAGCCGCTGTCAAAGTGGGCATTCGCCCAGAACACATCGAACTGGATGAGGAAGGCCCGGTTTGTGGAAAAGTCGCTGTGGTGGAACGACTTGGGGCTGACAGTTTCCTACATGTGGACCTGGAAGCAGGAACCAACGTATTAGTTCGTCAGGCTGGTAATTCAAACTTGGAAGAAGAAACCAACGTCCGCATGCGATTTCTGCCTGAACACCTCCATATCTTTAATGCAAAGGGAAAAGCGCTGACCCTGAACACTTAGAGCCCTTTGTACATTCTCCCATTGTCGTCTACTCTCGCAGCAACCATGTTTTGAAAACTCACCTCGTATAAAGTCGGTGTGCCCTTTCTCTAGAACGATCTTCCCAAGGTTGCGATATTGAACCCAATTTTTGATGTCATCTTCCCAGTCTTTACCCTAATCAGTATGGGCTATGGGGCAGCCAAACTGAACTGGGTCAGGGAATCCACCGTGGATGGCCTCAGTGATTTTACCTACCACTTTGCGGTTCCAGTAATGTTGGTACAGGCTATCTCCCGCTCCTCTTTGCCTGACCAAGTCCCTTGGGCTTTTCTTTCTTCCTACTATGGAGCCTCGTTTAGCATATTGATACTGGGCTTTCTCAGTTGTCGGACTTTGCTGCGCCGGGATTTTGGAGACAGTTCAATACACGGTTTCACCAGCACTTTTCCAAACACGGTTTTACTAGGCATCCCGGTAGTCTTGATGGTGTTTGGCGAAGAAGCAACAGTACCCTTGTTCTTGATCATCAGTTTGCATTCGACGTTACTCCTGCCGGTTATCACGATCCTGATAGAGATTGCCAAGGGTCGCAATGCCTCGTTATCCAAAGTCACCGGGAATGCTTTGCGTGGTATTGTAACCAATCCGATCATCCTGAGCTTGGTTTCTGGGATCGTGATGAACTTGCTCGACCTGCGGCTACCGGAGCCTCTTGATCCTGTCGCTGAGTTGATGGGCAATACAGTCGCTCCTTGCTCCTTGTTTGCTTTGGGTGCGACACTGACTCGATTTCAGATTGTCGGGCGCTGGAAAGACATGGTGATGGTAGTAGTTACCAAGCTGTTTCTGCACCCGTCGATTGTTGCTTATCTAGCTTTGGTGGTCTTTAAATTGGAGTATGGGCTTTGGGTGCATGTAGCAATTCTAATTGCTGCTCAACCCGTCGGTGTGACCCCCTATCTGTTTGCTTCGCGTTATCAGGTCAACGTGGCTCTGGCCAGCAATGCAATGCTGATTACTACGTTACTGTCACCGATCACACTTTCCACGTTGTTGTGGCTCTTTCACAGATAGCTAGACACCCCCAATTTTTTCATTATTTCATAAAACTTTTTCAAACTTTTACTCTTCATCATTATTTTTGAAATTCTATCAGTGTCTTCCCTGCCTTCAGCGAATGGCCTCCCCTCTTCCAGTTTTGCGAAGGCTTAGATTGCATTGGTTCAAGAGTTATTTGCAAATGAGGAAGGGTTTTGAGAACCGCACCAAAGGATTCCATTCACAGTTGGTGTGAGGTTTAAAAGCCGTGGGTCCTTTACTGGGATGAGCTTTCAAAATTGCCTCGAACTCTGGAGGCAGACTGTATTGATCCGATTAGAAGACGATAAGTGATGAAGAAAGGGTGGGGTCACTCAAAAAAGAGCAGTCCGCATATTAGGAAAAGAACTTGGCGGAGAGAATTACGGCTTGATATAGGGGAATCCTTGGATCTGTAGATAAGATAGCTCAGCGACACCGCTCGGAACTACATTGTCTTGAGTGGCATCGTAGAGATCTTCTTCCAAGTTGATGGAACGTCCCTTCAAGGTGTTGGCACAGATGTGACAGCGTACACAATGATTCTTCAAACACGTTATAAACTTGAGTATCCAAAATCTTTTACACTCTAAGCATCTTTCTTCCAGAAAGATTAGAGGAGAAAGTAAACTAAAAATTGTTAAACAATATCTTTTAATTTTCGCTCATGCCCACCCAACTACGAACTCACTTTACAGACGTGAGTTCTACTCCTGTTGATGGAATATTGCCTTGATTGGCCCAGCGAATTGCTAAGATTGAGAGTGCACTTCCAAGAATATAGCCAATGACCAAAGGAGTAATAGATTGGTCATAAAGTTGCCCGATTATATAACCGAAGGTGACACCGACCGTTGTAGAGATGAAGCCCACTATAGCGGCTCCAATACCAGCAATGTGACCCAGTGTCTGCATCGCCATTGCGTTCAGGTTCCCAAAGAGAATGCCCATGAAAAAGAAGGTTACCTGCAAGTAGAGAATCAAAAGTAGCAGAGAGGGCTGGCCTTCATGAAACCACACAACTCCAAGAAAGCAAAAACCCCAGATTGCAATAGCTGGACAAGCAACACTAACCATCCGACTAATTCCGTAGCGTACCACCAAATGTGAGTTTATAAAAAAAGCGGCTCCAATCGAAAACGCCAATAAAGCAAAGTACAATGGAAAATCTTCTCCGAGACCATATTGAATCTGCAGGATCTGCTGAGACATCGAAAGGTAGGCGACAAAAGGGCCGAAGATCAGACCGGCGGCGATCGTGTGTCCAAATGCGCGGCGATTCAGGCAAACTTCTTTAACTCCTGCAAATAGTCTCTGAGGTGTGAAGGGAATCCGTCTATCCAGTTTCAAGGTTTCGGGCTGACGTAGTCCAAACCAGACTGAGACGATAGCCCCCAGACAAAGAAAGAGAGCAAAGATCGCCTGCCAATTCCAGATGTGCACGATCCCCTGCCCAACAGCCGGTGCAATCGCTGGTATAAGAATGAACACCGACATCACGAAAGACATCACTTTCGCCATCGAATCGCCAACATAGAGATCCCGGATCAGCGCAATACTAACAATCCGTGGTCCTGCCAAGCCAACCCCCTGCAAGAACCGACCAAAGAGCATCATCGTGAAGCTGGTTGAGAAAACCGAGAGCAAACAGCCAATGCTAAAAAGACCAATTCCAATTTGAATCGCAGGTTTGCGTCCAATACTGTCAGACAGAGGACCGAAGAAAAGTTGTCCGATTGCCAAGCCGAGGAACAGCAAACCAATCACGAGCTGTGCATCATTGGGATGGGCAATTTCGAGAGTAACCCCAAGTGCCTGCAAGGCAGGAATCATAGCATCAATGGTCAAAGCCACTAGCGATTGCATCAGGGCCATTAACCCGATAAATTCTGGTAGGGAGGGCGTCCGTTCAGGACGAGCAAAAAGATTCATGAGTGAGGGGGTTTCTGCCGGAAGTGAATAATGCAGTAATGAAAAAGCGATTTCCGGTTTAGGAACGGAGGAACGGGAGCAGTTCATCGAGAACTTGCTCTGGAGATTCCTCTGGCAGGTAGTGTCCACAGTTCAGGGTAGTGCCACTGACATGATTGGCTCGTTCACGCCAAACTTCGAGAACCTCATACTTACGATGCACTAGACCTTTATCTCCCCAGAGGACCAATAGGGGACACTCTATTTTTCGATGCAGATCTGAGGCATCATGCTCTAAGTCAATGCTCGCAGCCGCTCGGTAATCTTCACAGGAGGCATGTACTGTGTCCGGGTTCTGGAAGCAGCGCAGATACTCTGCAAAGGCTTTAGGAGCAAATATCGACTCAGGGGCACTCCAGCGTCCCATCTTCTCTGTGAGATAATATTCGGGATCTGCACCAATCAGTCGCTCTGGAAGGCCATTGGGTTGTATCAGAAAAAACCAGTGATAGTAGCCCGTCGCAAATTCCTGATCTGCAGTCTTGAACATGTGATGAGTTGGAGCAATGTCCATCACACTAGCTTTCTCTACACACTCAGGATAATCAAGAATCATCCTATGTAATACCCGAGCGCCACGGTCATGTCCGGCTGCGGCAAACTGCTGGTAGCCAAGCTCTTTCATCACATAAACCATGTCCTTGGCCATCTCACGCTTGGAGTAGGGCGTATGATCTGGAGTTGACTGTGGTTTTGAGCTATCTCCATAGCCGCGCAAATCTGGACAGATGACGTGATATTCTTCTGCCAATCGCGGGGCCACCCGGTGCCACATCATGTGAGTTTGTGGATAGCCATGCATCAATATTAGTGGCTTCCCAGCGCCTCCGTGAACCAGGTTAATCTCAGCTCCAGGTGTCTTAATCCGAGTTGCTTCAAAGCCTTCAGCAAAGATAGATTTTTTACTCATTTTATGGGGTTATTCTTCAAAGGATTTCTTGGAAAATTAGGAACAGATCCATTTCTTTCTTGCGTGAGTGGAGCAAAAGCAAGAACCTGCCACTAGACTTGATTGCATTTGTTGTGTTCAAGACTGAACCCCTTTTTCAGAAGGAACAAGTGTTGTTGAATGACATCGGTTCCATCTCTTTGCTCAGCTAGGAAATTTATGATTCTCTACGCGCTCCCCATCAGTAACTTCTGCAGCAAAGTTACTATTGTTCTCCGGCACAAACAGATTCCCCACCAAATCCTACCGCCACCTGGTGGATATGGGTCAGCTAAATACAAACAGATCGTCCCGACCGGCAAAATCCCAGGATTGGTGGATGATCGATTAGTGCTCTCTGAATCGGAAGCTATCAACGAGTATCTGGAAGAGTGTTATCCAAATCCTGTAATGCTTCCTGAAGATCCTGCAAAACGGGCTCTGATCCGTCAACTCTCAAGGCATCATGATCTTACGGTTGAGCCAATCATCCGTTCCCTGTTTGGGCAAGTCGCTCCCAAAACTCGGAATTCAGAAGTCCTAGAGTCCAAGGCTGCTGAATTGCAAAAGCAGCTCAGCATGTTGGCTAAGTTGTCAAACCCTCAACCGTTCTTGCTGACTTCAGAGATATCTTTGGCTGATGTGGGGTATGCCCCAACACTTTTATTGGGAGAGTTAATGTGGGAGTCCTTTGGAATGTCCTGGATCCTGCCGCCACGACTGAAAGAATGGCAGCAGAGTATTCAGGGGATCCACGCAGTCTCGGAAACTTTAAAGGAAGCCCATGAAGCTACCACCACCTGGATTGCTAGCAAGCAAGGATGATTTCTGCATATGCACTACTTTCATTTAGCACTGGCGATTCTTGGTGAAGTAATCGGAACCAGTTTTCTCAAAGCCACAGAAGACTTCACCAAATTCTGGCCCAGTCTGATTGTGGTACTTGGCTATTGCACAGCCTTCTACTTCCTGACCCTCTCAATAAAAGTGATCCCTGTGGGGATTGCTTACGCTACCTGGTCGGGTCTTGGAATCGTGCTGGTCACCATCATCTCGATTTTTCTCTACAAACAAGTCCCTGACTGGGCTGCCATTGTTGGGATGGCCTTGATTATCACTGGGGTAGGAGTCATTCAGCTATTCTCCAAGACAGTTTATAATTGAGAAGAAATAGAATCGAGCAATGCTTAAAGAGAGAGTTAAAGACTCTCTGAATCATTTTTGTTACACAAAATCCTTGACAATCTAGTCGACTCTAATAGACAAACTGGTATGACAAGTATACCGATTAAAAAAAATCCTATAAATAGGAGACGACTTTACGAAGAAGTTGTTGAAAGAATTCAACAGCTAATTAATTCGGGTGAGATTCGTCCAGGAGACTCTTTGCCATCAGAGAGAGAACTGATGGAAATTTATGGGGTCGGAAGACCAGCAATACGAGAAGCACTACTTGCGTTGAAGAAAGCAGGATTTGTTTCTGTAAGTGGGGGAGGTCGAACTCGAGTCATTGAACCAACTGCGGAACACATTGTTGAATCGTTGTCGACCGCAGCTCGCCACTGGTTAGCGCATCCTGAAGGTGTAAAGAATTTTCAGGCAGCTAGAAAGTTCTTTGAATGTGGTCTCGTGAGATATGCAGCACACCATGCAACAGAAGATGATCTTCAAGTGCTGATGAAAGCTTTAGAAGTAAATAAGAATGCGATGAATAACTCTAAAATATTTGCTCAAACAGATGTTGATTTTCATTATGTCTTAGCAGTAATTCCAAAAAATAATATCTTCAGAGGAATCCATGCTGCTATTTCTGAATGGTTAATTGATCAAAGACATACAGCTTTAAGTTCACCCGGTGAAAATAAAATTGCATATACAGCACACCAGGAGATTACTGAAGCAATCATTAGTCAAGATGCAGATTTAGCCGAAAAATTAATGGAGAATCATCTTGACCAAGTTGCTGAAGTTTATTGGGAAATTACCAATAAAAGGAAGATGGAATTAAGGGTTCAAAATAACTGATTAGCCATTTACTTACATTATTTAATACATCATGTGAATAAAATACAAATATGAGTTTAAATTATACCTTTTTGAGAAATTTAGAATTAAAAAAACTAGTTGCTGGGATAATGATTTTTGAATTTTTTAATCCTGGTCTGCCAAAGATTCTCAAAGAGTGTGGTGCAGATTTTGTGATTTACGATACTGAACACAGTGGTGTGGGAATAGAAACAATCAAGACGATGGTTGCAGTAGGAAGGGGACTAGACCTCTACCCAATTGTCCGAGTACCTAGTTTGAACCAAAATTCAATATCGCAATACCTAGATGCGGGAGTCAAAGGCATCATGGTACCAAATGTCAAATCTGCTGAAGAAGCAAAACAGATAGTGAAACTGGCTAAATATCGACCCATTGGTGAGAGAGGAATTGCCTTCAATGTTGCGCATGATCATTACAGTCCAGATAATCCAGAAACAAAAATTCGAGAAGCAAACAGTACCAATATTATCATTGCAATGATTGAGAGTGAAGAAGGAGTTAACAACTGTGAAGAAATTTTGTCAGTTGAAGGGATTGACATCGGGTGGCTGGGTCACTTTGACTTAACAGACTCCCTGAGAGTATTAGGTGATTTTAAACACAAATTATTTGCTGAAAGCATAGAAAAAGTTTCTAAGGCAGGTAAAATAACAAATAAACCACTTGGGTTTCTGGATATTAATCATTCTATGTTAGCACAGTTTAGAGAGTTGGGTTTTTCGGTACTTGGTTATGGACATGAAGTATTAGTATTTCAAAAGGCATTCAAGGATGGGATAGAAATGATAAAACATTTAAAACCAGGAGGAAATATGTAGAAACAACCTTTGATCAATGATTTAAATAATTTTTTGTAATAGAGGTATAATTGGTAGTAATATTAAAACTGCCCAAACAGTTGGTATAGATCAGAAGAGAATTATTCTTTTTGTTTATGCAGTAAGTGGCTTCCTTGCTGCCTTTGCAGGATGGATGCTTCTTGGTAAGTTGGAAACTTCTGTTCCAAACCTTGGAGCTGAACTTACTTTGAACGTTGTAGCCGCTGCAGTGATTGGTGGAGTTAGTCTCAAAGGTGGTGAAGGTTCTCTAATTGGAGCACTTGCCGGAGTTCTTCTACTAGCAATTATTAATAACGCATTAAATTTGATGAGCGTAGATCCTTACTAGGTGAATGCTGTTCGGGGTTTTATCATTCTGTTAGCACTCATTATTGATGCCCAAAAGCAGCGATTTCTTAATCGAATGTAATTTTTATTATTAGTCTTTTATGAAGCTAGCTTTTATTGGTTGTGGTAGAATAGCTGCTGTACATGCTAAGTCTGTTATTAAATATGTTGCAGATACAAAGCACCCTATTGAAATAGTTGCATTAATTGATACTAATCTTGAGAGTGCTGAAGAATTCAAAAGTAAATACAACTTATCCTGCAAAATATTCACTCAACTTGAGGAAGCCACCCAAGAGACAGCTTTGGATTCTGTCATTATTTCTGTACCACATTATTTGCACGAGGATCTTGCTCTCAGAGCTTTTAGCCAAAAATTGAATGTTCTTCTTGAAAAACCGATGGCCCATACACTTGATTCCGCATATAGAATTCTGGACCAATCAAGAAGATCTGACAATATTTTCATGATTGCTGAAAATAGCCAGTATTGGCCTGAGGTATTAAAAGTCAAAGATTTGCTTTTAGATGGAGTTATTGGTGAGGTTGTTACTGCAAAAGCTTCATTTAGACAGGCATCTGATAAAGATATATTTGATAGTTATAGTGTTTTGAAAAGTGACACTGAATCTAAGGCATGGAGATATTCTTTAGCAGCTGCAGGTGGTGGAATCACAATTGATGGCGGTGCCCATTGGATTCGTCCATTAAGATTTTGGTTTGGTGAAATTAAAGAGACTTTCTGTAAGTTTTCTTATCCTCACCCCTTAATGGAAGGTGAAAGTTTATCTCAAGCAATATTCACCTTTGAAAATTCTGTAACTGCGATTTTTGAAGGTATTTTAACTGAAAAGACAGTGTTTTCAAAAGACTACCCATTTAGAATTACAGGCACACTTGGTGAGATTATGGTTGGTCCTGAAGGCTATGGAGTGTATATTTTTGATCAAGAACATCCTGATGGCTTTCTGTTGTTTGATAGACACGGATATAATTCCTCCTTTTACCATCAGTTCCACGACTTTTATTCTTGTATTGTGTTTGGAAAAACTCCCAATGCCAGTGCTGAATATTCCTTGGGGGAGATGAAAGTTGCGCTTGCAATGGAGAAATCTGACATTGAAAAAATGTGGGTAAAACCCTGCAAAATAAACTAACAATACTAATTCCTTTTCAAATCATAATGGATGAAAACTCGTAATAATTTTATTTAGCTCTTAACTAAATCTTTTGTATTCAATTGTTATGGAGTCGTAAGTGAAATCTATGGAAGTTTGCAATGCGCCAGTTTTTGAATTTTGCAATCAGCCAGTTTTTGAATTAGGTGAGGGCATCTTTTGACATCCTGAGCATAATAGCTTTTGCTGCATCA
>MDTD01196614.1_pt1 | contig 11257 bp, 6 predicted proteins | sample 811221 | NCBI WGS metagenome assembly MDTD01 (sample SAMN05326646, study PRJNA326480) | marine metagenome | isolation source: seawater | place: Pacific Ocean: South West | collected 2011
GATGTCGCCGGCATCGGGCTTGCCATGAGTTTTGCCGACGAGGTCCAGCATACCCTCTTTCCCGAAGAGGTTGTCGGCCTGATTCCGGAAGCAGTCGGCAATACCGCTCTTGCCAGATGGGAATCGGATGGTGACCTTTATGCGCGGGCCATTGAGGTCTGCAACGAAGCACTGGCAGGCCAGGTCCTTGCCGGCATCCTCTGGCACCAGGGCGAAGCCGATGCAGGGGCCATGGAACGTGCATCCACCTATTGTGATCGCCTTACCTGCATGCTGAAAACCTTGCGCGAAGTACTGAGAGCCCCGGAAGTGCCGGTCGTAGTGGGGGAACTCGGTCATTTTCAGATGAAACGGGAAAAGCCAAACCTGTGCCATCTGGTCAATGAGCAGTTGCAGCTGGTCGCCCGTACCGCACCCCGTACAGCCTGTGCCAGTGCCGAAGGTCTGACCGACAATGGCGACATGGTCCACTTCGACTCCCGCTCCCTGCGCGAATTCGGCAACCGGTATGCAGAAGCCTATTTGAATCTGGTTCGCTGATTGTTACAAATTGCCAGATGACCTTGACCCACCTGTATTTTATGGTCAGGTTATGCCAAATTTAGTATATCAATGAAACTTTATGGATAAGTATCAAATGGCAGATTCGGTTAGTAATCAGAAACGGTGGGCAGTGGTGATTCCGGCAATGACGCTGCCATTTATTTCGGCATTCCTTTATTTCATCCTGCTCAGTGGCAATCCGATTGCGACTGGGGTTTATGGCTTTACCAAAATCTTTACCCTGGTCTGGCCGGTAGTCGTGGTCTGGTGGATCTTTCGCCAGAAACTGCCTCCGTTCCGACTAAAGGAAGCACACCATTGGAAGGGAATTCCACTCGGCATTCTGATGGGGGCTCTGATTATGCTGTTTGCCTGGGGGGCCTTGCATACACCGGTCGGTGATGTCGTCAAAGCCAGCAGCGGTGCTATCAAAGAAAAAACCTTGCAGATGAACATCCTGCCTTATTACTGGTGGTTTGCGACCTTTATCAGCGTCTTCCATTCGCTCCTTGAAGAATATTACTGGCGATGGTTCGTTTTTGGCCAGTTGCACCAACTGGTCAAACCGGTAACAGCTCATCTTTTGGCAGGGCTAGCTTTTGCCGCGCACCATGTCGTGATTCTCTCGCAGTTTTTTGGCTGGGGCTGGGGTTTTGGTCTGGGGGCATTTGTTGGTATTGGTGGCATCATCTGGAGTATCATGCTGATACGCCAGAAGTCCCTGATCGGTATCTGGGTCAGCCACGCCATCGTCGACTGGGGCATGATGGCCATTGGCTATATGCTGATTCAGCAGACGTAATGTTTTTGGTGCTTTAAACGACCGGAGATATTCCTGTCAAAATTGTAATGCTAAGAAGTTACTAAAATTCATCTGGATATGAAATATTCTCACCTTTTGCTGGTGCTCTTCCATGGAAAAGGATTGTGCATTTCATTCAGATACGGTATGGTTCTGAACCGGCCACTCATATGAGTATTCAGAGGTGCTTCGCCAGGATGGCGGAGTTTCAGCGCAATGGAGTTTTGAGCGTAAATGAGCAACTATGAAACTGTCGTAATCCGTAAAGCTACCGGCGTCAATGTACTGGGATTCAGGACGCGCGGAGGAATTGCGGAAGTATACAATGCTGTGCTACCCGAGGGTGGCCAGGTCATTCTGCGTAAACTACGGAAGGACCTGCGATTCAAGCTTCGTATGCGCAAACGCTTCATTCATGGCATTCGGGTACGTCGCAAACTGGGGAAGCACCCCAATATCGTTCAGTACATTTCGGAGCAAGGTGGCCTGCAGCCAGCGGAAGTGATCGAATATGTACCCGGCGAGAGCCTGAAAGTGCTGATTGTCTCCCGCAACCGCTGGATCTTTGAACAGCCCTTTGAAGCAGTCAAGCAAGCAGCCTCATCCCTTGCCCATTGTCATGACCGGGGTTTTCTCCATCTGGATGTCAAACCTGAAAACTTTCTGGTGCAATTCGATAATGGTGTAGGTACACTCAAGCTGACCGATTTCGATTTCAGCGTTCCGATCACGACTACCCAGGTTCCGAAAAAATTTGGTGGCAGTCTGCTTTACGAACCACCGGAATTTCTTTCCAGCAAACAGGTATCGGTGCAGACCGATATTTTTGCGTTAGGGGTACTGGCTTACTATCTCTTTACCTTTCAGATGCCGTTTGTCAATTCGTCCTATGACATGCTGAAACGGAAAGAAGGCGAAGAACATCTGGTCTTCAATGACAGCAATAAACGGATCAGCCCGGCCATCAAAAATTTCCTCAGCCTCTGCCTGCATCCCAAACCGGAATTCCGCTACGGTAGTGACAAGGTACTCATGCGCGGCATCCTCAAGGCCGAACGTGAACACGAGAAGTACCTGAACGACCTACGCAAACGTGGGGAGTTGACGAATAACGTCGTCTTCCCCGGCAGCATGTAACGCTTCCCCAGCGTGACAGCATCTATATGGTCACAGCACCTGCTGAGTACTTGGAAATGGTGCTTTGATCAGGATTACTTATATACTGTTATAGTAGCTATGATATTTTGGTCTCAAGCAGTATCCAGGCCGGAATTCAGGCCTGGATTTTTGTTTCAGTACCACTCTTGCAATCAACTGATATATTTACTAATATAGTTTCAAGAAGCAAGATTGGAGTATGCGATGAGAGTCACTCAGCATTCACTGGCTGATCAGTTAGAGCGCGATATTCGCCGTGGTATATACGGTGAAAAGTTACCCGGCCATGGCCGACTGGCAAAGCAGTACAACACCACCCACATCACCCTGGGCAAGTCGATGCGCCTGCTGGAAGACCGGGGTCTGGTCACCATTCAGGGAACACGCGGCACCTTTGTCAATACCGAAGTGCAGATCCCGAAACGGTATTCCCGCATTGCCCTGACTGCGATGATCCGGCATGAGAATCGGGAAATGCCATTCATGGATGTCGTTTCAAGAATCTGTAGTGAGTATGATTTTCAGGTTGTTGAGATCAAGCTGCGACCTGAAGATGACGATGAGAGTCTGGCCGAATACCTGTCGAGCATGCGGGTGGATGGTTTTGTCTTTCTCTTCATGGACCCTTCCCCCTTGCTCATCAGTCAGCTCAGAAACAAGGGGATCGAGTATGCCTGTACGCACCACAAGGATACCGAAGCCAGGATTGCATTTGATGCAGACAACGTCCAGGCCATGAACCTCGCGCTGGAAAAATTCGTGGAGCTCGGACATGAGCGCATATCCTACGTCAATTTCAATTTCGGGCCGCCCCAGCATCTGCAGCTTCAGCAGGCTTTCCGGGATTTTCACCAGCAGCATTTCGGACATGACGCCATTGAGCTCTTTCATGCCCATGCCTATCAGGCAGATTATTTTGAGCAGTTTGGCGATGACTATGCCCGGGCCTATGGCCGGGACGCTGCCCGTTCGCTGCTGGCCATGGCTGAGCCACCTACCGCGGTGTATATCGCCAATCTTGAAGCCGCCGACAGCTTCCGCGAAGAGTTTGCCCGTGCAGGTCGGCTGATACCGGATGATCTTTCCATCATTGTCAGTGGTTTTGATGAAGAAGAATCCAAGCAGGAGCTGTTTTATACCATGATGCTCCATCCTCGCCGAGAGATCATTGCCCGAACCACGGAAAAACTGCTGGCAAGAATCGAAGACCCATCGAGGCCGACAGAACGTATCCTGTTGCCCCGTCACCTTATCTGCCGGGCAACCAGCCTGGCACCCTGTTCCCAAAACGTTTAATGTCAAAAGAGCCCAACCCCATGAAAATCCTCCTGCACCTTACCTGCCTGTTGTTCCTGCTTTTGAATACTCAGGCTGAACTGACAACTCCCCTGCGCATCGACTTTTCTCAGGGAATCGATGCCGATCAGAAGCAGGCCCGGCGCTTTGGCGAAGAGTCAGCTTCCCTCCTGCAACAGATAAACGGCCGTCAGGTGGCAAGTGTATCCAAGGGACAGACGCTTGGTTATAGTCTTCGCCAGCTTGACATGCCGACTGAAGCTGGTCGTTTTGTCTTTTCACTGCAGGTCAATGGTCCGGTACAGGGCAAGGATAATGATCAGATTGCATTTCTGATGGGAGATGGCAGTGCGAAAGGTTTCGTCTCCATCCTGTACAGCGAATCCCGCCACATGTTTGTCGCCGCGATCCGCTCTCCCGGCCAGGGGAAAAACGAATTGGAAATCGGCCATGACCTGACTTTGGGCGAAGAACTGGACCTGGTCTTTGCTTGGGAAGAAAGTCAGGATGGACGGCTGCTTTGCACGCTGAAGGTAGCAGGGAAGCAAAAAGACCTGTCGCTCTCGAAATCAGACTTGCCGCTGGCCGATTTTTCTTCGTTGCGTATCGGCAGTGTCCCCTGGAAAAACAGCTGGGGAAGTGGCCCGATCACGTTTCTGAAGGTGGCGTTGGAAGATTTGTCCTCGATACCAAAACCTTCTTCCCGGCTGCCCGATGCTTCCGGAACACTGGCGACGGTGATGATACCGGAAGGACGTTCCACGCCGATTCATGATGATCGTGATCCGCGACTGGCGATGGATGGTTCGCTGATGACCTGCTGGTGGGAACCGGCACGACCAAAAGGCGTTGACTACACCCGGATTGATATCGATCTTGGCGGAGAATATCAGCTCGGTGGTTTCCGTCTGGCGACGACATTCGGACAACACTGGCAGAACTATTATCTGGAGCAGGCAGACGGGACCTATGCCAAGCGTGAATTTCCGTATGTGGTTCAAGTTTCGACGGATGGGAAAAGCTGGGAGAATGCTTACAGGACGCCACCAGGAAAGCTGTTGCCCAGAAGAACGTCAAATCGGATTGAGTTTGAGGAATCGTGGGTGGGTCGTTATGTCCGGATTGAGACTCAACATGTGGTTGGGTTCGGGATGATAGCGGACTTGGAGCTTTTTGATGCCAATCAGAATCCCATTGCACCATTTGAGAATCTGCGCAGGGTCAACAACATGTTGTCCCGGATTACCCAGATGGAGCGGGATCTGTCTTATGCGGCGAAGGCGCAGGGTTGGCTACAGAAGCAGCACGGGATGGATTTTGCGGTGCCGGAGAAGGGGATGACGGCCCGGCTGGCGGGGATGGGTGCGGAGTTGCGGCAGTTGAAAGCGGCAACGCCGGCACTGCTGGATCGGATTGAAGCTGAGCTGGCGGGGATGGGTGCGGAGCTGGATGCGAGCATGCAGGCGAGTGATCAGGCAATTGACCGGGCGCTGTGGCCGGCGCTGATGGCGGAAGCGGCAACCAAGGCCAAATTGCTGGGGGATGCGGAAGCGGAGAAGCTACTGGCGGCGATCCAATCGGCAGAACACTATGATGAACAGCAGGCGGCATTCGGGGCTTTGATCCGGTACTATCGGAGCCACTTCAGGGCTAAGGAGTTGTTTGTTCGTCGCGATGGCAACCGGTTGCTGACGCCTGATGGCCAGCCGTTGATTCCGTATGGGGTCAATTATCATTTCAGACTGGAGGAAGAGCCTGATTCACGGACGGATACGCAGTTCGGAACGGGGAATATGAGCATTCCGGTTTCGGTGCGGGATATGCGCAACCTGAAGCTCTGGGGCTTCAATACGATTCGTTATGTGGTTAGTCCTGAGAAGCTGGGCATTCGGTTGAAGGATGGGCAGCTGGTGAGTTACAACCAGAATTACATTGCTGCTCTGGAGCGGATTCTGAACTGGGCTGAAACCTACAACATCTACGTCATTATGGACCTGCACAAGACCACCCGTGGGACGGCCCTGACAGGGGCAACCGGTGGGAAAGTTGGCCCGACATCTTCTATGACCCCATATTTTCGGCATGCGTTCAAGGTACTGGCGGAATTAGGGAAGCGGTATTCGAATGTGATCGGGTATGAGGTGCTGGCGAATGAGGCCAATATTCAGGACGGGCTGGCTTATGCCTTCATGCGGGAAATAAAGGATGACTATCAGGATGCCACGGACGCGAGGAAGCAGTGGAACTCCTGGTTGAAAGCCCGGTATGGCACCATGGACAAGCTCCGGGAAGCGTGGGTCGCGACCACCCGGCACCCGGAACTGAACCGGCTGAACGAGGATGAGAACTGGGATTCGCTGTCGGTCAGGAATCCGATTCAACTGGCGATTGAGCATCCGGAATTACCGCATGCGGACAATACCCGGCTTTATGACTGGCTGCTGTTTATTTCGGAGTATTACCGGGATCAGTGTGAAGTCATTATGGAGATTCTCCATGAGGTCGATCCCGGACGGTTGATCACTTTTGAGCAGAGCCATGAGCTGCAGTTTGTCCGGGAGGTCAAGGAAAAGTTTCCAACCCAGAGCCGCTGGATGTGCGACATCGCACCGGCGGGGACGGATATGAATGCCGACCATTACGACATGATCATGGCCCACAAGCTGCCGGCATTTGGCAAGCCATGGTATGCGGGTGAAAACTGGGTGACGCCGTCGTCCTCCAAGGAGTTCAGCCTGATTCTGTCACGGGGTGGCGGTTCGCTGGGTTGGGCCTATGGGCCGACGGGAAGACCCCATTCACGGACTATCGAGCGGGATCGGTGGCTTTCGGAGCTGTGGGAAGTGTGGGCCGCGGCAGCACCGTTTTTTGCAATGAGTGATCCGGCAGTAGATGCGGGACCGGCTGATCTGCTGGTGCTGTATTCGCCGAGTGCTCCCCGGACCTCCTACCTGAGCATGAGCCGGGCGTTGTCCGGCATGGACGTGGAGTGGGATCTGGTTTCGGCAAGGCTTTTCGAGGAGGAACCGGAGCGATTTGCGGCTTATAAAGCGATCCTTGTCTGTCTGGACCGGATTGATCCTGCCTGTGCCAGGCTGCTGGCAGAAGACAAGCGTCCGGTGCTGTTCAGCGGTCGGCAGTGTGTGGACATGCGGCAGCGCTGGGGGACGGGATTGGGGCCGGGTAAGGCCCTTGCCGGGACCTTCTATCAGCCGGAAAGTGCAGCCGCCACGGCCATGCCCGGCAAGCGTGAGATCGAGGCAGACCATGCAGAGTCGCCGGTACTTTCGCTGGCGGGTGAATGGCACTTCATCCTTGATCCAGAGGGCAAGGGAGATCAGGGAAATTTTGCGATGAAGCACGAGTTTGAGGGCTGGGAGAAGATCCCGGTACCGGGAGCCTGGGAAGATGAGGGCATCGGCAATCATCAGGGCTACAGCGGGGTGGCGTGGTATGCGATTTCGTTTGATATGCCGAACGGATTGGAGGGGCAAGATCTGGCATTCAGTGCGCAGGCCATCGACGATGTGGATGTGGGCTGGGTCAATGGCACCAAGATCGGCGAGACGGATATCACGGTGCCATACCACTGGATTACCCCACGGTATTATCGCATTCCGGCAGCAATCCTGAAGCCGACCGGCAACGTGCTGGTGGTGCGGGTTGAGGATATCAAAGGCAAAGGTGGGATTGTTTCCGGGCCGGTCGCAATTGAGGCGTATCGCAATCCGGGGTTGCGGGTGACACTCAACCAGCCGATCGGAGCACTGAAGAAGGGGATGCAGCTTTCCGTGAAGGTGGCACCGGAGATGCCGATTGTGCAGCCTGCGGATCTGGCAGAAGGTACCGAAGTGCTGGCTACCTTTACGGATGGCTCAGTAGCGGCAGTTGCCCGTGGGGACAAGTATCTTTATCTGGGAGGAGACGGGATGGCGCTGAACAGTGCCGTGGACCTGGAACGGGAATTTCTGGCGCAATTTCTCAGCCAGACAACGGTGAAGGCGACGATTCCGGCAACTCAGGTTTCGCAGAACCTGAATGTCCGCCGTCTGACGAAGTTCACCATGGTCGAAAACGACAGCGCTGAAGATCAGGTGGTCAAGGTCGGAGATTTTGCCGATGGACGTAAAATTGCCTGGCATCTGGTTTCAACGCCACCCTATGAACGGATGACTGGCAATCCATCGGCAACGGTCACCATTCCACCAGGAACTTTTCTGGGGATTGTGTATGAGTGAAGCTGTTTTGTCGCCAACCCTTTCGTCGCCAAACCTTTCGTCTCGGGAAAATACCGTGTATCCTATCAGAAGGAGCTACCCATGAAAACACAACACCAATCGAAATTTACGTTGATTGAGCTGCTGGTCGTGATAGCGATCATAGCCGTAATCGCTTCGCTTCTGCTTCCGGCACTTTCAAAGGCACGGGCGCTGGCCCAGCAGAATGTCTGCATGAATAACCAGAAGCAGCTTGGCCTGTCGCTGATCAATTATGCGGATGACCACGACGGTCGGTTTGTGCCTGGTCTGACCCAGAAGAGTGGCTCCTGGATCCATTGGCCAGCTATCATCGTCAGCGAAGAGTATGTCACCGATCCCCGGATTCTGCTCTGTCCCGACGGGGTGCCGAGCGACAGCCACACCAAGGTGCTGACCCAGACCATCAACCAGGCGAATAATGGCAACCTGACCTGGGTCCATTTCCGCTATATCGAATACGGCCTCAACAAGTACTACATCGGCAGCAGCCAGGGCGAAGGCAGCAGCACGATCCCGTATTATCCGAGCGCCAGGGTCACGGATATCCGCAGTCCGGCGAGCACGATCATGCTGGGAGATTCACGCTTCAGTTCAACCCCGACGACCACCATCGGCTGGAGCCAGCTGGTGCATTTTCAGGCTCAGAATAATTCGCACGGAGTTCTGGCGCCGTTGCGGCATAACGATTCCGTCACCATTTTCTGGGCAGACGGGCACGCCTCCATGGACCGCGCTCCGGCAGCCGCGCCATACAGCGTGGAGCCCTTCTCCATCAAGGCGAACTGGGACCGGGAATAACAGTCGCCAGCAGTCGTTTTCATCCAATCAGGTCGCCAAGCCAGCGACCTGATACCCCTTATTGGCCACCCACTCAACAAAAGGAGTCAAAATCCGGTGCTGTACTGATCGCTAAGTTGTTTCACATGCGTTACTCAGGAGATGTATTATGTCTGTTTCGTCCCAAGCCCTGATGGTCACCCTTTGCCTGCTGGTGTGCAGAATCGCGACCTTCGGAGGAGATCCGCTCTTCATCTCAGACGACTGGGAAAATGGTATTTCACCGGAGATGTGGAGTACTCAAACTGAAGACCCTGGCGGCCTTACGGTCGTCGAAACCACCGATTCACATTTTCGATCGGGTGCCTTTTGCCTGAAGGCTGTACTCGATAATAAGTACGCCAACGAAGATGGGCCCGGTATCCCCCTGGCTGATACCACCTATAAACGGGCAGAAGTGGCCCATACTTACCGGGCGGATATCGGTAACCAGTACTTCTATCGTTTCAGTATCTTCCTGCCTGACAATAGTGAAGAGACCTACCCACGCAACAATAACGATGCCAATCCGGCCTGTTTTACGATCATTGCGCAGTGGCATGGCGTCCCGGACTTCGGTCTGGGAGAGCACTATCGCTATCCCAATCTTTCGTTTGGGATGAATGAAAACGGCGAGCTGAAAATCCATTCGGCGACCTCGTCGTTGCAGGTGAATACCAATGCAGATGCGACGAAGATTTCCCATGTGGATAGTACAGGGAACAGCCACTTCGCGGTCCCGAAGAATCAGTGGGTGACTTTCGAAGTCTCGGTCGACTGGCAGTACGACAGCTCTGGTTCTCTGGTGGTCCACATGGATGACGAGCTGCTGGTCGACTACACCGGACCTACCTGCTACAATGACCAGACCGGGCCGTATCTGAAGTTTGGTATCTACCGGACGCCCTGGTTCAAGGAGAAAGAGACTATCTATTATGATAACCTGACGATGCTGAAGAATGGGGTGATTATTCAGCCGGATCGTGATGCGTTTGTGCGCGGCGGAAGCTTCAGAGAGATCAATTATGGGTCGTCCAATACGTTGATGGTGAAAGCAAATACTGATCCTTATTGGCGTCGTGAAAGCTATCTTCACTATACTTACGACTCTTATGCGGATTTTGCCTTCACCTCGGGGTTGCTTTATCTGAGCCTGAATAGCGAAGGGCCGGCGGCCCTGCTGCTGGCAGACCGGGTGGATGATGCCTGGGACGAGTCTTCGATTACGTTCAGTTCCGCCGAAAATCTTGCCTACCTGGGACAGGCCGGGAGCATTCCCGCAGACGCCGCCCTGCTGCAATTGCCCATACCCTCGTTGCCGGTATCAACGTCGGAACTCTCGCTTCGACTCTCTCTTGATCTGCATAATGCGGTGTTCTCGATGCCTTCACGGGAAACGTCGCTGGAAACCCGACACCCCCTGCTTTTTCTGTTGCTGGAATAATCGAACCCAAGCAGGGATGAGGGATTTAGCCTGACTACGTGTTCCGATGTGGCTTCGCACTGGAACATGTAGTCAGTTTTTCATTCGACATCTATCGGGATGGGGGTATTAGTAGTCGATGTACGGAATACTGACTGCCGGGAGCTTTGACGGGCATGACACTTGAGGAAAAGAAGGAAAAACTGGCGGCGATCCTGCGCGATATGCAACGGGTGGCGGTGGCCTATTCAGGCGGGGTGGATTCGACCTTTCTGGCGGCTTTTGCTGAACAGGTGTTGCCGGAGAAGGTGTTGCTGATCAATGCGATGTCGCCGTCTTTCCCGGAAGATGAGGCGGCCTTTGTGCAGGAGTTTGCGGAGTCGTTCGGAATCCGGCTGCTGACGGTTGAAACCCATGAGCTGGATAACGAGGAATACGCCAATAATCCGCCGACGCGATGCTATTTCTGCAAGACGGAGATGTATACGAAGCTGTGGCCGGTCGCCCGCCAGGAGGGCTTTGAAGCGCTGGTGGATGGGGCGAATGCGGATGATCTGCAGGATTTCAGGCCGGGCCATAAAGCGGCGGCTGAACATGAAATCCGGCATCCACTGCAGGAAGCTGGCTTTACGAAGGACGATATCCGGGTGGTTTCGCGCGAGATGGAGCTGCCGACCTGGGATAAGCCGGCGTATGCCTGTTTGTCTTCGCGGTTCCCGTATGGAGAGAAGATCACGTCCTATAAGCTGCAACGGGTTGAGGCTGCGGAAAAGCTCCTGAAGGAGCGGGGATATCGGATTTATCGGGTGCGGAGTCATCAGAATCTGGCTCGGCTTGAGCTGGGAATGGATGAGCAGGACCGGGCATTTGCGGAACGCGAAGAGCTGGTTCGAGCGATCAAGAAGGTCGGATTTGCGTTTGTCTCGCTGGACCTGACGCCTTTTCAGTCCGGTTCGATGA
>MDTD01036163.1_pt1 | contig 11256 bp, 7 predicted proteins | sample 811221 | NCBI WGS metagenome assembly MDTD01 (sample SAMN05326646, study PRJNA326480) | marine metagenome | isolation source: seawater | place: Pacific Ocean: South West | collected 2011
GATCAGGAAACACATTCTGTTCCTGAGCCTGTCCATCGAGAAGCGCCCAAACAGTCCCATCCCGATCCAATAAGCACCAGCCGATGTTGTCCCATTCATCGCCGTTGCAATTCCGCCCCAACACCAGTTGGTGAAAATGGTGCCCCTCGGCTTGTCGCTCAGCGACCCCGTCATCACCATTCCAGCAACTCAACTGTCCGTGGGCATCCAAAGCACAGCCACCGCGCACAAACCTGCCATTCCCCACGTTGAGCGATGCGCCGAGTTCAACATCGACCGCTGTATTGATATTTTCAATCAGTCGCCCGCCCGGATGATCACGGTCTCGGCATTCAACGCGGCCATCTGCCCGTGCCATACAGAGCCAACTGTCCCTGGCGATCGACAGGTCGAGTACTGGGTCGCTGTTTGGCAAAGGTGTAGCCTTTAGATTCCAACGATAATCCTCATGGCAACTACCGTTGCCCAATTGATCCAGCCAACAGGTCCAAAACGAATCATCGCCCGTTTCAAGTCTCAAAATTCCCGGGTGTCGCTGGACTTCCACCGGTTGGGGGCCATTAGCTGCCCCGCCCCAACACCAGACGCCACCAGAGCGCAAAGCACAAAAACTGTGATAGTTACCGGCCATCCGCTTTTGCCGAGGTCTGAGTCGACAATCATCACCACAGACAAATGGGTCCGCTTCGAAGCCCGGTTCACAGTCCTCGAAATCCGGTGACCCTCGGTCGACGATGTCCCGGCGAACAATATCGTCGCCACAACGAGCTGGGATGCAGCCGGTCAGGCAGGCATCGTCTTCGATGGCATTGCCATCGTCGCAGGGCTCAATTCCAGGATTGAAATGCCCGTCACCGCAACGGGCAAATACACAGCTGTTAAGACAAAGATCCGTATTCACTTGATTGCCGTCATCACAGGCTTCGTAGTCATCCTCGCCCAGAGCCAAATCCAAGCGACGCACCCCGTCACCACAACGAGCAGGCTCACAGTTCGACAAACATGCGTCGGTCTCTACATCGTTGCCATCGTCGCAAGCCTCATAGCCCGGAAAGCCAGGCTCGATATCCGTTCGAACAATTCCATCGCCGCAGCGCGCCAACTGACAAGCATTGGTGCACGCGTTTCCATCGACTCCATCACCGTCATCGCAGAACTCGTAGTCATCCTCGCCCAGAGCCAAATCCTGCCGGTGAACTCCATCGCCGCAATGGGCGCTTCGGCACTGTGTCAAACAGGCGTCTTCTTCAACCGCATTGCCATCCTCGCACTCCTCGTGCCCCGGCGAAAAGAAACCATCCCCACAACGGGGCAAACGACAGGTATCACTGCACTCGTCCGTGTTGATCTGGTTCCCATCGTCGCAAGCTTCAAAGCCTAATGCTCCAAGCTCTAAGTCGAGGCGCAGAATCCCATCACCACAGCGAGCGATCTGACAGGTCACCGTACAGCCGTCCGAGTCATGACTGTTTCCATCATCACAGGGCTCGGCTGCCTCTGCATCCGTGCGGCGTATACCGTCGCCACAGCGAGCGAACTGGCAAGTGTTCAAACAAGCATCATGATTCTCTGAGTTGCCATCATCGCACTCTTCACCGTGTCCAGGGGCCAGAATTCCATCACCGCACACTGCCTGCCGGCAATCATTGGTACAGGCGTCTTCGTCATCTGCGTTACCATCATCGCAGGCTTCAAAGCCGAGGTCTCCGGCTTCCACATCCCCCCTGAGTAGACCGTCGCCACAACGGGCCACCTGACAATCCACCGTGCAACTGTCCGTGTTCAGGCCATTGCCATCATCACAGGCTTCGGCTTCATCTCCTTCGGTACGACGAACACCATCACCACAGCGAGCCAGGCGACAGTTGTTTAAACAATCGTCCTCATCGGATCGGTTCCCATCCTCACACTCCTCACCTTCCCCCAAAGCCACAAACCCATCACCACATTCAGCCAAACGACAGTCGTTCGTACAAGCATCTCGGTTGTCATCGTTGCCATCATCACAGACTTCGTAGCCGATCTCACCAGCGTTTTTATCTTGTCGAAGAAAGCCATCGCCACAGCGAGCTAAAGTGCACTGATTAGAACATCCATCCAGTTCATTGCGATTACCGTCATCACAGGCTTCGCCGGCTTCAACCAAGCCATCGCCATCACAGACCAATGGCAAAGCCAAACAGTACCCTTCGTGACAAATCCAGCCCTTATCCAGGCAATCTGCCGAGGTCTCACAGCCCTTCTGAAGGGCAGAGACCGGTCCTGCGATCTCAAAACACCCACTGCACAAAACGACCAGAAGCGGGAAGGACCGAGTGCAACTCACCGGAAAGCGATCTCTGTTATTCCTCAACAAGTTCTGCCGGTGCGAAACCCACCAGAGCTAAACCCGCCCCCAAGGCTGCCAGTCCGCCCCAGCGCAGAGTAACCGCTCGAGATTGCGCTTCCAACAGTTGATCGTAGCTGTCGGTGGTCAAGGCGGCTAAATGACTTGCTTGGGCACCATTCAAATCAAAGATACTGTACCCTAAGGCAAGGCCACCACCCGCCAATAATGTGTTGCCACCATAGCGCATCATTTGGCGCTGGAGCTTTTGCACTGCGCGGCGGTTTTTGACGACCTCAGCCCCCTCGAAGAGGTGCTCCAACGAAGTCTTCGCCAGGGACAAGACAGCCGCAGGCAAATCCACCTCTCGTCTCACCATCTTGCTGACCCGAGCTTTCACCTGCGCCTCCTCCACCGCCAATATTTTGAGATTAAGGACGAATTGCCCGCCGAGTCGACCGATGGTGGGCACAGCCATATAGGGCACGCCGAGTGCACCACCGATCTGCGCCATGCAGCCATCATCTTCACAACCCATGGCTGTCTTTTGCTGCTCCATATCGAGCATTTGCTTGATATCCTCACCGGAGACGACGCTCTCAAAACGACCGCTGTCCTGAAGGTTGGACAGGAGAATATCACTCAACACCCTTGCCATGGATTGCTTCACTCCATGAACCGCCTCGAGGTCGAAGACCGCAATACCCTCCACAGATCCCGTCTCCTTACTGCGCGCAACGGTGGCTTCAGCGCCCACGCCGATCGCATCGAAGAACGTCTGTAAAACCTTCGCAGAAGCTGACTTCACCGCCTCTGGCAGTTTGTCCTCGCCGGCAACCATGACCTGCTCGCGCACGATCACTTTCGCTGCTTCCGTATCCATAATCCGCAGGCTCAGACTGTACTGTCCGCCGACCTTACCCAGGCTCGAGGTCAGAAGATGCCCCACGTTGAGGGCGTTTCCCAACTGCGCCAAACAGGCTGCCTCATCGCAACCAGAGACTGCCTTCTGCTGTTCCAAATCCAAGAGGTTCCGAATATCCTTGCCACTAATCACTGCGGTGAACCGTTGATCTTCGGAGATGGATGCGAGGAGGAGGTCTTCCACCAAGCGACACTTTTCCGGTGACAACTCCTGACATTGAATGTCGGTCGCTGCGAGTTTCGGTCCCGCTGGGGTACCGTCACCCGCAACCGGTGGCACAGCGCCCAAAGCGATCATGACGAGCAGAGAACTCATGCTTAACTCCATCAAGGAGCAGAGTGCACCCTGGCGCCCATAGACTCAAGCCCTGTCCTTCAGGCGTCTAAAGCATCACCAACTTGAATCGCATCAGCCAACGGCGCTTTGAGCTCCCCCAAAGTGGACTCCCAGGCGAGCACCACCGTCGAGCCCAACTCGAAATGTCCCAACTCTTGCCCCTTCGCCATGGGGATCGGAGGATCGTACACTCGATGCTCGTTATTTTGTCCCCCTTGATTGCTGCCGTAGTCCTCATCGAAAGCGAGCCGAATACCACCGACGATCGTTGCGCCGACGAAGACCACATAAACGATCCCCCCCTGTGCGTGACGACACTTGAGAACAACCCGCTCGTTCACACAGAAGAGTTGATCGACCTCAGCGACGCTCACGGGATTCACGGGCCAAAGGGCACCGGGCACACTTCGACGCTCCAGAACCTCAAGATCGGCAGGGCTGTGTACCCGATGATAATCCGTTGGCGCCAGATAGAAGGTGCCGAATTGCCACGCTCCTGGCCCGGGATCCTCGCCCAACATCTCCGCAAGCGAATAGGTGCGCCCCTTAGCCTGAACAATGCGGTCGGACTCCACTGCCCCCCCTTGGGCGAGCACACTGTCCGCAGGACTGACTAAATTCGCCACCGGATCAATGACACGGGCGCCGGGCTTTAAGGCACGGGTAAAGAGATCATGGAGGGTCTCAAAACCGCCTTCCGGCACAACTGCCTCGTCTAAATTAAGGCGGTAACGACGAACAAACCACGGGATAATGGCTTTCGAGACGTTACTTCGGCTAAACCGGCCCGCCATTCGACTGACCGCGTTCTTAGGTACTAAATGCAATCCGCTAATCAAAAAGCTCATGGAGCCGCCGGTAAAAAGGGCAGATCGACCGTACCGAGAAGATGAGCCGGTAAGGTTTTCGCTGCACGGGTAATCTTGGGGACGGCATCATCGCCGCGCCCAAGGAGTTGGAAGCGTTCTCCAGCACTGGTGACCATTTCAACGAGCCCCAGCGGTTGAATCTTTGGCGAGACACAGCCTCGCCCCCGATCCGATCGAAAGGACCGACAGGGAATGACGCCCACAGGCGTTCGCACCTGGCGTTGCCCCTGTTCGGCGGTGCGAGCTTTCTGCTTTTTCGCAGGGTGTCGCGCCTCGTCGATTGCCTTGCCCTGGCTCACTGGCAGTCGGAGGGGGGGGGCATTCACTCCAGGCTGCAGTATGAGATTCGTCATGGTCCCGGAAGCATCGACCTCGTAGGCGATGAGCGCGCCCTGGCCGAGGTTGGCATCCTTCACTTCAATCTCATACCGCCGACGGCCGTCTTCACCGCCTCCGACGACCGCAAATCGAAGCCATCGTTGCGTGCGGCCCGAAGCATCACTCATCGTGTAAGATGCCCAACTGCCCACCCTTGGTGGCTTCACCTCTGGCTTGATCGCTGGTTTCGGAGCCAGCAGAAGTGTGAGCAAGATCGTCACCGAGTTTGCTTACTGGTGAAAGGAAACTGACGGATTCGGAGTGCTGGAACCACGGTGGCTCGGCCTCCCCTGCCCATGGAACGAGCGACAGCCTCGAGTTGAGCGCCAATTCCATCCACTCGCTTGAAAGCCTCAAGGATGCTCTCGGTAAAACGCATGGTGTGAAAACCACCCACCACCTCGCCGCCTTCGATGAGCAAACAGCCGTCACGGGTCAAGCCGGTCATCGTCGCCTGACGGGGGTCAAGCAGTCCGTTAACGTAGTGAAAGCGATTGATCCATAGACCACGCTCCAACCCCTTGACCATGGCTTCGAGGTCGTCCTGCCCTGGCGCCATGTGCAAATGACCGACCGATTCCCCGCCACTTCCATCGCCATGCCCAGTGGAACAGGTCCCGCCACCGAAACGAGCGGCTGAGGCTAACGAATGGGCGACATTTCCGGCGCGACCACCATCGATAAAGGTGACGCGCTGCGGTGCGACTCCCTCGCCATCAAAAGCGCTGGCGACACCAAGTCCCGTGGGCGCGCTGGCATCATCAAAGATGGTGATCGATTCACCCGTAATCTGCTCACCATGACGATTGGCGAGGCAACTCATGCCATCTTCAACGCTTTTGGCGGTGAACGAAACATAACCCATCCAGTCCAGTAACTCCGCCACCGCCGGTGGTTCGAGGACCACATCGTATGCGCCCACATCAAGATCCACTTTATGGCTTGCCGCTTTCGCCTTGAACGTGGCGTCTTCAGAAAGAGCCTGGAGGCCCACTTGACCGCTCTGGGTAAACTGCCCGCACCGGAACCCAGAGCCGGTCGGGGTCTGGGCGATGAACTGCCCATTACCCACGGCATATCGCTGATTCAAGAAGCGGCCGTTGGCTGCCAACAGGGTCTGGCTGCGCATGCTTGTACTCACGCTACCCGCCATCACGACCGAGTCCGCATCTGCCCGAGCAAGAACATCGTGGAGCGTTTGTATCTTGCCACCGCCTTGTCCCCAATCCACCAAGGATGGGTCGCCGAAAGATTCGCTGATCTCTGCTTCCGGTCCGGGCAATTCATACGGACGCTCCAGACTGCCTCCCCGTCGAGCCTGAGCTTCCGCTGCCCTCACCGCTTGATCACGGACCCAAGTTAACCCCTCCCGATCACAACGCTCCGTGGTTGCTACGCCCAGATAACCGTCCACAACGGCTCGAATGGTGACGGAGTGAGAACGAACCGTATGATCGAGAACCACTTCATTGCCACCATACCGGAGGTGATGGGTCTCATCACTGCCGACCTGAACTTCCAAAACACCGGAAACAGCGCCGTCTGCCGCCTGCTCGGCGAGCGCACGGTCTGCCCTCATCAGACCTTCGAGGCGTTCTTCAGCATTCATGATGCGCTCCTCACCTGGACGTTGCGGAACCGGGCAGGAGCCACGCCGTGACCCACATGAGCCAATTGCATCGGATCGCCCTTGCCGCAAAAGTACCAGCCCCAACTGTGCCAGGCTTCGGGACCGCATATGGCATCGCAGTTACCCCAAAACTCTGGGGTTCTTCCCACGTAAAGAGGGTCTCGATACATGGTTCCGAGTTCCCCATTTTTAATCTCCCACGCCACCTCACAACCAAACTGGAAATTGAGTCGTAACTGGTCGATGGACCACGATCGATTGTTGGAAAGTAAAAAGCCGGACTCAGTGTCCGCGATGAGATCCGCCAGACTGCCTGCAGCTCCAGGCTCCAAATCCACATTTGCCATTCGATCGATGGGATACCCCGCCCAGCCATCACTGCGGGCTGTACCCGCGGGCTCATAACCTGCGCGGCCTGCGCTTTGCCAACCGCTGAGATAACCGACTAAAATACCATCTCGAACCAGATCGCTTCGATGGGAAGGCGTTCCATCATCATCCCAACCAAAGGAGCCAAGGGCACCGGATCGGGTTGGGTCACTGACGAGGTTGACGATCTCGGAGCCGTACCGGGTCCCGAGTTTGTCACGCTGCGCCCAGGATCCACCGGCAAGGCTGATCTCGTCGCCCAAGACTCGATCCAACTCCAGGGGGTGTCCGACACTCTCATGGACCTGCAAGGAAAGCTGGCTGCCGTGCAGGATGATGGTGGCGATCTGGTCGGGCATGGGCGGCGCTGCCGTCAACAAGCCCGCTTCGACAGCCACTCGATCGCAATGACCGAGCAGATCAAGTCCATCCACCACTTCCCATCCGCCCTGAAGAATTTCGCCCTCGTGGCTCTTTGGGTAGGAGCGGGATTGGGTGCGACCTTCTTCGCCTCGAGCGATGGCCTGGATACCGCCACCGCAGCTGGTCTGAACTTGATCGAACGCAAGACCGTCCGTAGCTCGAACCCGAGTTTCGTTTTGCTGAGTCACCAGTTGACTCTCGGTGGCGATCACCCTGGACTCGGCCAGAGACATCTTCTCGTTTGCACTAAGAATCAGACCGTATTTCTCATCGAGGGAGACACCAAAGGGATCCTTGACCACCGGCGTCTGCCACTGTCCTCCCTCCGTCGTCCGAGGGTACAATGCCCTTGATTTTGCTCCCCGCTCGACCCGTTGCCGAGCGTTCGCCACGGCACGCTCAACCAGTTGATCCATCGCCATCTCACCGGAAACAACACCGGCCGCCGATCCCCAGACGCCTTGGACGACAGCCCGCACGCAGTAGCCCTGCTCATCCGTTTGCTGGTGATTATCAATCCGGTCACCCCTGGCCGTGATCCATTCCGTACGTCGATTCACACAGCGTACATCGCCAAAATCCAAGCCCTCGCTACTGAGTCGGGACAAAGCTCGATCGAGAAGTTGGTCGGTCATCCTGTTTCTCCAAGTCTCCCATGGCACAGGGGCTTGCGTTGTTCATTCCTTTTCCGCCATTCAAGATCCGCCTGGAGGCACTGTATGCTCAATGAAATTCTAAACCGTTTAGAAGAGAACCCCGGCTCTGGGGTCATCTTCGACCTTGATTCCACCCTCTTCGACAATGGTCCTCGAACCTGGCGCATTTTGTCGGAGTTTGCCCGGCACGAGCGAAGAGATCTCATCGAACCGATGCAACACTTGCAACGACATCGACTCCCCTACGACCTTGGCGCCATCTGCGAACTGGCTGTACCTGGGGAAGGGGCAGCCATTGCAGAGTCTGTAAAAGGGTTCTGGGCAAAGCGCTTCTTTAGTGAGGACTACATCGATTTTGATGAGCCGATCACCGGTGCGGTCGAGTTCGTCCAAGCCTGCCATCAGCGTCATGCTCGAGTTATTTATCTGACCGGACGTGATGTGCCAGGGATGATTATCGGTACCAGTCGTAGTTTAAGAAACTGGGGTTTTCCGATCGGTGTGGCGGGCACGGAATTGGTACTGAAACCTCGATTTGAAATGCCCGATCCCGAGTTCAAGGCGGAAGCGATTCGAAGTATTAACACCCACACCCCCAACGTGGTGGCAACCTTCGAGAATGAAGCGAAAAATGCCATCGCGTTCCGTGAGATTTGGCCCGATGCCGTGCACCTGTTGTTGGAAACCAACTGGGATCCAAAACATCCAACGGAACTGAGGGAAACCTTCGACACGATCCATGACTTCCGCATGGAGACATGATTGAGGCGCTCGGACCTCACTCAGGCCTTTTGGGGCGGGCTGACTGCCTGTCTGCTCATGGCCTCCTGCGCTCCGACTGATCCCCAAGAATTTGACCCAAGCCATCCCAAAGACCATCTGCTGCGGATGAATCACCTACAGGCTGTGGGAACCCACAACAGTTATCACCAGATCCCTCCTGGTGGCGCCGATACGTTTTGGGATTATGACCACCTGCCCCTTGATCAACAACTGAACGATCAGGGGGTGCGGAAGTTTGAGTTGGATATTTATTGGGATCGAGATCAAGGCACCTTTGAGGTGTACCACGTCCCGGTGGTTGACCATTGGACGGTCTGTGAAACCCTCACATTGTGTCTCGGACAAATTCAGAGTTGGTCCGAAGTTCATCCCGGGCATCACCCGCTCTTCATCATGATCGAACCCAAAGAAAGTGATCTGGATGAAGCGGGCGCTGCGCTCTGGATCGACCATTTGGAGCAGCGCATCGATGGAGTCTTTGACCGAGCCCAAGTGATCACCCCCGACGAGGTCCAGAAAGACGCAGCCAGCTTGCGCGACCAAATCACGAAAACCGGCTGGCCGCTCCTCTCCGAAGTTCGAGGAAGAGTCCTTTTCTGGGTCAATACCGGCGGAGTCATTCGCCGAGTTCTCGATCGAGACGGCCAGGATCTATCTGGCCGGCTGGTCTTTGCGGAGACAGATCTTAACTCCCCCGTGGGCTCCATCACCAACTTCAACACGCCGACGGCCGACAATCTCACTCAAATCCAAGCAGCCGTCTCTGAAGGCTTTATCATCCGCAGCCGTGCTGACGCCGACCCGATGGATGTCCTTGCCGGCGCCATTGAGCCCCGCCGGCGCTTGGCGTTGGACAGCGGGGCTCATTTACTCAGTACGGACTTTCCCGGCGATCATCCCCGCACCGACTACGTGTTCAAGATGCCTGACGGGAGTCCAAGCCGGTGCAATCCCGTGAATGCTCCTGCGGATTGCCTGTCGAGCGATATTGAAGATCCCAGCCGCTTGGCTCCACCTTGAGCTTATCCTTGTTAAATCCAGAGAACATCGATCGCCTGGAACGTCTATGCCAGTGGGATGACCCGGGTCATTGTGCGCAGGGCAAAGCGCTCGCCGAAAGCCTGCTCGGGGAGGTTTGGAACACACTCAAACTAGAGCCCCTTCTCGAAAAGCCAAAACTCGCGGATTTTGAAGCCCTTTGGCTCACTTATTTTTTTGCCGAGTGCCTTCAAGAGGATCAAATCGACCCGAAGAAGTGCCTTTCCATCCTCCCCAAACTTCCAAGAAATACGACGCTCGCTCGACAACTCCTTTTGGATTGGCCCCGGGCCGGTCGCTACACCTATCCAAGCTTCGATCTGGGCTGGCATCTCGTCAACGCCGGACTCTACCAAGCTCGTCAACTGGCAAACGCCCAACTGTTTGAAGAACTCCTCATCGGGGTCGAACTTTCGCCGAACCGGGATGGTTTCAGCGTCGATCCAGAACGCAGTCTTCTACCGGTGAAAGAGGGCTTTGAAATCCTGATCGATCACGAGATTCGAGGACTGGTCGGCTTTGCTCCCGATCAATGCAAACGGGCCAATTCGCTTCGATCGGGCATCGAAAGGCTCGTCATCGATGCAAGCTTCGATGTGTACAAATGGGAACGAGAATTTCCGGTGGATTGCAGTCCCATCGCTCGCTTTGAAAATCTACAGTCTTTGGAGGTCTCAGCAGCCAGTCCGCTGATCCAATCGAGCCGTCTTCAGAAATGTAAAAAGCTCAAGGAACCCATTTTTCACAACTGTCACTTGCCCTGGACACAACAAGCACAATGGAGTCTCGACGAGTTACGCCAAGCGGCTGCGGGTAAGCCCATCTTGCCTCCCTCCTGGAAATCGGCCGATTACATCTGCCTGGAGTCGGGAAACCGTATTCATATCGAGGTCTACGGCGACCCCTATCACCCAAAAGCCAGAGCACCGGAACCCCTTCAATTCAATTTCGATCTGGACAGTGTCGAAGCGAGGATCTTGAGACAAATTCTCTCCGAAAGAGAACAGGAGCGACGACAAGGCCTTCTGCTCGCCAATAAGCATTTGGAAGCCAGCAAGCGAGTCGTCTGGGTCGAATCTGGAGACCTGGAAACCTGGGGAAGTTTCCCCCGTGTCCAGTGCCCCAATACAACCTTAGTAGGCGCATCCCTCTTCCCGGAGGTTCTCGAACTCATTCTCTCCCGTAAACCTCACGAATTTGCCGGGTTAAAGTCCATGAGCCTGAAAGAATGCCATCGCATTCATCATCTGGATTTCCTTGCCTTCCTCCCCAGTCTGCAGACCTTGAACATGCGACGATGCGAAAAGCTAACCCACCTGAAAGGTCTGGAGTACGGCACGAAGCTTCAACGCCTGAGTCTCCGAGGTGCATCCCAATTGGAAACACTGGCCGGCATCCAACACTGTGAGCAACTGGTAAGTTTCGAGATCAGTTTAAACGAACGTTTACACGATCTCGGCTTTCTCGGATCCTTGGCGCATTTACGTCATGTTGAAATGGGCTTTTGTGGGTTTCGAGATTTA
>MDTD01072433.1_pt1 | contig 11256 bp, 8 predicted proteins | sample 811221 | NCBI WGS metagenome assembly MDTD01 (sample SAMN05326646, study PRJNA326480) | marine metagenome | isolation source: seawater | place: Pacific Ocean: South West | collected 2011
CGTTACCGTGCTAATCACTTGCCCCTAACGTGGTGAGCGGTACAGGATTCGAACCTGTGACCCAGTGATTAAAAGTCACTTGCTCTACCAACTGAGCTAACCGCCCGCAAATCTGTTTTGCAGATATGGCATGGTATACTGACCTGAACCAAGACTGTAAAGTGTTTTATGAAGTTGGACTTTGTTCTATCAGAGGAAAAAATCCTTTGAATTGTTTTGATTTTAGCCACTTTCATCTAAGAACGCCGCAGCCATGCGACGACTTACCTCGAGAGGCACGAATGAACTTATATCCCCACCGTATCGCGCTATTTCCTTTACAAGAGAGGATGCTACAAAATGTTGGCTTTCTGATGCGGTCAAAAAGATGGTTTCAAGGTCAGGCTTAAGACGTTTATTCGCACTTGCCATCTGGAACTCATACTCGAAGTCAGAAACTGCACGCAACCCCCGAATGATGAAACATGCACCTTTTTGGCGAGCAAAATCAGTCAAAAGCCCGGTGAAGCTTTCAACTTTTATATTTGATGAGTTTTCCTTATTTTTTTTAATAAAGTCAATTTGTTCTTGAACGATATTTAATCTTTGTGGCAATGAAAAGAGTGGAGACTTACCGCTATTTTCTGCGACGCCAACGACCAATTTATCACAAATCAGACTGGCCCGTTCGATCATATCAATATGACCAAAGGTCAAAGGATCAAATGTCCCCGGATAAAGACCGATATGAATTGTCATTTTATTGCCTACCCCTCGTAACCCTTATCTGAAAAGACATTCTTCTGCTCACCATTTGAAGAATCATTCTCATCTGTTTCTTGGCCATCGTCCGCATCACGAATAATCCCGACTGAAACAACTGTTTCTTCGCCATCGACTTCGAACAGCCTCACGCCTTGTGTTTTGCGACCGGCAATACGGATCACATCTCCCTCACCGCCATCAACACGAATGCGGATAACTTTTCCTGCGTCCGTAACAAGCATCAATTGATCTTCTGCAAAGACCGTGAAAGAGGATACAACAAGTCCATTTCTTGGCGAGGTTTCGATATTTGCAACCCCCTGCCCGCCACGGCCAGCCTTTCTATATTCCCCAACTGAAGTTCGCTTTCCATAACCATTTTCAGTAATTGACAAAACGAATTCCTGTTCTGGGTCGCGGATTACACACATCGACACAAGCTTATCGGCATTCAATAGACGCATCCCGCGTACACCAACTGAATTCCGGCCTCTGAATAATCTGATATCTTCCGCCGCAAATCGAATAGCCTTACCATTGCGTGAAGCCAAAAGAACATGGTCAGATGGCTGGCATGGCAGAACGCCGATCAAACTGTCACCTTCCGCCAATTTCATAGCAATCTTTCCATTCCGCATAATGTTGGTGAAATCAGAAAGCAGATTTCGCCGCACTGAGCCATTTGCTGTTGCGAACATAATGTTCAAACTGTTCCAACTATCTGCATCCTGTGGCAGTGGCATTACAGTTTGAATTGTCTCTTCAGGTGCAATTGGCAGCAAATTTACCATAGCTTTGCCTACAGCTTGTGGCGAGGCTTCTGGAAGCTTATAGCATTTCAGTTGATAAACCATGCCTGTCGAAGTGAAAAACAAGATAGGCGTATGGGTATTAGCCACAAACAGACGCGTGACAAAATCCTCATCTCGTGTTTTCATGCCTGTGCGACCTTTGCCGCCCCGGCGTTGGGCCCTATAATCTGATAGAGCAACCCTTTTGATATACCCCCGGTGACTGACCGTGACCACCATATCTTCTTGCTGAATCAGATCCTCATCATCCTGTTCAGCAGCAGCATCGGATATTTCAGTACGCCGCGCTTCATCCAGCCGATCGTGGGTTTCCTGTAATTCACTTAGAATAACGTCGGTCAACCTATCATGGCTAGACAAGATGGATAGATAATCTGTGATTTGTTTAGCAAGCTCTTTTGTTTCCTCAGCTAATTTATCGCGTTCCATGCCCGTCAGACGTTGGAGTCGGAGTTCCAATATTGCTCTTGCTTGAGCTTCTGACAGTTTATAATGACCACCTTCTACCAAATGCCCAGGATCATCAATAAGCGCAATAAAGGGTTCAACTTCCTGTGCCGGCCAAGCCTTGGCCATAAGGTCTGTGCGTGCCGCTTCCGCTGTCGGCGATTTCTTGATCATCTCGATGATTTCATCAATCGATGCAAGCGCGACCAGCAGTCCAGCTAGAATATGCGCTCTGTTTCGAGCCTTATCCAATAAAAACCGTGTCCGTCTCGTGACCACATCCTGACGGAACAGACAAAAAGCGTTGAGCACATCCCTGAGACCCATCTGTTCAGGGCGCCCATTATTCATGGCCAGCATATTGACAGCAAAACTGGTTTGCAGTCTTGTATGGCGGAATAGCTGGTTCAAAACCACATCACCGGCGCCATCCCTTTTAATCTCAATGACAATACGCATCCCTTTACGATCTGATTCATCACGGATGTCAGAAATTCCTTCAATTGTCTTCTCACGAACTAACTCGCCAATCCGCTCAAGCAGTTGTGACTTGTTAACCTGATAAGGGATTTCGGAAACAACGATCTGCTCACGGTCCCTCGTTGTTGTTTGTACTTCTGCTCTGGCCCGCATCATTACAGACCCACGGCCAGTGCTGAAAGCATCTTTGATTCCTGTCCGACCCATAATTAGAGCGCCTGTTGGAAAATCAGGCCCAGGCACAATTTCTCTCAATTCATCATCTGAAATATCAGGAGTGCGGATCAAAGCCATACATGCTCTAATCACCTCACCAGGATTGTGTGGCGGGATATTTGTGGCCATGCCAACAGCAATTCCACCTGCTCCATTTACCAAAAGATTGGGAAATTCAGCTGGTAAAACAGACGGCTCCAACTGTGTCTCATCATAATTTGGAATGAAATCAACAGTATCTTTATCAATATCTCGCAACAGAGATTCAGCAGCCTTTGCCAAACGCGATTCTGTGTAGCGCATGGCAGCAGCAGGGTCACCGTCTACAGACCCGAAATTCCCCTGCCCATCAACAAGCGGAACGCGCATGGAAAAATCTTGCGCCATTCTAACCATGGCCTCGTAAATCGAGCTGTCACCATGCGGGTGATAATTACCCATCACATCACCGACAATGCGGGCAGATTTTCTTGGAGGCCTTGACCAGTCATAATTGCCTTCCATCATGGCGTAAAGAATACGCCTGTGAACAGGCTTTAACCCATCGCGCACATCTGGCAATGCTCGAGAAACAATCACACTCATCGCATAATCCAGATAGGATTTCCGCATCTCATCAGAAATGGAAATCACCGGATTCGCTGGTCCTGTCGGCACCTCAGAATCGCCCACGCTTGTCTCCTCACCCTATCTGGAACAAAACCAGTCTGTGCCAGCAACATCTAGCATTTTTATACCATGATAAAGCACAAAAACACCAGATATTGTTATATTTTTTGGTGAACAAACAACAAGCGTAGATCAAGATGTAAATGGGGAAAAAGAAATGAAAATTTCTTCCTAAAACGGAATATCATCATCCAAATCATCTCCGCTGGCCATTGGAGGCATAGCACTTCCGCTGGTCATACCAGATACCCCCATGCCAATCTGATCTGTCCCTTCTAAAGACGGCATTGCCCCAGTCCCTTCATTTCGCGATCCTAGCAATGTCAACTCGCCCCGGTAGCGCTGAAGAACCACTTCTGTTGTGTATTTGTCAACGCCTTGTTGATCTGTCCATTTACGGGTTTGCATCTGCCCCTCCAGATATACTGTGCTGCCTTTGCGCAAATATTGTTCAGCGATGCGCGCAAGATTTTCGTTAAAAATAACAACTCTGTGCCATTCCGTGCGTTCACGCTGCTCGCCGCTGTTGCGATCTTTCCAGCGCTCTGATGTCGCAATGTTCAAATTGACAATTTTTATGCCGTCCTGAGTGCTTCTTACTTCCGGGTCACGCCCAAGATTTCCAAGTAAAATGACTTTGTTTACGCTGCCCGCCATGGCAATTGCTCCTTGCAAAACAGAGGGGGTTTCAATAGTGACTGTTAATCTAACATAGTTCAGTAAGAACAAAACAGCCTTTGCTTTATTTTTTGAATATGTAAGGGTGTCGGCGCGCTTAATTGGACTATATTTTAGCCAACCGTAGGATTAAGCCACCAGTCTGGTTTTAGAAGGCCTCATCGAAAGGGAAATTCAGATTATGCCATCACAGAACGGGTCTTCAGAACAGCGGACTATCTCTGTCAGAGGTGCAAGAGAGCACAATCTGATGGATGTAAATATTGATATGCCGCGTGATAAGCTGGTAGTCATAACCGGCCTATCGGGTTCCGGTAAATCCAGCCTAGCCTTTGACACCATCTATGCTGAAGGACAGCGACGTTATGTGGAATCGCTGTCTGCCTATGCGCGTCAATTCCTTGAAATGATGCAAAAGCCAGATGTGGACCTGATAGAAGGACTGTCACCGGCGATTTCCATTGAACAGAAAACCACATCTCGTAATCCGCGCTCAACTGTCGGCACAGTAACCGAAATCTATGACTATATGCGGCTATTATGGGCTCGGATTGGCATTCCCTATTCGCCGGCAACGGGACTACCTATCTCTTCTCAGACCGTCAGTCAGATGGTTGATGCACTCCTTTCTATGCAAACGGGAACACGGCTTTATCTGCTGGCACCTGTGGTGCGGGGACGAAAGGGTGAGTATAAAAAAGACATGGCCGCTTATTTGCAGCGCGGATTTTCACGTGTGCGCGTCGACGGAGAGTTTTATGAGCTTGATGCTGTTCCTGAACTTGATAAGAAGCGCAAACATGATATCGAGATTGTTGTTGACCGCGTTATTATTAAAGATGAGGCAGAAAACTTGGCAACGCGGCTGGCTGATTCGTTCGAAACAGCGCTGAACCTGTCTGACGGGCTAGCTTATGCTGATGATGCCACAACAGGTGAGCGAAGCGTCTTCTCAGCAAGGTATGCCTGTCCCATCTCTGGTTTCACAATTGATGAGATAGAACCGCGGCTATTTTCCTTTAACAACCCGTTCGGGGCTTGCCCTGATTGTGACGGGCTCGGAGTTTCTTCACATTTTGATGCGCATCTTGTGGTGCCTGAACCACACATATCACTTCGTCAGGGAGCGCTTGCGCCATGGGCGAAATCGACATCAAAATATTATATTCAGACCCTTGAAAGCCTCGCCAGAACTTTTGGTTTTTCTTTGGATGTGCCATTTGAAGACCTTGATATTCAGGTTCAGCATGTTCTGCTTCATGGTAGCGGCGATAAGGCAGTTGAAATGGTCTATGATGACGGTCTTCGTTCTTACAGTACAACAAAACCGTTTGAAGGGCTACTGCCGAATCTCTCACGCCGCTATCATGAAACAGACTCCAACTGGGTCCGTGACGAGCTTGAAAAGTTCCGTGCGATTCAACCTTGTGAAAGTTGTAAGGGAAAGCGCTTAAAGCCAGAATCCCTTGCCGTACGGATAGCTGATAAGGACATATCTGATGTTGCTGCGTTATCCATTGGCGATGCGGAAAAGTGGTTTACGAATTTATCAAATAGTCTATCTCAACAACAATCAGAAATTGCCGTCCGGATTATGAAGGAAATCAATGAGCGACTTGGTTTTTTATCGAATGTGGGTCTGCGTTATCTGAATTTGTCCCGTAATTCTGGTACATTATCAGGTGGTGAATCACAGCGGATCAGACTGGCCTCTCAGATTGGTTCGGGCTTGACAGGCGTTTTATATGTCCTGGATGAACCTTCAATTGGACTACATCAACGCGATAATGACCGACTGCTGGCTACTCTGACCCGCCTGCGTGACCTAGGTAATACCATTCTGTTAGTTGAGCATGATGAGGATGCGATCAGAGCAGCGGATTATGTAATTGACATGGGTCCTGGTGCAGGAGTACACGGAGGCAAGGTTGTCGCAGCCGGCACGGCCAAAGAGATTATGGCAAATAAAGATTCACTGACGGGTCAATATCTAAGTGGAGTAAAGGCCATAGACATTCCTGCTAGTCGGCGCAAACTTCAGACAAAACGGATGGTCTCCCTGTTCGGTGCATCTGGAAATAATCTGCAGAATGTTTCTGTTAATTTTCCCTTGGGTGTGTTTACTTGCGTGACAGGTGTATCAGGTGGCGGTAAATCGACATTGGTTCTAGAAACATTGTGGAAAGCCCTGTCACGTCATTTGCACAAGTCCCGTGAAATCCCTGCCCCTTATGACAAGCTCACCGGCATGGAATTTTTAGATAAGGTGGTTGATATTGACCAGTCACCCATTGGGCGGACACCGAGGTCAAATCCGGCAACCTACACAGGGGCGTTCACGCCAATCAGAGAATGGTTTGCAGGCTTGCCTGAAGCAAAGAGCCGGGGCTATAATCCGGGACGTTTCAGCTTTAATGTTAAAGGAGGCCGTTGTGAAGCCTGTCAGGGCGACGGCGTAATTAAAATTGAAATGCATTTTTTGCCGGATGTATACGTTACCTGTGAGACTTGCAAGGGCAGACGGTATAATCGTGAAACCCTAGAAATAATTTGGCGTAACAAATCCATAGCCGACGTTCTTGATATGACAGTTGAAGAAGGTGTTGAGTATTTTAAAGCTGTGCCCTCGATCCGTGATAAACTACAAACAATGCTGCGTGTGGGATTAGGCTATGTGCGAATTGGTCAGCAGGCAACAACATTGTCTGGCGGTGAAGCACAGCGCGTAAAGTTGTCAAAAGAACTGTCACGGCGCGCCACCGGAAAGACGGTTTATATTCTGGATGAGCCAACAACGGGCCTCCATTTTGCTGACATTGCTAAACTGCTTGATGTTTTGCAGGAACTGGTAAAGGGCGGTAATACAGTTATTGTGATTGAGCATAATCTGGATGTAATCAAAACTGCTGACCACATCATTGATATGGGTCCTGAGGGTGGTGATGCTGGTGGACAGGTAGTGGCCACTGGCACACCAGAGCAAGTTGCCGCAAATGCCCATTCACATACTGGTCGTTATCTCGCTCCTCTTCTGTTGGGCCATACCAATCAAAAAAAGGTATCCTGACGCTTATGTCCGACAAAATGCTTCATATAATTGGCGGAGGTATGGCAGGCTCAGAAGCCGCTTGGCAAGCAGCCGAAATGGGCGCTTCCGTTATCCTGCACGAAATGCGGCCTAACCGGAAAACAGATGTCCACCAGACAGATAACCTAGCAGAACTAGTATGTTCAAACTCTTTTCGATCTGATGATGCGACAACAAATGCGGTTGGAGTCCTGCATGCAGAGATGCGCATGCTCAACTCTGTGATTATGACAGAAGCTGACAAAACACGTGTACCTGCAGGAGGCGCTCTTGCTGTAGATCGAGTTCTATTTGCAAGAGGTGTGCAGAGCAGACTGGCTGCACATCCCAATATAACCATTCAGCGTGATGAGGTAACGGAATTACCGGATGATAATATTGGTCAAGTCATAATTGCAACTGGCCCACTTACCTCACAATCGCTTGCAGACTCAATAAAGACAGAGACTGGCGAGCGCGACCTAGCATTTTTTGATGCAATTGCGCCAATTGTTTACTTCGACAGTATCAATATGGATATCGCCTGGTTTCAGTCCAGGTACGATAAAACTTCTGCAGGAAGTGATGGGAAAGATTATATCAACTGCCCGATGACGAAAAAACAATATATCCAGTTTCTTGAGGACATGTTAGCAGCTGACAAGATGTCTTTTCGTGAATGGGAACAGAACACACCCTATTTTGATGGGTGTATGCCAGTTGAGATTATGGCAGAAAGAGGTCGGGAGACGCTTCGATACGGCCCCATGAAGCCTGTTGGACTGACAAATGCACATGATGGTACCAAGCCCTATGCGGTAGTGCAGCTTCGCCAGGACAACAAGCTGGGCACCTTATTCAATATGGTGGGCTTCCAGACGAAAATGAAATATGCTGAGCAAGTGCGTATTTTTAAGATGATCCCCGGCCTTGAACAGGCACAATTTGCCCGTTTAGGCGGACTGCACCGTAACACTTTCATCAACAGTCCGAAACTGCTCGATGGGCAGATGCGATTGCGCTCAAAACCACATGTTCGTTTTGCAGGCCAGATAACAGGCGTCGAGGGTTATGTTGAATCTGCCGCAATTGGGGGGCTAACAGGCCGCATGGCAGCCTGTGACCTTACAGGTAAAATCTGGAAGCCACCGCCTGCGCAAACCGCACACGGGGCTCTTTTGTTGCATGTTACAGGCGGTGCGATGGCAGATAACTTCCAACCTATGAATGTGAATTTTGGGCTTTTCCCAAAGTTAGAGGAGCAGCATACCGGCAAACGGCGCCTGCGGGGACGAGACCGCAAAGCGGCCTATGCCAGACGCGCATTAGTCACAATGAAGGATTGGTCAGGTAACCATAGCTTTCCTCTGCCGGAACTCTTTGCTGCTTCAGCATGAGGGTGGCCGGAAGATGACTTGGTAGAGCAAGCCAAAAATCAGAAAGGGTGTTTTTGTCACATCACGTTCTGCAACTTGTCTGGCCAGATATGCTAGGCAGATTAGAAATTCACTCCCCTTTCCTGCTTGTGTATAAATTCCATCAGAACTTGGCACATTCACGGACTGGCCAGCCCGGCTAAGAGCAACTGAGCGGCCTATTTCTTTTGCAAGCTCGGGCCGCTTTAGACCCGCCTTCACAGACATGAGGTAGATAAGTTGTGCCCAATTATCAGTTGAGTCAGACTTGCCGAGCTGAATTGATTGTCTCCAGCAGTCAATCAGAGAGAATATATCCTCTGCTGTTAGCTCACCGGATTTAAGTTGTTGTTTCAAATGGGCAGAAAGTGGGCCTGCCGACTCGCCATCTGTGTCAAGCTGGTCTTGCCACCATTGCAGACGTATCATTGCCAACATCGGTTCAGACACTTGTGCTGCAATACGGTCAAACTCCAGCCCCAACAATAGAAGCGTTGATAATGTCGCTTTCTGTCTTTCTGGCTGGAACAAAAAAGCCAGGGCAAGACGGGGAGCATGCTGGCGAAGACTTTTATAGGCCGTTTGTTTCACCATTTTGTCTCATTGGTTTGTCGTCCTTGATTCCTTTTACTCTACAGCCAGCAAACCTGCCGCGGCTGCGCGGCCTTCTGTGAGCAAAACATTCCAGGTCCGGCAAGCAGCTGCTGTACTCATCACTTCGAGCTTTACGCCCTTTTCACGTAATGTAGAGGCGATATCAGGCAAGTGGCTCTTCGGTCGTTCACCAAGACCAAGCACGAGCAAATCAACATCTGTATTTTTTAGGCGGCTAAGAAGATCATCGGCTAAAATATCCTGTTCTGTCGTAACGGGCCAATCCATGGTTTGGCGTTGCAGAACAAATTGCGCACCAATCACACTTTGCTTTGCAATTCTGAATCCACTGTTGCCATAACTATTTATAATTTGCAACTGACCGTCATCTGGAAATTCTTTTACATAAATCAATGGATTATGTTTTTCTGTTGTATGTTCAGACATCTTTTGGCCTTATCAAATACCGCCCACTTCTTGTCCCGTTGCCGACGCTGATGCTACCGTTCATATTCAGGCACGGGGGCTGAATTATCCTCATCATCATTATTTTTAAGATCAAAACGCGAGATTACCCCTACCGCAACAAAAATTGAAGAATAGGTGCCAATAGTCACGCCCCACAACATTGCCATAGCAAAATCCCTTAGTACAGCTCCACCAAAGATGATAATCGCCAGCAAGGCCAGCGAGGTTGTGACAGAAGTCATTACTGTCCGCGACAGAGTTTCATTCAAGGATTTATTTAGAATTTTAACTTGATCCCATGATTTGTATTTACGCAGGTTTTCGCGGACCCGGTCAAACACAACAACGGTATCATTAATTGAATAACCAGCGATTGTGAGAATCGCAGCAACAGTAGAGAGATTAAATTCAAAGCCAGCCAGAGCAAACAATCCCACCGTAGAAATCACATCATGGCTTAGAGCAATGATGGCTGCAATTGAGAATTGCCATTCAAATCTGAACCAAATATACATCATAATCGCCAGAAGAGAACAGCCCACTGCTAGCATACCCTTTTCAGCAAGTTCAGCTCCAATTGTGGGGCCAACAAACTCAGTCCTGCGGATATCAAAGATCTCTCCCAACGTTTCTGTGATAAGCTGAATAGCCTTAATCTGAGCGGTTTCATCCCCTTCCTGACGCTGTACTCGTATGAGAATATCACGTTCACTTCCAAAGCTCTGGATTGAAATATCACCAAGGTTCAAACGACTTAGATCTGACCGAATTTCTGCAACATCAACAGCGGTCTGTGATTGGGCCTCAATCAGTATACCGCCTCGGAAGTCAATACCCAGATTCAACCCTTTGCCAAAGAATAGTCCTGTCGAGACAAGCACCAAAAGCACTGAGAAGGCAGCTGTCAGGCGCATGTGATGCAGGAAATCGAAAGCCAAATTATCGGGGACAAGTTTTAATCTGAACATCTTTTATTTCCTGTCTACAGCACAAGCCCTTTAGGTTTTTTTGCATCCGCCCATAGGACAATAAATAATCGTGTAACCATAATCGCTGTGAACATAGATGTCAGAATGCCGAGAGACAGGGTCACAGCAAAACCTTTTATCGGGCCTGTTCCAAAAATAAAGAGAAACAGAGACGCAAATAACGTGGTCAGGTTTGAATCAATGATCGTTGAGATTGCTCGCTTATAGCCTGCTTCAATAGCTGCTCTGACTTTCCGTCCAGCTCTCAGCTCTTCACGCACGCGCTCAAATATGAGAACATTTGCATCAACAGCCATCCCCATCGTTAGCACAATGCCAGCAATACCAGGCAGTGTAAGTGTGGCTTGCAATGCGGATAAGGCGCCTAAAATCAAAGTAATATTTACGAACAAGGCCCCTACAGCAAAACTGCCAAAAAGGCCGTAGCTTGCAACCATGTAAATTATAACCAGAATCATGCCAACCACAACTGCAATCTGGCCAGCCGCAATAGAATCAGCTCCTAGGCCCGGGCCAACAGAACGCTCCTCAAGCACTATAAGCGGAGCTGGAAGCGCCCCAGCACGTAAGATCAATGACAGCTCTTGTGTTTCCTCAACAGTAAATGTCCCCGTTATCTGGCCATTCGTAAAAATCTGTGCCTGAATAACAGGTGCGGAAACCACTTTACCATCAAG
>MDTD01078225.1_pt1 | contig 11255 bp, 13 predicted proteins | sample 811221 | NCBI WGS metagenome assembly MDTD01 (sample SAMN05326646, study PRJNA326480) | marine metagenome | isolation source: seawater | place: Pacific Ocean: South West | collected 2011
GCTGGAAAAGCGTTGTTTAGAAAAGTAATAAAAGGACAAGAAATATAAAAATATGGATAGAGAAGCTTTAAAATGGTTTAGAGAAAATAGTAGTTACACTGAAAATAGTGGTTCAGTTGGTCAAACTCCCATACAATATGTGGGAGGTAGAAATGCCGGATTTAACTTTCCAGACAGAGCACAAGTAACACCGAATAAATATTTTGGTACACCAGCAGAATTCAACGCAAATTTTCAACCAGGTAAATTTGTGTCAGTAGAAAGTCCCCCTAATGAAGGTAAAGTATTTTTTGCTGCTTATCCCGCAAATCCTAACGTAACCACAAGAACTGTTTTTCCTGGAAATGCAAACAATGATAATGGTAAAACAAGTGGAAGTCCTTTACACTTAGTAAAACTTTACTTTGCGGGTAGAACATCCTTAAGTTTAAATACAAACCAAAGGTCTAATAATTATAAAACATGGTCATAATAATTTAAAAAAATGGGAAAATTAAAACAAATATCACCAAATCAAAAATCACTAAGAACTGTGTTGGTTCCATTTAGTGGAAATGGTTGGAACACAGTTACAGGGTCATCATTAACATTTACAGCAGTACAAAGAAATGCTACTAATGGTAGAGCTTTCTCTAATTTATACTCTTCATTTAATTTACCCGCTACCTCAGCACAAAGTAGTACTTTTAATTCTACTTTTACAAGAACAGGATTTTCTGGACTAAATCAAGATAATATAATTGTTGTTGACTTACCTAGAAATAGTTATGGTGAGTTAATAGATGGTAGAACAATAAAATTAGTAATACCTAATAATACAGGGACTACCTATAATTTATATAGTTCCTATTATGAACCAGAACCATACTCCTCTGATAATTCACCCCAAGGAGCTTACTTTGGTAATCCAAATGTTCAAGTATTAAATGTAAAAGCAACACCTAGTTTAAACGCTACGAATATAGCCTTTTTATTTTCTGATAATATTAAAAAACCACAACTAGCAACATCTAATACAAGTATTAGTACTTGGGCTGATGGTTGGCAAAAAGACATTACCCCAGTAGGGTATCAAGGTGCATCAGCTGATAATTTTAGATTTATAGATGTAGTAACAAGTTCAAACACACCAAAAGCTTTCGCACAATCACAAGATAAACCAGTTGGTATATGTTACTTAGATAAAGGTTTTGTTGTAATTACTGACCCAGAAATTGTAAGTAACACAACTAGAGGGTTCCAATTTTCAGGAGCTTCATCAGGTGGTACTAATGATGTACCATATGGTGGTAAAACAGCAGCTTCTAATTTAAATACATTATCATCTGCGTATACACAAATATTTTTCACTTCTAGTACATCTGCTAGTTGTAGTTATTATTCTTTTGAAAAACAATATGAATTAAGTATAGATGTTACCGCTGAGTCTGGTGAGTTCTATGTTACTGAAAACCAAACAGCTTCGAGTTCAGATTCACCTTACTATGGTGCTGGAGGTACAGACACTGGTATAGAGTTTAGAACACCTTATGGTGAAATACTAAAAGTTTGGAATTTAACAGATGTTACTGATGCGTTTATTACAGAGGTAGGACTTTATGACAATAATAATAGATTATTAGCGATAGCTAAACCAGACAGACCAATTAAAAAACCAAAGAACGAACCAGTAACCTTGACTTTAAAGTTAAAATTCTAATATTTGTATTATGAATAAAATTGGAAATAGCCCAAAAGTCTTGGGACTGGACATCTCAACTAAAACAATAGGGTGGGCACTATTTGACATACAAAAAAAAGAATTATTAGAATTAACACATTTTTCACCTAAAATCAAAGGAAAATATGAGAAGGTAGAAGAAATGTTATTAAAAACTGAACAATTCAAAAAGAAAATACTTGACTATAAAAATTTTGGTATAACAAAAGTTATAATAGAAGAACCTCTTTTAAATTCTAATAATATTAGAACAGTATCTACTTTAATGAGGTATAACTCCTTTATAACCAGAGTAATTTACGAAACTCTAGGACTGGTACCAGAATTTATATCTACATACAACTCAAGAAAATACGCTTTTCCAGAATTATTTACTGAAAACAATAAAGGTAGAAAAGTTTTATTTGGTAAATATGATGTTGGGTGTGATAAGAAACATATAATATGGAAACATGTTTCTGATAGAGAACCACACTTAACGTGGACCTACACACGTAATAATACATTAAAAAAAGAAAATTACGATATGGCAGATGCCTATACGTGTGTTAGAGGTTTAATGAAACAAAAAGAAATCTGGTAATTGATTAATCCCTTTTTAATCCATATATTTAATTTATGGAAGATTCCCCATTACTAATAGAATTATTACAAGATGTGTTAGGTGAAATAAATTCACACTACCCTAACAAGGGTCAAATATCTTTTGATTGCCCAGTATGTTCATACGACATTAAAGGTTTAGATACTGGGGATGGAAAAGGTAATTTTGAAGTAAACTACCATCAAGGGGTTTATAAATGTTGGGCTTGTTCAGAAACATTTAACACACATGGTTCGTTAAATAAATTATTTTTAAAATGGGGAAATAAAAGAAATAAATCCACATGGGAACTAATAGGTGGTGATTTTATAAAAAAATCAGAAAAAAAATATAAAAAAGTAAGACTACCTAAAGAATATATTTCATTTAATAAAGGAAATAAATTAACTATACCATATAAAGAAGCTTACAATTATCTAAGAAAGAGAAATATATCGGATAAAATAATCAATAAATACTCAATTGGTTACACAACGGAAGGTGAATATAGAGGTAGAATAATAGTACCTTCTTTTGACTCTGAAGAAAACATTAATTATTTTGTGTCTAGGTCATATATTAACCACAAAAATAAATATAAAAATCCTGAGGCTGAAAAAGATAAAATAATATTTAACGAACATTTAATTAACTGGGATGAAGACATATATTTAGTAGAAGGTGTCTTTGACATGTTTTTTCTGGATAACTCAATACCTATTCTGGGAAAAAATTTAAGTGATAAACTTTGGAAAACTTTATATGATAAATGTAAAAAAAATATAATTATTTGTTTAGATGGGGATGCTTGGAAAGATGCTGAAAAATTATACAGAAAATTAGAGGGTGGGAGACTCACTAATAGAGTAAGACTCATAAAATTACCTAAAGATAAAGATGTAAGTGATTTAGGTGGTATACAAGGACTTGAAAGAATTAAACTATTATGAAAATTGTAAAAGAATTAGCGAAATTTAATAATATAAAATTTCATGATAAAGAACATAAATATTATTTAAACGGTAATAGAACCAAATCGGTAACTTCAGTAATAGGCAAATACAAACACCCATTCGATAAAGATTACTGGTCACAAAAAAAAGCTGATGAAAGAGGTATAACTAAAGAAGAGATAATTAAAGAGTGGAAATATAAAGCAGATTTTTCTTGTGAAAAAGGTTCGGCTTTCCATGAGTATGTAGAAAATTATTTAACAAACAAATTATTTCCATTTCCAGAACATAGAATAACAGAAGCTTTGGGTAGTGAAGAAAATATGTTAGAATGTAAAGAAGTTGTAAAAAAACTTATAAAATTATTTGATAAATTTTATGATGATTCTTTCGGTAGATTAATACCTGTTAGAGCTGAGGTAGTTGTTGGTGATGAGGAATGGGGTGTTACAGGTATGATTGACCAATTATTTTATAATGAAAAATCACAAAAGTTAGAAATTTGGGATTGGAAAACTAATAAAGAGATTAAAAGAAAAAATAAATGGCAACAATTTAAAGAACCACTATCTCATTTAGATGTATGTGAACTAAATACTTACTCATTACAATTATCTTTTTATAAACTAATTGTTGAAAGAAACACAGAATTACTACTAGGGGATTCTTACATAGTTTGGTTCAATGAAAATAATGAAAAATACGAAATAATAAAATGTTTTGATTTTAGAGAAGAAATATTAAAAATAATGGAAAATGAAAAATAAAATTGTAAAATTAAAACTAAAAGAATTATACCCATCTATCGAATATAAACATGTAGCTGGTAAAAAACCTGGTTTTTCATGGCCAAAAATAAAACCTATAAATATTTTTTTTAAAGAAAAAATGGATAACTCGTCCACTCGTAGTAAAAAAGATAAAACTAAAGAAGTAGACATATATGAACACCCTCAATTTAAAGACATAACAAAAAGTATAGAAAAAACTGGATATGAACCACAAAAACACGGATACATGGATGTAGTATTTTTTAGGGGTGAAAAAAAATACAAAGTACTAGAAGGCAATCATCGTCTTGTTATATTAAAAGAATTATACGATGAAAATTATGAAATAGAAGTTATGGTATCTGATTCTATGAAGGAAATTATAGATACCTACGTAAAAGATTTATATACTAAATTTACATTTAAAAAAGTACTAAAATGGTTCTATGAAACCATATTAAAGGTACTTGACACACTAGCCACAATACCATTATTCTTTATCCCTTTAATATTTTATGTTTTAGGGTGGCAAGTAGCTAATACTTTAATAGGTATATTTTTAGTTATATTAGTGACTTTATTCCCTAAAGAAAATATTTTAATGAGGTGGGTTATTAAAAAAACAGAAAAAAACACCAAACTTAATCTTATTATTTTTAACATATTTAAAAATCTTAAATTTATTTGTTATATAGTTATAGCTCTTTGGTTATCTTACAAATTTTTATTTGAAAGTTTTTATGTGTTTTTAATTGTAATATTGATAAGTTACTTTATAAAATTTACATTAGAAAAACTAACCGATGATGACCACGCAACACTAAAAACTGTTATAGAAAAATATAAATTAAAGAATAAATGAAAGTGATAAAAAAAATAATACATTATTCTGATTTACATTTAAAACTTTACAAACAACATGGAAGGGATAAAAAAGTATTGGAAAAAGCACTTATAGAGTGGAAAAAAATTAAACCGGATAGAATAGTTTTTACCGGGGATTTTGTGCATTCTAAAAATCAAATGACACCAGAATTAATAAATTTAATGTCCTGGTGGTTCCAAGAAACAGCAAAAATATGTAAATGTGTTTACATAATTGGTAATCATGATTTTTTAGAAAATAATATGGATAGAATGGATGCACTTTCTCCAGTCTTAAATGGTTTGAACAACCCTAATATTGTATATCATAAAGAAATGGGTTGTTATGAAGATGATAATATATTATGGTGTGTGTATTCTTTAACTAACCATAATATTAGACCTAACATACCAGAGGAAAGTGAAAAACTTAAAATAGGACTTTTTCATGGACCTATTGAGGGTTCCTCTAATGATTTTGGTTTTGTTTTTGATGAAGGGTATAGCATAGACCGTTTTATTGGTTGTGACGTTGTATTTGCGGGTGATATACATAAAAGACAAAGATTTAATATACCTGGTGGTGGAAAAATATATATGGTGGGTTCTATGATTATACAAAATTTTGGTGAAAGTATAAAAAATCACGGATACGGTGTTTATAATGTAGAAACCAATAAATATCGTTCACACAATCTTGAAAATTCACAACCTTATCTTAACTTTAAGATTACAGATATAGAAGACATAAACAAAGAAAATGAAATTTTAATAAACAAATAAAAATATGAGTATAGTAAAAATAAACTTTAAAGCTAACTTAAAACATGATTTTTATGAGTATTGTAAACTTAATGAAATTGAGGATTACGAAAAGTTCATTCAAAAATGTGCAAAAGATGGTCTTAGTTTAGATAAGTATGGTATCGCTCCATTCCTACCTAAATCACAAATACAAGAAGTTCCAGTAGAAAAAGAGGTGATTAAAGAAGTTATTAAAGAAATTCCAGTAGAAAAAGAGGTAATAGTAGAAAAAATAATTACTAAAGAAATTGACAATACTGAATTATTAGATAAATTAGAAGAGTATAAAAAAATTATACAAGAAAAAGAAAATAAAATAGAAGAACAACAAAATAAAATAAAAGAACAAGAGGACGTATTAGAACACTTTAAAAACGTTACAGTAAACAGAAGAGCAAAATACATGAAATCCTCAAACTTAAACGATACTTATTTAGATTAAAATTATGGAAATATTAATATGGATTTTAGCAGCTTATGGAATGTCAAACATACTAGTATATGGTAGTATATTTGAAAATTTAAGAGATTGGATAATACTTAAATCAGAATTTTTTGGTGACCTAATACAATGTATGATGTGTACATCTACATGGGTAGGATTCTTTTTTTCGTTAGCATTTTTTTCTCCTACAGTAGATTTGGTTTTAATTCCTTATACTCACGTGTTTTTTGATGGTATGTTAGCAAGTGGAGGTGTTTGGGGTTTAAATGCTATCATTGAATGGTTTGAAGAAAATAAACCACCTAAAGAAGATTAACGATTCATTGTAGATGGTTGTTTAGACCCTTTATCGGAAGGAAATAAATTAGGGTAAGCTATGTGTGGGTTAATAGACTTATTTGGGTACGGATTCCAAAGAGCATAATGTAAATGAGGACCATCACTCCTACCCGCTTTGTCATATTCAGGACTATCACCTCCACTTACACCTAAAGGAAAACCTTGAGGTACTTCTTGACCAACAATTGTATTTTTAGGTAGAACAAAATCCATATGACAATATTGTACTTCTGTACCATCCATACAACCCAGTAATATCATACCACCACAAGCAGATACCCCATATTCTGACCTTTTAACTTTACCATGACAAGTAGCTACTACGGGTTGATTCTTTACGTCCCCCGTAGTATCTAAATCAACACCGTGATGTTTTCTCCCCCATCTATTTTTGTTATAATGACTATTAATAGAACCTTCTTTATCGGTATACATAATAGATGTAGGCAGTGGTGTTATGTTAGGACTAGAAGAACCATTACCACCCTTAAATGTTCTAAATGCTTTTGTAGCAATAGACACAGTTTCTGGGGTTAACTTTCTTAAAGCTAACCCATCAACTTTTTCCCAATCTATATTTTTCCAGTATTTAACTAAATCTTTAAAATCTTTAAGACTATACTGTTCTACTAAATTAGTGTATTGATTTTCTGTAATTCTAATTTTCACTTCATGTTGATTTATACTAATAAATATACGATATTTAATACATGGAAATAGAAAAACTAGAGAATCCTTTTATTAAAGTTACTTGGGAAGACATCCCTGAAAATTTTACACAAGAAAAACTAAAAAGAGTTAGAAGTTATTTTCAAAACAAATACAACTCAAGAAACGTTACAGTTTTAACTAAAGCTGTAGACAGAAACACTGATAGTGAGTTAGATATAGATATTGAACAAAATGTTATGGATACTAACTATCAAAAAAATCTAATGACTCAATTTGTTGAAAGTAATGATATGCAAGTAGATTTAAACCTTCTTAAAAGATTAGATGAAAAGGTTAATACTAAAATGTCAGAAGAAATGACAATAGATACTCACTACAAAAGAGTTTACGTAAAAAATATAAAATTTTCTAATTTTCTTTCATTTGGTGATAACAATAAATTAGATGTTAATTCTTTAGGGGGTATAACAGTCATTGACTCTAACCCACCTAATTTTGGTGGTAAATCTGTATTAGCGGTGGACTTAATATTATTTTTATTTTTTAATACTACAACTAAAACTACAAAAGCAATAGAAATATTTAATAGATTTAGAGGCGTAAATGAGGTAGTAGTACAAGGAGAAGTTGAAATAGATGGTAGAGATTTTACTATCATTAGAAAAGTAAAAAGAAGAAAAACAAAAAGAGGGGATTGGTCAGTTAGTACAAGTCTAGAATTTTTAGAGAAAAAAGCAGATGGAAGTCTACAAAATTTTACCGGAGAACAAAGAAGAGAAACAGAAAATTTTATAAAAGAATCAATCGGTACAATGAATGATTTTTTATTAACAGTATTAACCACAGCTTCTAACATAGAATCTATAATAGAATCTAAACCTACAGAAAGAGGTAACGTACTAAGTAGATTTGTGGGGCTAGAAGTTTTAAAAGAAAAAGAAAGTGTGGCTAAAAAAATGTACTCGGAATGGTCTAAGAAACTAATATCAAATGTTTATAATGTTGAAGAATTAAAACAGGATATTAAAAATTTAAAAGAAAAAAACTTAATATTAGCTGAAGACAATCAAAAAAATAACAAAAATTTAAAAGAAACTAAAAATATTCTAGAATCCAAAAATGATTTAAGAGATAAATTAATAAGTAAAAAAATAACAGATATTGATAGTGAAATACAAAATGTTAATCCTAGATTAGTAGAAGAAAAATTAAATGAAGAAAAAAATAATTTAATTTTATTAAGTAATAAATTAAAAATTTATGGTGAAAAAGAAATGCCTTTAGAAGTTGATTTAAAGATTCTAAATTCAGAAATAGAAAAAAGAAATAAAATTAATATGAGTAAAGTAGAAAATAAAACTACTTTAAAAAACGTAGAAAAAAACTTAAAAAATTTAATAGAATCAGAAGTTTGTCCTATGTGTAAACAAAATCTTAAAGATGTTGACCACACTGAAGAAATAAATAATTTAAAAATCCAAAGTAAAAAGTTATTAGAAAATATTGAGTTAGAAGAAAAAAAATTAAAAGTTTTAGACACTAATATTGAAGATTTAAATAATAAAAAAATAGTTTTTGATGAATACGAAAAAGAAATACTAAAAAAAGAAAGATTAGTATTAGAGATAGCACAGAAAGACCTAACAATTAATAAAATAGAAAGTAAACTTAATAAATGGAAAGAAAACAAAGAAAAACTAGAAAATAATTCCAAAATAGAAAAAGAAATTTTAACTTTAAATTCTAGTATTGATAAACATACAAATCAAAAAGATAATTTAGTTAGAGATATAGAATACAATAAAAACACTATAGAAACTAATAAAAATTTTATTATTGAAAAAACAAATAAAATAGAAAAAATAAATAAAGAAAATGATGTAGATAAAATATTTCGTGCTTATCTCACAGTGTATGGTAAAAACGGTATAATTAAAACTATAATGAAAAGCATTGTCCCAAAATTAAATAATGAATTAATGAGACTTCTTTCTGATGTTACAGAATTTTGTGTTGAAATAAGAGTTAATGAAAAAAATGAAGTAGAGTTTTGGATGGTGGATAATAATACTAAAGTAGAAAAGTTAGTGTCTGCTGGTAGTGGATTTGAAAAAACCCTATCAGCTTTAGCAATTAGAACAGTACTAACCAAAGTCTCTTGTCTTCCTAGACCAAATATTACTGTATTTGATGAGGTTTTAGGTAAGGTAAGTAATGAAAATTTAGAACAAGTAAGCGTGTTTTTTAATAAAGTTAAAGAATATTTTGAAAATATATTTTTAATCACACATAATCCATTAGTAAGAGAATGGGGTGATAATATAATAACAGTCACTAAAAAGGACAATGTTTCCACCCTCAAATAAATATTTATAATTATGGGAACAAGAATTAAAACTTATTTTCTTTTTATGTTAGGAAATTGGAAAACGCATAATGTTAATCCAAAATTATTAGAAAACATAAAAGAGGTTATGGAAACTATAATTGTGGGTGACGAATTTAGTTTTATAACTGGGGATAATGTAATTGTAATGTCTTTAAAATCACATATGAGTTTTGAAGAAATAGATGGAATATTACATGAATTTTTAAAACCAGATGTTGCGGCCTTTTTCTTAATGCCTAAACCACGTAAATTAAGTTATCGATTAGACCACAATTTAGAAAGACATTTGTTTGGTACAAAATCTATAATTAAAAAACCTAACTACATAGACCCTACACTAGCTGCCGAATTAACTAAACAACTAAAATCAATAGTAGACTTTAAAATGTCACAAATTAGAAAAAGCATGAACATAAATAGGGAAAAAAATGTAATAAAACCATTGACACTTGACGAATTATTGGATAAAATTAATGAAAAAGGTATGAAAAGTCTTACCGAAAAAGAAATAAATTTTTTAAATAATTATAAAAGTTAATATGAAATTAGATACATCCAACTATAAACTATCCTTATTCACAGAAGATGTTTGTGAAGATTGCACTAAAATTAAAAAAATCTTACAAGAAAATAACATTCCATTTTTTAATAAATCTATTACTAGAGACGGGACCAAAGAAAAAGACAATAATCGTTGGGATTACATAGATGCTGAAAGAGAACAAACTTTACCTTGGTATACACCAGTTTTAATTATAGAAGATACATCTGGAAATATAACATACATTCCTTCAGTACAAGACAAAAGCAAGTTTGAAGAGGGTAGTTGTATGGAAGAAGTAGAAGAAGTGTTAGAAGTTCTTAAACCCTACTCAATATAATTCTATAAATTACTTGTAGAATTAAAAATTATTTTTTATTTTTGTAGACATAAAACAATAAACTGACAAAAAGTCAGTTAAAATATTGTGGAACAATAATTGTATTATTAATAATAAAAAATAATCTATGTCAAAAAATATATTTATAAATCAAGCAGAGATATCTCACTACTTAAAAGATGTTAGAAAAATTAAAGTACTAACCAAAGAGAGAGAAAAAGAATTGGCTGAAAAAATTCTTAACCCAAAAACAACTTTAAACGAAAGAGAAAAGATAAATTTAGAATTATTGGAAGGTAATCTTAGATTTGTAATAAGTGTCGCTAAAGACTATCAAGGACAAGGTGTAGATTTACCTGATTTGATAAATGAAGGTAATTACGGTTTACTTAAAGCTGTAAAAAACTTTGATTGGAATAAAGGTTTTAGGTTTATATCTTATGCTGTTTGGTGGGTAAGACAATCTATATTACAATGTTTAAATGAAAATGCAAGAACTATTAGACTCCCGGTAAACATAATCCAAGAACTACACAGGCAAAAAAAGCAAACAGGTGAAAAAATAGAAAAATTAAATAGTAAGTTAGCGTTATTACCTACAACTATTAATTATGATAGACCAATAAACGAGGAAGGTGATACTTTAATAGATTTAATTGAAAATAAAGATGCTGACAGTCCAGAAGATAGTTTTAAAGATGAGTTTAACTTAAAAAATGAATTAACTAAGTTAATGTCTTCTCTAGACCAAAGAGAAAAAGATATAATAATAGATTACTATGGTCTTAACGGTACACCTATGACACTACAAGAAATTGGGGATGAAATAGGATTA
>MDTD01100139.1_pt1 | contig 11255 bp, 10 predicted proteins | sample 811221 | NCBI WGS metagenome assembly MDTD01 (sample SAMN05326646, study PRJNA326480) | marine metagenome | isolation source: seawater | place: Pacific Ocean: South West | collected 2011
CGAACCTGCGAAGCACTATGCAGCGGATCTTGAGCCCGCCCCCTTTGACCACTCGGGTACACCTGCACCATCAGGAGTACGGTACCCCACTTGAGTTCAACGGAATCAGGCTTGTTTGAGGGAGGGGACCAGAGGAATGGTTCAAGGAGCGCTTACAGAACGTGGAGTCGGGGAAGTTGCGCGGATATGGATGAACATGATGCTCTCTCGGCGAGTGAGCTCGATCGGATCGAGAAGGCTATTTTCGAAGTTGCCCGGCAGCAGAGAGGAAAGAGAGTCCCAGTATCGCTCCCATTTCCTGACTTCTGGGATCGTGCAGTCCACCTGGTTATTCATCTTGAGCATGAAGCCGACAGGATGCGGAGGGATGGTGTAGGTAGTGCCAGACTGTCAACAGGAGTTCGAAGAATGGCGAACATCAGAACGCAGATCAGGAATCTTGCAAATCTGCGTCTAAACGCTCTGACCAGTCATGCGGTCATTGGCTCGCTACTGGAAGAAGGAGGATCTCGCGGCAATGGGAATTCTATTGAGTGGTCCAGAATGGATCCGAAGGAACGGGCTTTCCACTCAGAGATTTCAAGGGGGGTTGATCGATTCCGCGCTCAGACGTCTTGGGATGTCCTGATGGGGATCGAGGAGTCTAGCGGGGAAGAGGCAGTCGGAGTTCCTGATCTTAACCGATTTGAGGATGAAGAGGAATTGGATGGATTGGCACCTTTTCCAAAGCCTTCTCCCGAGGAGGAAGTTGAATGGGATGATCCTGAAATGGATGAGGAAGATAGGATTAGGACTATCGATGACGGGTATCCTGAAGCGCCCTTGAATCCAGCCTCTCAGGATGTCAAGCATGATTTAGTCAAGATACGAATAATCGAAGATAGCGATGACCCGATAATCAACGAAGATGGGGATGAGATTCGTATTGTTGAGGGCGAGTTCCACCTTTGTTCCCAGACTATGAGTGAGACTCTAATTTCAATCGGACTTGCTGAATTAGCAGAAGTGTAATTCAGGTAATGACCAAAGGCCTTGGGTTGGACTCTTCGCAGCATGCCCGACAACGGTTCAGTGACAGACATCATGATTAAGAAGCTGAGGAAGGATTTCTCAGACGACCCTACTGCTAAAATCATACAGAATGCTGTTTCGAATGGGCATCTGATAGACGTGGCTCTTGATCGAGATCTAGTTCAGACAATGGATTCTAGTTTCAGCATCAAGCTCGATGATTGGTCAGTAACTAATCAGAAATCTAGTGGCAGGTGTTGGCTTTTCGCTGCATTGAATCTGTTCAGACCGGGAGCAATGAAGAAGATGAATATCAAGGAATTTGAATTTAGTCAGGCTCATATCCATTTCTGGGATAAATTCGAACGAGCAAATTGCTTCCTTGAGTCAATTATGGATCTTGGGAAGAAGTCTGTAGATGACCGCACAGTGCATTTCCTTCTTAGCGACCCAATCGGTGATGGAGGTCAATGGAATATGGCCATGAATCTAATTCGAAAGCACGGCCTTGTTCCAAAGTCGGTATATCCAGAATCGTCATCCAGTAGTGCGACGAGATGGATGAACTCGAGTCTGAGAGATTTGCTAAGATCTTCTGCATCTGAATTGAGAAAGATGATCTCTGACGGTTCATCCCTCGGTGAAGTTAGGTCGAGGAAAGAGGAGCGTGTTGCTGATGTATGGAGGCTCCTATGCATGCATCTTGGTACGCCGCCTGAGTCGTTTGATTGGCAATGGAGAGACAAAGATGGAGAATTCCACAGGAAGGGTGTAATGACGCCGAATGAATTCGTTTCAGAGTTCGTAGATATTGATTGGGATGATTTTGTTTGTCTTGTTCACGATCCCAGAAATGAAATGTACAAAACATACACTGTGGATAGGCTTCAGAATGTTGCAGGTGGTCCTCCTGTGATGTATCTTAACATCCCAATCGATGAGATGAAGCGGATTACTATGGAGATGCTTGAGCAAGGTACTCCAGTTTGGATGGGTTGCGATGTGGGTAAGCAGATGCACAGGAAGCGCGGTCTTTGGGATGCTCGCCTGTACGATCTTCAGTCGCTATACGGGTTTGAATTTGGGATGGACAAAAAGAATAGGTTGGAACATGGACAGACAGTCATGACTCATGCGATGCTTTTCACGGGCGTGGATATCGTGGATGGGACGGCTCGAAGGTGGAGGGTGGAGAATTCCTGGGGTGCGAAAGATAGTGGCGAAAAAGGATTCTACACGATGAATGACAGTTGGTTCGATGATTACATGTTTGAAATAGCAGCTCCACGTGAGTTGCTAGATCAGAAGATGGTATCTGGTTTGAAGAGCGAACCTGTCATCCTTCCAGCATGGGACCCGATGGGTTCTCTCGCTCGGGTAGATGAGTCTTGACTATTGCTCAAGCAAGGTTCCTGAGTGAGAGTTCAATCGTTACTGAGTCAGGAATTGGGATTCTCAGAACGTTTCTCAAAGCAGTCTCATCTTTTGCAGTGTTGGTTACTAACTCTAGGAGTCTCTTGTGTATTCGCATCTCCCAATGATCGTAAGTCTCTGATCCCTCTCCAGAAGGTGCTTTCCTGCACGGCACGACTAGTCTTCGGGTTGGAAGGGGAATTGGGCCCCTCAGCTTAACTCCGGACTCGTCCGATATTCTCTTTATCTGAGAACAAACTGTGTCCACATCTTCGTGATTCTCTCCGGTCAGTTTGATTGTGGTGACTACTGGCATCCAGAGTACACCCCAAACCTCTACGGATCACGCCTTCTTCTCGATCTTGGCACAGACGCCTGCAGCCACTGTCTTACCCATGTCGCGAATTGCGAATCTGGAGAGTTCAGGGAAGGCATCCTGCTGCTCAAGGGCCATTGGCTTGGTAGGCTGGAAACGTACTAAAGCTGCATCACCGGACTTCAGGAATGCCGGAGTCTCTCCGGTCTTGAGGTCTTTGACGAGTTCCACGAACCTGACAGCAACCTGGGCTGTGTGTGCGTGGAAGACTGGTGTGTATCCAACGCCGACTGCCTTTGGTATGTCCATTATCTGGATGTTGCCGAGGAAGGTCTCGTCGTGTCGGACGTACGTCGGCGGGTTATCCTGGTATCCTGCGATGTCCCCACGGCGGATATCAGTTACAGCGAGGCCTCGGACGTTGAATCCGACGTTGTCGCCGGGCTCGGCCTTGTCCACCATAGTGTGGTGCATCTCGATGCTCTTGACCTCGGCCGACTTCTGGCTTGGGTTGAACACGACTGTCTTTCCTGGATTGAGGACTCCGGTCTCGATCTTGCCGACGGGTACGGTTCCAATTCCGCCGATCTTGTAGACATCTTGGATAGGTAGCCTTAGTGGGCGGTCGGTTGGCTTTGGCGGCATTGTGATTGCATCGATGGCCTCGAACAGAGTTGGGCCGTTGTACCACGACATGTTGTCACTCTTGTTGTAGATGTTCTCACCCATCTGGGATGAGCCTGCGATGAAGTTGATGCCGTCTGGCTTGAATCCGGCCATCTTGAGGAGGTTTGAAACCTCGGCCTTAACCTCGTTGTACTTGGCTTCCTGGTAGTCTACACCGCTGATGTCCATTTTGTTGATGTTGACTATCAACTGCGTGACGCCGAGAACTCGAGCGAGGAATGCATGCTCCTTGGTCTGAGCGTTGACTCCGTCATTAGCGGCAACAACTAGCACAGCAGCATCAGCCTGACTGGTTCCGGTGATCATGTTCTTCACGAAATCACGGTGCCCGGGAGCATCGATGACAGTGAAGTAATAGTTGGGCGTGTAGAACTCCTTGTGAGCTACGTCGATCGTGATACCGCGCTCTCGCTCTTCCTTCAGTCCATCCATGACGTATGCTAAGCCGAATCCGGCCTTACCTGACTCGGAGGCCAGTTGTTCGTTCTTATCGATTATGTGCTGTTCGATGTGACCGCTGTCTAGAAGTAGTCTTCCGACAGTGGTTGACTTTCCATGGTCGACGTGACCGATGAATACAATATTCAAGTGTGGCTTGCTCTTATCTTCCCATTGTGAGCCCATGTTATACACCTCTATGGTGAGCCGGCGACTTTGGGCCCGTATTTGAACCTCACTCACAGAAAATGCGATTATGGGCATCGGTCGGAATATGCATATCAACGCCAAATCAGTAATTCCGAGAATACTGCAGCTCTATGGTGAATAAATTGACGCGCGTATTGTGGCTCTCATCATTGGTTAAGTCAACAGACCAGGTTCCTGGTTGTAATCCGCGAACGGTTCCTCCGGATATGACTTGGATAACGCAGTATTCGTCGCTACCACAGTCCCCTTCATCTCTGTTTTCATCATCGATGCCTGTGGTATTGGCGACCTCGTATTCTTGCGATGTCGTGTTGTACATGTACAAATCAAGCCTGTTTGCTGTGGTCGCCCCCCCTATTCCCCCGATGGGCTGGTCGTCATCTTCTTGCGGATAGTCTAGGTTCACCCTCAGATACCTAATCCGGTCTTTGCCGTCGCCATACTTGACAGGGAAGTCCCATGCCATCTCAACGGGGTCTCCAAGACTCCGATCTATTACGAAGTCTGACCATGCTCCTCGATAATTGATGTAGACGGTGATCTTGTCGCTATCTGTGAGGCCGTTGCTGGAAGTCACGGTGAGTTGGACTTCGAAGGCCCCCCCATCGCTTATTTCGAAGGATATATCTCCATTTTCGGAGCTTGACATGTCCACATCGTTGTCGCTAATGCCATCGCCATCTGAATCTTCCGAAGTGTCAAGATCCCACTCCCACGTGTCAATCCAATCCTCGCCACCCCCTGCATCAGAAGATTCCTCGATTTGTACTTCGGTTGTGAAATCGATTGATCGATCTCCTTCGTCCTTATCTTCTTCGCATACCCATATCACGATGATTTCCATAGGCGGGGGCTCCTTTCCATCGCAATCGTCCGTCATTTCAGATTCGATTGACGCAGTTGGCTTCTTCGCATTAGAGTCTATGACTGTGATATTTTTCTTCATGGTGGCCTCATAATTCCCGTCGGCGACGGTCAATTGGACGACATACACGCCAGTGGATTGGTAGCTATGGCTAGTCGTGAGCCCCTCGCCCAGGTTTCCATCTCCAAAGCGCCAGGTGAATGTCAGAGGGTCCCCATCGGGGTCAGAACTGCCAGCGGCGCTGAAGGTCACAGTATCGCCCTCCCTGACAGAGCCGGCGGGATCTATGCTCATTTGTACAGTGGGGGCCTCATTGAGTCCTAATGTCGCGAGGCATCCGCTGAGAGATGCTATCGCGATGATGAATGCGATTGATGTCGCCTTGGAGATGCCTCCCATGGCCTCTTTCGAAGAGTGTTTGAACATGAAACCTGCGATGGTTTGCGTCTAGAAATCAAAAAGAGACTGTTGTCTGGAGCCTTGAAGCAATTCTTTCTCGCTCCACCCGAATGCTTCTGTTATGCGGCCGAGTGCCGTGGCAAGTCGCTTTGCGTAGTACTCAGCATCGTAAGCAGGTGGCTCTTCCCCCAATTCATCGGTAAGCCACGCACTCACCTGCATGGGTGATGAATTAGCATTGGACACAACATAGCCGACTTTCATCCCAGGGGTGAATCCAAGTCCTCTTTCTATCCTCTGTTTTGCTGCTCTGACGTATGGAAGACCGTCTTCGTTTTTGTATACGCTGAAATCCCACTTGCTCTCCCTCTTGTTCCATTTTCCTTTGCAGGAACGACTGATGACGAGATCCGCGATGTCGATATCGCCGGCTCGCACCCTGTCGATGACCTTCCTTGTACGATCAACAGCAGACTCCTGTTTTCCTTGCAGTATGTGCTCAAAGAGCATGGTCATCGTCGTGGTCAGCAGCCTGAATGAGTCCGTTCTCCTAACTTCATACCCTCGAATCAGCATCTCCTCCCTTGGCCATACAACTCTTCCGACATACCTCTTCTTTGCCCCATGGGAGAAGAATGCGGACATGGCGGTCTCGAATTCAAGTTCAGCGCCCTCTTTGGAGTATCTCTCTGCGAGTCTTCGTCCAAAACTGATCGTCTCGCTCCTTGCTTGTGACCAGATAGCGAAGCTGTCTTCGGACTCGTCTGGTTTGTCTATAGGTGCGTTGTCGAGCCCCCTTGTACGAACGAAGATTGAGTCTGTGTCTGAATATACAACGTCGTAACCGTCGTTTCCGAGATCCGATATTATCGATCGGATGTTGTGTCGAGCCCATTCAGTGATGCTTGCACCGATGTCCTTGTGGGTGAAGCGGTAGAATGCACTTGCGAAGACGCCATAAAATGAGTTCATGAGTATCTTGACCGCGAACTGCAGCCTTTCATTCAAGAAGGCAGCCTGTTCATTGCCCTCGTTCCTGGCCTTTCTGGCCTCAGCCTTGTACTGATCTCGCTGTGCCATAAGGTCGGAGAGCAGCCTCGGAACAAGGCCCGGTCTGTTCTTGTGCGATCTGTATCTTGTTCCTGTGGAGGGAGAAACCAAATCATCCTCCATATCCTCATGGAATTCGCTGTCCACCAAAGTCGTGGAGCAGATATTATTGGATATCATGATCGACGGATACATCGACTTGAAATCAAGAACGGCCACCCATGATCTGAGTCCCGGTTCAACCTCATGCACGTATCCTCCGGCTATTTGTTCACCTCTTCGTCCCTGTCGGGTTGTGGGTACTGCAACGTTTTCCCTGTCTGCTAATCGTATCACCAGAGAGTCTATCCACTGACTGGTAGTCTCTATGGCCGCGGTTGAGAAGCTGGTTCTGGCAACGGCTGCAAGAGCTTCTTTCTGCTGTACAGATTGGAGATGCTGGAGGATATCGAGCGGCAGATGCGTGTCTCTGAGACAGTATCGGATCACCTCTTCGGGCCTTGAAGCCCATTCTTCATCCATACGGCTAGAGTCGACATCTAATTTTCTCCTATCCTCGTCTTCTGGCCAGATTAAGGCTGACACGAAGCGGAGTGATTCTCGTTCCGGCCTCAAGGTCTGACGGACCTGCCACCATGCGTCCATCGGGACTCTTCCGGAGATGTTCCAAGTACGATTCTGGCCCCTGTTTGGAATGATTCTTCTCGATTTCTCGTCCAAGGGGACCCTTCCCCAGCCGAATAGATCTACCCTCTCATCTTTCTTGGCCAATGCCTCGGTTCTGTCTAAGATGCGCGGTAAATCGAAATTATCTATGTTGTATCCAGTGATAATGTCGGGATCTTGTTCTCTCACAAGCTGACATATTGGCTCAAGGATTTCTGTTCTCTCATCGCCTTTGTAGACGTGCTCTGTACGTTCACCCGCTCTATCTATCACGACGGCGGCGCAGAGGATGTTATTTGTCGCTATGCTAGTCTCGAGATCTATGGAGAGAGTCACGAATGGTGTCTGAAATGGTTCACATGTCTCCAGGTCTTCTGCATTGCAAGACATCACGATGTCTACAGGGTAGAGCCCCCTCCCTCCTATCTCAAGTATATTCTCAAGAGCGTCCTCAGACTCTGGAGAGAGTTTTCTGACTTCTTCCGGGGCCCCATCGGATGCATAGAGTATCTGGCCTTTAGCGCGTATATGCGGCCCTAAATCCAAATCAAGCATGAGTCGTTTGTGGAACTGGATATCTGCACTGGTGACTCGCCAATCTGCGCGTAGTCGCTCCCTTAGACGGCTGACTACAGTGGTATCGCGAACCAACACCCTCCAATGTGGCGCTTCTCCTTGAGATGTCCATTTAATCACAGGAGGTTGGATATCGATGACTGTAGAAATCTCAAGGACCTGTTTGATTTCTTCTTCGGTACCGCTACACCCATTGTCCTTCGGAGATATCTCGATGTATGGCCTCATGCCATTTACGAGAAGAAGTGTCGAGTGGCCTTGTTTTGATCTGCACCATAATTCAACCACGGTATTCGAATCGCCCCATGAACGGTTGTCGCCTGAAACGATGCAAAGATCATCGGTCCAAATGGCACTGCCCATGAGACCGGATAGAGGGGTTGCGATTCAATGCTTGCAGCGGTACTTACTCGGAGGCCTTATCGCCGGAAGCGTTGAATGCCTTCTTTGTGCGAGCCCCCCTCATGGCCTCTGCGGAGAGTCGCGTCCCACCGATTGATTGGGATGCTCTAACATTCTCTTTCACGGAAACTGATAGGATGTTTGTAGCCCACGGTACGTGGGAAGATGGATGGAGTGACGGGAGCATGATGGATTTCCAGCCTCTCACCCTCTCACCAGCCGCCTGTGTGTTGAATTATGGACAGGGTCTCTTCGAGGGGATGAAGGCAAGAATGACTCCAGACGGAAAGATCACGCTGTTCAGGCCCGAGATGAATGCTAGAAGAGCGGCCGAGGGATCTGCAAGGCTGGTCATGCCGGAGGTTTCAGAGGAGATGTTCGTTGACGTGATTAAGAGAGTCGCCTCAGAGAACCGAAGATGGGTTCCTCCGAATGGAAGAGGTGAGTTGTACATTCGGCCGATAATATTCGGCAGTAGCGCACGGCTCGGGGTTGCTCCTGCAGATGAGTACATGTTCGTGGTTTTCGCGGTTCCCGTTGGACCCTACTTCAAAGGAGGCATGACGCCGATATCCCTCAGAGTGTCTCAGAATCATCATCGGGCTGCGCCGGGTGGTTCAGGAGGGGTGAAGGCCATCGGAAACTATGCCCCCGGCATGATGCCTTCTAAGAAGGCTAAATCGGAAGGTTACAGCGAGATCATCTATCTTGACGCTGTGGATCACCAGTATGTGGAGGAGGTCGGAGCGGCTAATTTCTTCTGCATACGTGATAGGGTCCTATACACTCCTGAGTTAACAGGTACGATTTTGCCCGGAATAACAAGACTATCGATCATAGAGCTTGCTCGGTCGATGGGGCTAGAAGTTAGGGAAGAACGTGTGGACATCGATTTCGCACTGAAATGCGATGAGGCCTTCTGCGCGGGTACTGCTGCGGTGATATCACCAATAGGCTCGATTGAACATGGTGAGAGAGTTGTCAACTATGGCGATGTTGGAGAGATTACCATGGACCTATATCGTCGGCTTACGGGCATAATGGACGGTTCATCCGAGGATCCGTTCGGATGGACAGTGGAGATATGATTCATCGGCGGCCGAACTTCTTCTTACGTTGGGCGGAAGGTCTGCGAGGAGGGGCTTTCCTCTGCTTTGCCTGCCTAGCACCAGCCCTGCCTGACAGTCTAGACTTACGTTGAGTGGTCGTATCTTCGCTTTCTGAGGCCATGGCCTTGAGGCTCTGGCCGATCGCTTTGAGGACGTCTTCCTTGTTTGCTGAATTAGTAGATGCGAATGCGTCGTCGGTTGAAACGATTAGTCTTCCCTCTTTGGAAGATGGCCGAAGAGGGTGACTTACGTCTTGGTCACGTCTCATTTTTGTTATGCCAGCGGATCTAGCAGCCATTGCGATTTGATCGAGTGAGGGGCGTGGTACGCTGGCATCGCGTGGGACACGTCTCCCGGATCTTCTGGAGGTTCTGGAATCGAAATAGCCTGTCCAGATCGTCATTCGGGTGGAGTCGCCAGTCATGGGTATGATAGCCGCCGTAGAATGGTTGACTTGAGTTCTTCGTGTATCATTGATCTAGAAGAACGCCGCTGACTACGCCGTCCATTCCCGGACGGCTTGTGATTCGGACCTGTCCTAGTTCTGTCTCGGCAATGGCTCCTTTTGTTATGATGTTGCGACGTACGTAGTTCGGATCTGCCGCATTCTCGATGATGTTAGTAATGCCAACGCGCTTCGTGATGCCTTCAGAAGGTATACTGACGTTGATTTGTGAAGCGCTCATGACTCTAACAGTCTGCAAACCTGCATGCTTTCGGTAGATTTTGTTCTGGTCCTCGTCGGATACGAAGGCGAACTGCTTCTCGCTGGATATCTCCTTCTTTCGCTTGCCTCGATAGCGTATAGGACGCTTCAAGCGTCCGCCGGTTGGCTTTCTCCTGGACATGCCATGCCACTTAGCCACGAGTTCTGCCGACCGACCTTCCTTATTTCAATGGATTGGAGGTTAACAACCACGATTATCGCCGTGGGATTCATCCTTCCGTCTGATTCCGCGAGTACATGACGGAGAAGCGTCTGAGGCGTAGAACGCCTCTTCGATTCAAACAAATCAAGGCTATTTCATCCGAAATAGAAGCACGTCTTAATGTGGCTCTGAATCTCTCAAGTTCATTTCTTGAGGAGGCTCATTTTGAGGGGGTCGACCTGATTGTTGTTGATCGTTTACCAAGATTAATGAAGCTCGAAAAGGAAGAGGGAGGAGGCATATGGTTTCCAACTCTGAGAGGGCTTCTTACTTGGGATTTAGATTTAAGTTGGGCAGAAGTCGACCATGGAGCAATACCGTTCCTAATGAACGGTGCTGACTGCATGGCAGCAGGGATACAAAACTCAGACCACAGAATAAGGAAAGGGGATCCCGTTTGGATAAGAGATGAATCCCATGGGAGGCCGCTCGCATTAGGATGGGCCCTAATGGATGGTGAGGAAATGGAACGCGCAAAGAATGGCAAGGGAATTCGAACGGTGCATTGGATCGGGGATAATCTCTGGAGTTTAGATTCCTAGATTAGCATTGTATCGCTTCATTCTTACCTAGGTCAATCAACAGAAGCACATGCGAGTGGCGCCACTACTGGTTCTCCTACTTATTCTTCCAACAGTGGTGGGAGAAGACGGCGGGGTTAACTATGAGGCCGACTTGACTGATACTCCAATCGAATCTTTGTCGTATCCCGAGTCATTCACGGCCCTTGGGGGAGAAGGCGGCTACATGGACATTGAACTAGAAATCAGAATTGGAGAAAATGTCAGCTCGATCCAATGGGTGACTCAAGTCTGTGTGAACAGCGGGGTATGTTACCCACCAGTGTACAATGACATGATTGATCAGAATGGAACTTGGTCGGCAGATGTAGAAATAGAGAGTGATGCTTCGTATATCAATTGGAGATTTGACATAGAACATACTAACAATTCGACTTCAGAACGCGTTCCACCCCTGGGGTGGGGATGGAAGATCTGGTCAACGTGTTGGTTTGATGGGTCCTCGTGGGGCGGGAATGACTTTCCAGCTGAGACTGAATCTTTGGGGGGTTGTGTAAGTTTTCTAGATGATGACTCGGAGTCGTCTGATGGATTGTTATCTGTGCCATATGGCGGAGCGCTTCTTGCTATCTTGTCGCTTGGAACGGCAGCATTGATGCCAAG
>MDTD01190138.1_pt1 | contig 11255 bp, 9 predicted proteins | sample 811221 | NCBI WGS metagenome assembly MDTD01 (sample SAMN05326646, study PRJNA326480) | marine metagenome | isolation source: seawater | place: Pacific Ocean: South West | collected 2011
CAAGTATCTTAGTTTGAATCTGCAGCCCGTATTTTTTGTAAATTTCCATATATTGCGCCACACCGCCAGGACGTAGACTATAGGTGCGCTTCTCAATGATCATGTGGTTATCTCCGATTTTTCAATGATTGAGAGAGATGTTTATTCAGGCGAGCATAAGAGTGTGCCCACCGTCTACCGGAATTAAGGCCCCTGTAATGTAGGCGGATGCTTCACTAGCCAACAGCACCACTATGCCACCAAGATCTTCCGGCTCACCAAACCGCCTTTGGGGAATAGATTTCAACATGGCTCGACCCGCATTTGATTGTAAATAATTTCTATTGATGTCAGTCTCAATATATCCGGGCGCTATGGCATTTACACGTATACCATACCGTGCCCATTCAGCAGCGAGCGAACGCGTCAACTGGACCAACCCAGCTTTCGAAACACCGTAAGGCATCGTGCCTTTTTGCACTTTAAAAGCAAGCACAGAAGCTATGTTCAGGATAGAGCCACCATTACCGCTATCAATCATTCGCTCGGCTACTGATTTTGCTACCAACCACGCACCTTTTAAATTTGTATCCAAAACGGTATCCCATTCTTTCTCATCAACCCCCAGTGCAGCGCTTGAGTTTGCCACTCCCGAATTATTGATCAAGATTGATATACCGCCTAGTTTACTATCAGCTTCGAGGATACCCTTCTCAATACTATCAACATCAGTCACATCCATTTTAATCGGCACTAAACCCTGAACTTCAGTTGCCAAATTCTCAAGCCTGTCAAGTCGCCTTGCACCAACTGCCACTTTCGCACCCTCACTAGCCAACAAACGCGCAAAATAAGCGCCCAGTCCTCCAGAACCCCCGGTTACAAGCGCAGTCTTTCCGTCAAGCACTCCCACAAATCACCCCTTTTTTGCTAGTTCGCGAAGCGCAAACTTTTGAATTTTACCGGTCGATGTCTTAGGAAGCTCGCCAAACACAACTCGAGAGGGGACTTTAAAATTAGCCATGTTTTCTCGACAATACAAAATGATCTCCTCCTCGGTAATGCAACCTGCATCCCCTACCAAGGTTACAAAAGCGCAGGGTGTTTCACCCCATTTATCGTGGGATACCGCGACAACTGCGGCCTCCATTATTAAGGGATGACGATAAAGAACTTCTTCAACTTCGAGACTGGAAATATTTTCTCCACCGGAAATAATTATGTCCTTCGCCCTATCCTTAATCTCTACATAGCCGTCTGGATGGACAACTGCGAGATCACCCGTATGGAACCAGCCCCCTTTGAGTGCCATTTTTGTAGCATGTGCATTCTTTAAATACCCTTTCATGATGGTATTACTTCTCAGGACTATCTCGCCAACAGTTTCAGCATCAAAGGGAACCTCTTTTTGCGTATCAAGATCCACCACCCTTTGATCCTCCATGCTTATTGTCCGGACCCCTTGGCGCGCGACCTTAGCAACCTGCGCGTCAAATTTTAAGTCATCCCATTCAGACTGCCAATCGCATACAGTCGAAGGTCCATAACTCTCGGTCAATCCATATAGATGACGCACATTGAAACCCATCTCTTGCATACCCGAAAGAACAGAACTTGGAGGGGCAGCACCACCAGTGGCTATCTCTATCGGTCCGTGAATAAATTCATCTTTTACTTCTTTTGGTGCATGTATCAGCATATTGAGGACGACTGGCGCGCCCGCTAGATGGGTAACACGATGCTTTCTTATAAGTTTAAAAATTTCTGACGGATTAACTGTACGGAGACACACATGCGTGCCACCTACAACGCTAATTCCCCATGTATTGCACCAACCATTGCAATGGAACATGGGAAGGGTCCAGAGATATGTGGTGTCCGAAGTAAAACCAAATGCAGAAGACGAACCCATCGCATTTAAGTAGGCACCTCGGTGGTGGTATACCACACCCTTCGGGTCTCCTGTCGTTCCGGATGTATAATTAAGAGCAATTGCATCCCATTCATCATCAGGCCTATGCCATTTGAAGTGCGGATCTCCCTCGTCGAGAAGGCCTTCATAATCAATGTTACCAAGTGACTTTTCGTCTGAAATTTGAGGATGGCTTATGTCAATCACCATTATTTGATGATCAACTTTTTGGAGAGCACCCGCGATAACTGTTGAAAAGGCTCGATCAGTTAGTAAGACTTTTGTTTCGGCATGACTGAGAATAAAGGCAATGGCATCTGCATCTAACCGGGTATTCATCGCATTAATCACGGCGCCAATCATCGGGACACCGTAATGGGCCTCAAGCAGGGCTGGCACATTAGACGCCATTACCGAGACTGTGTCGCCTTTCCCGACGCCGTATTTACGCAACGCAGACCCAAGCCGCTTACAACGCATAAAAAATTGCTGATAGTTGAAACTTGTGTCGCCATCAATCACAGCTATTTTATTAGGGCAGGCTAGAGAACACCTCTCCAGAAAACTGATCGGCGTGAGTGATTGATAATTCGCCGGACATTTTCCAAGGTTTTCATCATATTTAGAAATGACACTCGCCATATATTTTTCTCAAAATAGCCAGACTAAAAAATTTAACCTAGTTTAGTCACCGTCGAAGTTATCATACCTACACCTTCAGTATCAAAAATAGGTTTACAGTGCTTTTGGAAGCAGGTTAGCAGAGTTGACACGCTTTAGCATCTAACTATGTATCGCAGCTGGCACGAGTTAGAAAAAAATGATTATTATGTCACTTTTATCTGGGAGAAAACTTACATGACAATGAAACGTGTGGTGCTAGAGATTGGGATGGGAACTGACATCAGAGGCAGTGACCCTACGAAAGCAGCAGTGCGCGCATTACGCGATGCGCTTTGGCATAACTCACTCAGCATTGCGAAAGCGCTTAACATGGATACCGACTCAATGATCACAGAAGTTACTATCGGAGTGCCAGACCCTGATCGCGTCGACAAAGACGAAGTATTAGCTGTTCTTCCTCACGGTAGTGGTACAATAAACGTGGTTGAAGGGGGGTTAAAAATTCCCAAAGACGATAGTGACGATAGCACCCTCATTGCGCATGCAGCCGCCGTGGTACGCTTAGACCTAGCCCAGAGGATGGATACATGCCGTTAAAACGAGTAATTTTAGAAATGGGTTCTGGCAACGACCTGCATGGCAGCGATTACACCAAAGCCGCGATTCGCGCAGTTGAGGATGCTCTTCATCACAGCTCTTTAACAATGATACGGACGCTTAACATCGATAAAAATGATGTGAAAGTGGATGTTACAGTTGGCGTTCAGAAGCCAAATCAAGTTGACATAGAAGCTGTTAAAAAAATACTACCGGTTGGCACTGTGTCAGTCTCCGCCGTGTTTGGCGGCTTGGATGTTCCAGACGATGAGCGAAACGATCCAGCAGTGATTGCAAGTGCTGCAATTGATGTCCGTTTGGATCTGCCTTAACAATGATTTAATTATTCACCCGCTTCTTTCGTTGCTAGATCAGCCAATTCGCGCGCTATTTTTGTTACACCATCTAATCTTTGATCAGGCATTGGCCAGTCAGAACGAAACACAAGGCTTTGATCGGGCCGGAGTTTTACAGTTGCAGGATGCCGCTGAATATATCCGACGAGTGCTAACGGATTGGCAAATCGGGATTCTCGCAACACAACGGAAGCACCGCTGGTTCCAGCATCGACCTTTTCTACTCCAGCAATGCGACAAAGATTTTTGATTTCCATAACCTTCAACAAATTTTCAACTGGTTTGGGTATAGGACCGAAGCGGTCTATTAACTCCGATGCAAATGCTTCAATCTCATTAGAGGATTTTATGTTCGAAAGCCTTTTGTACAAACCTAATCGCAAACCTAGATCTGCAACGTATTCATCAGGAATCAACACAGCCACACCCAACGATATTTGAGGAGACCAATTATCCTTGCGAACTGACACGCCCGTCTTCTCTTCCCGCAATTCAGCAACAGCTTCTTCCAGCATATGTTGATAAAGCTCGACTCCCACCTCTTTGATGTGCCCAGATTGTTCTCCGCCGAGGAGATTTCCTGCTCCACGAATATCGAGATCGTGACTTGCCAATGTAAATCCAGCGCCGAGAGTGTCCAATGTTTGCATCACAGAGAGGCGTTTTTGCGCAGAGCTAGATAAAATTTGTCCTGAAGGCAGAGTGAAATATGCATAAGCACGTGCTTTGCCACGACCAATTCGCCCCCTCAATTGATAGAGTTGGGAAAGGCCAAATCGATCAGCACGATGCACTAACATAGTGTTGGCATTAGGAATATCGATGCCGGCCTCTATTATATTAGTTGATAATAGAATATCGGCCTTGCGTTGATTGAAATCATTAATAACCGTTTCAAGAACCCGAGGAGCCATCTGACCATGCGCGATGGCAATCTTAGCGTCTGGCACGAGTTCGGAAAGACGCTTTTCTACGCGTTCTATGTCGGCAATTCTTGGGCATACGTAAAATATCTGCCCGCCACGATGCCGCTCTCTATTGATGGCTTCCCGAATAACGACCGGATCAAATGGCAATACAAATGAACGGATTGCTAAGCGATCGATAGGTGGGCTGGCTATCATGCTCATGTCGCGTGCCCCAGCAAGAGCCAATTGAAGAGTTCGAGGAATAGGCGTTGCTGTGAGCGTTAAAACATGAAGTTCGCTCCGCAAATCTTTGAGACGCTCTTTTTGGGAAACACCAAAATGCTGTTCCTCATCAACTACAAGTAATCCAATATTATTAAATTCAACATCCTTCGCTAGAAGTGCATGCGTGCCGACAACAATATCAACACCGCCGGTTTTCAATTGTTCCTTCGTCGTTCTCGCATCTTTAGCGCCCACTAAACGTGAAAGCTGTGATATCTTTATCGGCAGACCAGCAAACCGCTGTTGAAAAGTCTCATGATGTTGAAACGCTAGTAGCGTGGTAGGCACAACAACTGCCACCTGATATCCGTTTGATGCAGCTACAAAAGCGGCACGCATAGCAACTTCTGTTTTCCCGAAGCCAACATCACCACAAATCAATCGGTCCATGGCGTGCGTTTGCCCGAGATCAGAAATCACGTCCTCAATTGCATGACGTTGATCTTCAGTCTCATCCCATGCAAAACGGGCAGAAAACTCTTCGTAAGCGCCAGGCGGCGGTAACATCGCCGGTGCTTGGACAAGCGCCCGTTCGGCCGCTAACTTCATCAATTTATCTGCCATGTCGTTGATCCGTTCTTTGACAGCTGCCCTGCGCGCTTGCCACGAAACTGCCCCAAGCCTGTCAAGAAAGGCATTTGATTTTTCTGCACCGTAGCGCGACAGCGTATCGATATTTTCAACTGGAATAAAAAGTCGATCCTCACCTGCATAAATTAACCGCACACAGTCATGAGGAGCGCCATCGACAGTTAGACTTTCCAATCCATCATATCGACCGACACCGTTGTCAATGTGAACAACGAGATCACCCACCTCCAACGAACCTACTTCAGAAATATATTCTTTAGCTTGCCGACGACGCTTTGCAGAACGGGCCAACCGCTCACCGAGGATATCTTCCTCACTTAAAACAAGAAGTTCACCCGCGTTGAAGCCGTGATTTGTTTCCCAAACTGTAAGATATGCCTCACTGGGTTTAAGCATTCCCTGAACGTCAGCCCAGCTGTCTATATTAATAAGCGCCGTGGTGCCAGCGCTAGTGATAAGCTTGCCTAAGCGATCTCGAGAACCAGTACTTGCCGCTGCAATTATCACCGGCTTAGTACGTCCCACTTCCTTAATAACATTATCAACCTCTGTAAAAAGGTTGATGTCTTCACGCTGTCTAGCTTCAATAAAGTCGGCTGAGGCCCGTGCTTTTGCCGTTTCTCCCCCTTCCTCAAATGGAGAATAAAAATAGCAATTATAATTGCATATCGCGTCGTCCCAATCTGCCAGCCCAAGAAACATATCGCTTTTATCCACCGGACGATAAACAGAGTCGTTTTGGCTCGTGGCCTCTCGCAGGTTGGAAGGCAGAAAATCGATGCGGGCATTGTAATGGTCGTTGATTGTGTCCTGACGCTCTTGGAAGGCATGTTCCCACTGATGGTCAAACGATAGTGCTGAATTAGGTAAGTAGTCGAAAAGTGTTTCTAATTTTTCATGAAAAAATGGAAGCCAATGTTCGAACCCTGGTGGGCGCTGACCTGCGCTCACCGCCTCATACACAACATCATTTGCGCAAGGAATACCGAAAGCACTCCTGTAACGGGCCCGAAAAAGGGAAATACTGTCCTTATCAAGTGATGCTTCGCTTATTGGCTGTAAGTTCAAATCTTCGCGGGTCGTTTTTGATCGCTGGGTAACAGCATCGAAACACCTGATTGTTTCCACTTGCTCCCCAAAAAAATCAAGCCGAAGTGGGTCGTGTTCACCCGGACAGAAAATATCAATTATACCACCCCGAATTGCATACTCGCCGGTTTCACGAACCGTTTCTGCATGCATGTACCCATTCCGTACAAAAAATTGAACTAATGCATCTCGATCAATGATCTCTCCAACCGCAATTCTCATGGTGCTGCTTTGTATAAATGACCTTGGCGGTATTCGTTGTGTGATAGCACTTAGCGTCGTTACAACGATCTTTGGAAGCCTCGCTTCGTCTATGAGGCTTTTCAAAGTGTTCAGGCGACGCGCTGTTATGTCAGCGATCGGAGACACCCGGTCATATGGCAAACAATCCCATGCAGGAAAATCTGCTACCTTGAGATCAGGCGCGAAAAAAGCGAGTGCTTTGAGCAATATATCGAGACGGGCATCATCGCGACATATGTGCACGACAGGCGTCACTGCGTTACGAGCAGATTGCGATAATAAAAAGGCATCATAGCCTTCCGGCACACCGCCTATCCGTCTTTCTTTTTTCGCAACCACAACTCTAGCGATGCCCGCCCTCAGCACAGAATTTGCTCAGACGTTCAGTCAAGTCATTAACCAGATTGTCAGGCCATGGGGAATTACCAGATATCCAATTGTAAAGATCGAGGTCATTCTGACCAAGAATAATTTCAAGCCGATCGAGCTCTACCGGCCCCATTTCTTCAATATACGCATCCGCAAACCGGCCGAGCAGCATGTCAGCTTCTTTTGTTCCGCGATGCCAACACCGGAAACGCAAACGCTTACGCCTCACTTTAATGTCATTTATATGTTTCATATAATGACATATAGAGCGCTTTGCTCTGTTGGTAAATTGTTGGTTGCAAACTACCTAGTCTATACCACACCTGATGACATATATTTTTTATAACAAATAAAACCAAACCAAAGTTTAAAAAAACCGTGCGCCCAAAAATTCTATTCTCTCTTTTCGCCCCTACCACCACCTTGAAAGGTGTTGGGCCACGCATAGCGAAGTCGATTGAGGCCTTGGCCGGGCCAAAGTTGGTTGATCTTATTTGGCATATGCCGCGCGAAATAATTGATCGCCGACTGAAGCCCACGGTATCGGACGCCCCTGTAGGTTCAGTGTGCACACTTACTCTCACAATCAAAAAACATGAAAAAGGTTTTAAGCGTAGCCCATATAAAGTTCGTTGCAGTGATAAAACCGGTACGATTACATTAATTTTTTTTCACCCGAAGGAAGACTATCTTTTGCGTATCTTGCCTGTGGGGGAACAACGATTGGTGAGTGGCAATGTAGAGCAATTCAAGGATGGTAAACAAATTACACATCCAGACTATATTTTAAAAGTTGAGGATGCTGAAACGCTTCCTTCCGTTGAGCCCGTCTATCCACTCACTGCGGGATTGACAGTTAAAACATTAGGAAAGGCGGTACGGAGCGCTATCGCGAAATTACCAAATCTAACTGAATGGTTGGATCCCGCTTTGCAGAAACAACGTGGGTGGCCATCTTGGAATGATGCTGTGCAAACAATTCACTCTCCAAAAGGCCATAGAGATCTTGATCCGGACAATGTATGCCGAAGCCGTCTCGCTTACGATGAGTTACTCGCGAACCAATTGGCCTTAGCTTTAATTCGGCGCGCATCTCGCAAACTTCCTGGTCGCTCTATAAATGGTAATAAGAAATTTAGAAGACAAGTTCTTGCGTCACTGCCTTTCGAATTAACTGATGCGCAAAAAAATGCATTGGCCGAAATCAGTAATGATATGGAGCAGCCAAGCCGAATGCTACGTTTATTGCAAGGAGATGTTGGAAGTGGAAAAACTGTAGTCGCCCTACTGGCAGCATTAACAGCGATAGAAGACGGCGGTCAAGTCGCATTAATGGCGCCAACGGAAATTCTTGCTCGCCAACATTTCAATACTTTCAGAGACATACTCTCCGTTACTGATATTAAAGTAAGTGTCTTAACTGGAAGTGACCGTGGCTCAACACGTAATGATATATTAACAGGACTGAGAGATGGCTCACTTTCGTTAGTTGTAGGCACTCATGCTCTATTTCAAAAAGATGTAATTTACAAAAAGCTCCTGCTGGCAGTAATAGATGAACAACACAGGTTTGGAGTACATCAGCGGCTAAGCCTTGCAAGTAAGGGGCATGGCGTCGATACGCTCGTGATGACTGCAACTCCTATTCCGAGGTCACTATTACTTACTGCGTATGGCGATCTCGATTGTTCTCGTTTGACAGGAAAACCGCCAGGTCGAAAACCTGTTGACACACGTATAATACCAAACAATCGATTGCCCGATGTAATTTCAAGTATCGGGCGGGCTATTCAAAAAAATGCAAAAGTGTATTGGATTTGTCCTCTGATTGAGGAATCAGAAACAATTGATCTTGCTAATGCAGAAGCGCGTTACTCGTCTCTTGAAAATCAATTTAATCAGAAAGTAGAGCTTATCCACGGTAGAATGAAAGCCCCTGAAAAGGATGCAGCTATGTCTCGGTTTGTTTCCGGGCCCGCATCGATATTGGTGGCAACCACGGTTATTGAGGTAGGCGTCGACGTTCCAGAAGCTACTATCATAGTGATCGAACATGCTGAACGGTTTGGGCTCGCCCAGCTTCATCAGCTGAGGGGGCGCGTCGGCAGAGGGCAGCAACAATCCACATGTTTGCTGGTCTATGCATCTCCTCTAGGTGAGACTGCACGCGCAAGACTATCGGTAATGAGAGACACCGACGATGGGTTCCTTATATCAGAAAAAGATCTAGAACTTCGGGGTGGGGGTGAAATTTTAGGTACTCGCCAAAGTGGTATACCTGCCTTCCGGCTTGCAGATTTGCAGATACATTCCGACTTGCTTGCTGTTGCACAGAGTGATGCGAAGCTTATTTTGCAAAAAGATCCTGAACTAGAAACCGATCGAGGAAAAGCCCTTAGAGACCTTCTGTACCTTTTTGAAAGGGATGAAGCAGTGACCTTCCTGCGTTCCGGCTAATCGAATGACAGGTAAGTACTACTTTTTATTCTTTAAAAGCCGCGTCCCACCTTTTTTTTCCCGATCTAAATCAAGATTTTCGTATGTACGCGAAGATACGACGGCAACTTTCTGGTCATTTATAGGCCTCCTGTCTGGAGGGGTAACAATCCCGCCAGAAATTACCATTTTCACAGCCTCTTCAACACTCATGCTTAAAATTACCAAGTCTTCGCGAGGAACAAACAGTAAAAAGCCGGAAGTGGGATTGGGAGTGGTGGGTAGAAAGATGTTTATCACTTCCTCATTCGTGAGGTTTTGCACTTCACCTTCTGTCTCGCCCGTTATAAACCCGACCGCCCATATCCCCCGACGAGGATACTCAACAAGAACGGCCTGGCGAAATGCCTGCGATTTTTGCTGCAAAACGGTTTCAAGTATTTGCTTAATCGCACTGTACACGCTTCGGATCACTGGCATACGCGCAAGAATATTCTCGCCCAAGTTAACGACATAGCGTCCAACAAAACCGGCTGCTAGCGTGCCTATCAAAGTTATTGTTACAAGTAGTATGACGACGCCTAACCCTGGCAAGCCGATTTCGAACCCAACAACCTCCTTTAAATAAGTGTCAGGGTTCCATGCAGCAGGAATTATCGGCACAATTTGGCTGTCTACAAAGAGTATAAACCAACGCGCCACAGCAAAAGTGATGGCAAGTGGCATCGTAACAAGTATACCTGCGAAAAAATAACCCCGAATACGCCTGAATAATCGCGCTCTGCGTTTGCCGTTTGGTTTCTTAGTCGATTTCACTCTCGAATCCCGTTTATTTTTGCTCATGGCTACTGCCATTATAATTTATCTTTGCCCGATCACGAGCAACAGAGTGATATATGTTACAGTGACGAATAGCCAACCATTTTAGTTTGTATGTGCGATCAAGCTATAATTTTTCTTACGGAGAGCACCATAGCCCTCGAGCCAATTACTCCCTTCACAATGTAAAGCACCCTCGCCATGGAAAAGCATAAAAAACAATCACTCGCTATTATTGATCTTCTTAAACCTATGAAAAAAGAGGACAGAATTAAACTTGAGCAACGCTGCACATGGAGAAATGTAAAACAAAATGAGGTCATTCTTGATAGGCAAGATGAAAGCTCAGAAATATACTTTGTAGTGTCTGGACGGGTTCGAGTAGTAAACTACTCGATGTCTGGCCGAGAAATCACTTTCGACGACATGGGAAGAGGGCAATATTTTGGACAACTAGCGGCTCTCGATAATCAGCCTCGGTCTGCAAATGTAATAGCAGTTGAGGATACACTCATCGCATCTTTAGGCAGAACTCCATTCAAAGAGTTGCTGTTGAGCTGCCCGGAAGTATCGTTAAAGCTATTGGTAGAAATGGCACAAATCATTCGCATATCTACCGAACGGATTATGGATTTAAGCACCCTCGGTGCCAACAATAGGGTTCTGGCGGAACTACTGCGCTTAGCCCATGCCTGCGCCTCGAACGGAAACAGTGCAATAATAAAACCTGTACCAGTGCACAGCGATGTCGCAAGCCGTGTTTCCACAACTCGTGAAACAGTAGCACGTGTCTTTAGCGACCTTTCTAAGCGACAACTCATTCAACGCGAGGGAGATACGTTATTAATTCATGACATGCTCCTTTTACAAGAGATGGTAGAAGACTTCCGTGGTATTTGATAGTCGGGGATATCATTACCGTTCGTTTGTAAGATTGTGATGAAGATCACTGCAACAAACATTTAAAACCCATATGGTGGTATTGTTTTGATTGTTGATGCAAATTCTTAATCAGTGAAAAAAGAAAGGAACAATATATGCAAGTAA
>MDTD01065264.1_pt1 | contig 11253 bp, 8 predicted proteins | sample 811221 | NCBI WGS metagenome assembly MDTD01 (sample SAMN05326646, study PRJNA326480) | marine metagenome | isolation source: seawater | place: Pacific Ocean: South West | collected 2011
AAGGGCGAATGGTGGAACTGGTAGACGCGCCGGACTCAAAATCCGGTGGTAGCAATACTGTGAGAGTTCGAGTCTCTCTTCGCCCACCAAATTTGTTATATGAATTTAATTAAAAGATTTTTTCAGCCAAGCTTATTTATATCTTCACTATTTCTTTTTATTTTTACTTTTTATAAATCTGAAATATTGCATGAAGGTACAATACGAGAATATTACCAAAATTTTTATATATTATCAATAATACTATTTTTTTTTTCAATTCTTTGGATTTTCATCAATGAAAATTTAAAAAAATACTTTTTAATTATCTTTTCAAGCATCATAATCTCAGTCTATATATTTGAAGTTTATTTAACATTTCATAATAATAATGTTAGGGATCTTAAAACTAAATTTAAATTGTACAAAGAGGAAACAGGTAAAGAATATGATAAAAGCACGTCTATCGAAGCCCTTTTGAAAGAAAGAAAAAAAGATAAGAATGCTACTATGGTTGTACCCTTTACTTATTTTCTTAACAACGATGATAATAAAATTTTTGCTCTTAGTGGTATTTCAAATTCTAAAACTATTTTTTGTAATCAGAATGGTTATTTTTCAACTTATAAAAGTGATAGATTTGGCTTTAATAACCCAGACAATGAGTGGGATAAAAAAGAGATTGAATATCTTTTAATAGGAGACTCATTCGTTCAAGGTGCTTGTGTGAATAATCCGGATGATATTGGTTCAGTTTTAAGGTCGCTATCAAAAAAATCAGTTTTAAATTTAGGTTATGCTGCTAAAGGCCCTTTATCTGAGTATGCAACATTAAGAGAATATATCAGACCAAATATAAAAAAAATCATTTGGTTCTACTTTGAGGGAAACGATTTAGATAATTTAAAAGCCGAAATGAAATCTGATATTTTAATAAGATATTTAAAAGATATAAATTTTTCTCAAAATCTTGTTAAAAAGCAAAGTGATATTGACTTATTGGGAAAAGAATTAGTCAGACAAGAAGAAGAGAGTTTAACAAAACTTAAAGATGACAATAAAATTAGAAAAATTATAAATTTTATAAAAATTTACCGTACAAGGCTTTTATTTTCCGAAGAAACTAAAGTACCTAGTCAATTGAAGGAGATCTTGGCTCTTACAAAACAACTTTCACAAGAGAATAATTCTGAGTTTTATTTAGTATATTTACCAAATTACTATAGATATAGATTTAATTTAAAAAAGGAAAGTTCATTAAAAGATCTTAAAAAAATCGCACAAGATTTAGAAATTCCTTTTATTGATATTGATAAACAAGTTTTTAAGAAAGAGAGAGATCCGTTAGAGCTTTTCCCTTTCAAAATGCATGGCCACTATAATGTTTTAGGATATAAAAAGGTTATGAAAGCAGTTTATGAATTAACATCAAATGATTGAAATGCTACATTTATAATTAAAATACATGAACATTATCGAAATAAATAAACTTAATAGTCTAGTAGAATTATTTTTTAAAAAATTAGAGGAAATTGATAAAAATAAACCCTTTTTAAAATGGCTGAAGTCAGACAATCCAACATACAGTTGGAATGACATAGCACAAATGGTTTTTAAACTAACTGATACGATTGAAACGTTAATACAAAAAGGAGATCGATGTTTAATTTTATCAGAAAATAGACCTTATTGGTTTGTAAGTGATATTGCCATCATGAATGCTGGTGGAGTTTCTGTTCCGATTTTTACAACCTATTCAACTAAAGATTATGAGTATATATTAAATGATTGTAAACCTTCAATTATTATAGTTTCTAATAATGACCAATTTAAAAAGATTAAAGATTTCATTGGCCCAGAGATAAAAAAGATAATTTCTTTTGAGAAGATAGAATTTGAAAGTTTAATCATCGGAGATATTTTAAGCAAAAAAAACATCGAAAAAAAAGTCAATAAAAATTTAAAAAGAAACATGCCGGCATGTATTATTTATACTTCTGGTACATCAGGAAATCCTAAAGGAGTTGTTTTAAGCCATGGAGGTATTTTATCTAATTGTGAAGGTGCCTTTGATATACTCTTACCTTTAATAAAAAACAAAAGTCCAACTTTTTTAACTTGGTTGCCGCTTTCTCACTCTTACGAGCATACAGTTCAATTTGTACAAATTCTCTTAGGCGCAAGGGTATATTATGCAGAAAATTTGGAAAAACTTATATCAAATATGTCTATAGCTAAACCAACCATAATGACAGCAGTGCCCAGATTTTATCAAAATCTCTACAATAAAATTTTTCTAAATTTTGAAAAACAAACAGGTTTTAAAAAAAAACTTATTAATAAAACTTTAAATTTAGGTATAAAAATCTTAAATAAAAATAAACTTACTTTAAGCGAGAAACTTCTTAATTTTTTGTGTGAAAGATTAGTCAGAAAAAAAATCAAAAATCAATTTGGTGGAAAACTCCAAGCATTTGTTTCGGGAGGTGGAGCACTTGATAAAAGAGTAGGGGAATTTTTAAATGCAATAGGTTTACCAACATTACAAGGATATGGTCTCACCGAAGCATCTCCTGTCGTAAGTTGTAATATTCCAGAAAATGTGAAAGTAGATACTGTAGGCCCACCTTTCAAAACCAACAAAGTAAAAATAGCCGAAGATGGAGAAATTTTAATAAAGGGTGAAAACATAATGATTGGTTACTGGAACAAAATAAAAGAGACAAATGAAACAGTTAAAGATGGATGGTTACATACAGGGGATATAGGAGAATTTGATAAAGATGGAAACCTTAAAATCACAGATAGAAAGAAAGAATTAATTGTAAATTTGGGTGGTGACAATATTTCTCCGACAAAAATAGAAAATCTTTTATGCTTGAATGAAAGTATTAAACAAAGTTTTGTTTATGGCGATAAAAAAAATTATTTAGTTGCATTAATCGTTACTGAAAACTTATTTAATTTAGAAAAAATTAAAGATTATATTGACAAAATGAATAAAGATGTATCAACAATAGAAAAAGTAAAAAAATTTAAATTAATTACTGAAGAATTTACAATTGAAAACAAAATGTTAACACCAACATTAAAATTAAAAAGAAAAGAAATTTTAAAAAATTATAAACAAGTCATAGAAAATCTTTACAAAAATTAATTAATTTATTTTAAATAAATGTTTAAAAAACATTGATATTACTTAACTTTTTACTGTTTTTTAAATTTGATAATTAATATTTTAAAAAATTAATTTTTAAAAATAACAGACACTTAATTTACATTTGACATCAAAGAAAAAAAACTTAAAGATTAATTATCAAAACGAATCATAAAGATTTGTTTAAACAAAAGGGAGATAAGATGGCTAAAAGAAGAAAAAAAGCTAAAAAGAAGAAAAAAGCTAAGAAAACAAAAAAAAGAAGAAGAAGAAGATAGTTTTGTTTTTTTAAAAGCGCCCTTTTTATTTTTCTAAAAAGGGCGTTTTTTTATGCTTCGGAAATAGGTGCTTTGCCGAGCGCTTTATCCATTTTTTTCTTAACATCGTCTGGGCTAATTTTTAATACAGCCTCAAATTCTGATTTTAGCCTTTCGTAGGCTTTTTCAAAAAGTTGTCTCTCCGAATAAGATTGATCAGCAATAATATCAGTATTCTTATTAAGATCTTTTACTACTTCTGCTAATTCATAAATTTTTCCAGAATTGATTTTTTGATCATATTCTTGTGCTCTTCTACTCCACATGGTTCTTTTAATTTTTGGCTTACTTTTTAGAATAGATACACACTTATTAATTTGATTTATTGAAGCGATGGGTCTTAAATTTGATTGTTGGTTAATAGGAACAGTTAAGGTTAATTTTTCTTTCTCAATAAAAATTTTATAAAACTGAATATCAATTTGTCCTATAGTAGCTTTTTCTATAGCAGTAATTTTACCAACACCATGCTTAGGATAAACCACATAATCTTTAAGATTATACTGCCTTTTTTCTGTAACTTGTTTTTTTATTTTCTTAATTACTGGTTTTTCTTCAGCACTTAGATTATTTGCTCTTTTTAAAGGTTCAGCCTTAGCTACATCTTTTTTTTGTAAAATTAGCTTTTTTTTAAGTTTTTTATTTTTTATTTTTTTTATTTTTTTTTTCTTTTTCGGCATTTTTACTTTCCTGGTTTTTCTGAAAAGTGTTTATCATATTTATTTTTTATTTCTTTAAATTTATCACTTTCTGGCATAGGACTTTTCTTTTTTGTTATGTTTGGCCATATTGCAGAAAACTTTTTATTAATCAATAACCATTTTTCTTTATTTTCTGTTTTTTCATCGCTATCAGCTACAATCGCATCAATAGGACACTCAGGTTCGCATACCCCACAATCAATACATTCTTCTGGATTAATCACTAACATATTTTCTCCTTCATAGAAACAATCGACAGGGCAAACTTCTACACAATCTGTGAGTTTACATTTTATACATGCATCTTTAACTATATAGGTCATAAATTTTCTCGTGATATTTTTAATTTAATTTCCCCACTCTCTTTATCTGAAAAATAAATCAAACCGCAAATCCTACGAACGAGATTTGACTCATAGTTATCAATATCTTTATCAGATAAAATAATTCTCCAAACCTCTTCAACTATTGAGGATTTAAAGTCATTACCTTTTTTTTTTATCTCATTAGTAAAATTTAAAAGTTGATTTGAATTATTTTCTAAATTTTCAGCATCCTTTAAAATTTGCTCACTATTAGAATTATTTTCTTTAACTTTATTAATAAAATTTAAAATTATTTTTTTTTCCTTATCACTATAATGTTCATCAATTTTTGCGGCGTGTACTAATAAAGCTGAAATACCGATTAAATCCTTTTGATTTATTTTATCCATTTTTTTTATTTGATATTTAATGTAAGCAATTTCTTAAAAGGATTATCATTTATTTTTCTAAATTTGTTATTTATTTTCTTATTTTTCCTTACATTACCTGTAAAAATGTAAGTATCTTCTTCTTTTGCCTTTTTATAGTGCATTTTAAGCATAAGTTTATAAAAATCCTCTTTTGTACAACCTAACAAATTCATCATTTCAGAATTAATTTTGAATTTCTTTTCCTCTGTTTTTTCAATAATTTTTATAAACAATTTTTCTAAAATATCAATTCTTACAAAGTACTCATGAAAGTTTTCAAAACCGCAAAGAAGCATGAATTTCTTATCAAATTTTTTATTATGTATAAAATTAAGGCCAGATTTTGGAATTTCATGTTTAGTATGTGACTTCTGGTACAATTCCCAAAGTGAAACCCTAAACTGCACTGCCTTTGGTTTAAGCATTTTAGGAAGATAAACATGATATCTCCCAATTTTTACTCCTATGTCCCAGAGTTTTTTTCTAAAATCTTGAGGAATATTTTTAACTAAGTGATTGATATCATCTCTCTTAACAACACCATTATTCTCGAATAATTGAAAAACAAGAGCGCGAGCATATTGATTTTTTAAATCAATTTTTGTTAAATTCAATAAATCCCCTAAAACTCCAATTAGATATTTTTCTAGCCAACTTCTTAGAAAAATCTCAAGTTTAGTTTTAATCTCTATCTCAAGCGAATCATCTGAAATTAAATCTATTTCAGGATTTAAATAACTATTACCCTTTCTGAGATAGGCAATAGGAGAGCTTTTCCAAAAAATCTTATTATTTTCAATTAATATATCCTGTGTGCTTATGATTTTTTCAACACGTTTATCTAGCTCTTCTTTGATCGCCTTCCTTGCGGCTTTTTTAATTGATTTGATATCTGAGTCTAAGGATTTTGACGTAACAACTAGTGCAAGTTTTAAACCTTTTAATTCTCCTATAAGATGACCGTTTATAATTAATTTATCTTTTTCATCAATTTTTGTATCTAATATCAGATCTTGTTTTAAGCTTCTCGAAAGTACACTTATTTTTTTATCTATAAAACTTCTAGTTAGTTCTTCGTGAAGTTTGTCAGATAACTTATCCTCAATAGTTTTTGTTTGTTGAACCCAATAGTCTGAGTTTTCTACCCAATTTTTTTTATTTGCGACGTAAGACCATGTTCTAACATTAGAAATTCTGTTTGATAAAACGTCAATATTTCCGTGTTCACGTCCAAGACCTTTTAATTGCTCTTTCATATAATCGTTTGGTATTTTTTTTTTTCTTGTACATAAATATTTAAAGACTTTATCCACTATATTTAAGTGTTGTCCGTAAGCTTTCTTCTCAAAATCTGGTATTTGGCAGCACTCCCATAATAACTCTAAGTTTTTTTCATAAATAATATTATTAGCCCCTTTTTTTAAAAAATGTCTTAAAACACTTTCATCTAATGACTCATGAGTTCTTATTAGTAAGTTACTGTCTGGTTTTTTTTCAAGAGAATTCATTAAGTTTTTTGCATTACTAAAGTCTAAATTTGAATTTCTCCAAAATAAAATACGTGCATTTGGTAGAGAGTGTTTTTCAATATTTTCTATTTCATCTGAATTTAAGTTTTCACATTCACCTGTTGTTCCAAAACTACCATTATTTTTAAATCTGCCTGCCCTTCCTGCAATTTGAGATATTTCAACGATATTTAATCTTCTAGTTTTTTTTCCATCGAATTTTTTTAAATTTGAAAAATAAATTTCATTAATATCCATATTTAAGCCCATTCCTATTGCGTCAGTAGCCACTAAGTAATCAACATCACCAGATTGATATAGTTCGACTTGAGAATTTCTAGTTTTTGGACTTAAAGAACCCATAATTACTGCAGCCCCACCTTTTTGTCTCCTTACAAGTTCAGCAATTGCATAAACATCTTCGATAGAAAATGCGATAATGGCAACTCTTCTATCAAGCCTAGATATCTTTTTGAAACCCGAATAAGATAATTTTGAAAATCTCTCCTTTTTTTCAAATTCAACATCAGATATAAGCTCTTCAATTACATTTTTCATTATTTGCGAACCAAGGAACATTGTTACTTTTTCACCCCTAAAATTTAAAAGTCTATCAGTAAAAACGTGCCCTCTTTCCTTATCACAGCACATTTGAATTTCATCTATAGCTACAAAATCAACTTTTTTGTCTTTCGGCATAGACTCAACTGTGCAAATAAAATAATCAGCCGAGCTAGGTATAATTTTTTCTTCTCCAGTTATTAGAGCCACTCTTTTATCTCCAACTTTCTGAATGCATTTTTCATATACCTCACGAGCCAATAGTCTTAACGGTAAACCAAATATTCCCGAATCAAACTGGAGCATCTTTTCAATAGCTATAAATGTTTTCCCAGTATTTGTTGGACCTAAAAGAGATATAATTTTTTTTGATGGTTTTTGCATAATTGTGTTAGAATTTTTTCACTACACTATATATAGACTATCTTATAGAACAAAGGAGGATTAAAACATGACCGAATCAATTTGTCAAATGTTCTAATTTAAATATGTATAATGCTAAGAAACAAGTTTAATAAGATATGGTTAAAAATTTAATAAAAAAAAAATTTCAAACTTAAACCCTTCAGCGACACTAGAAATAAATGAAATTTCAAAAAAATTAATTAAAGAGGGAAAAAAAATATATAAATTTGGTTTTGGACAATCACCGTTTCCTGTTCCAGAAAAGATTGTTTCCACTTTAAAGGAAAACGCACAAAAAAAGGATTATCTACCTATGCAGGGGTTGGAAAAATTAAGAGAGGCAATTTCTAATTATTTAAAAAAAAAAACAAGTATAAATTATCCTCCTGACAATATTTTAATTACTCCAGGTTCCAAAGAGGCGATGATGTTAATGCATTTAGCATTTAATGGTGAGATTATACTGCCTGCTCCAAGTTGGGTATCATATTCTCCCCAAGCCAAAATAGCTGATAATAAGGTACACTGGATACATACTAATAGAGAAAATAATTGGTTTCCAACTGGTTTAGAACTTGAAAAAAAAATAAAACAAATAGGCAAGAAAAATATCATACTTATTATTAATTCACCTAATAATCCTTCTGGCACAACTTGTAATAATTTGAAAGAATTAGCTTTTGTGGCGAAAAAATATAATATTATAATTTTATCAGATGAAATATATACTGACCTTAGTTTTAATGATAATTATGAAACTATTTCTAAATTTTATCCCGAGGGAACTTGTATTAGTAGTGGCTTAAGCAAATGGTGTGGAGCAGGGGGATGGAGACTAGGATTTTTTGCAGTGCCAAAAAAATTATTAAGTTTTTTTTCAAGTTTAAAGACACTTGGTAGTGAATCCTTTTCAAGCGTAAATTCTCCAACTCAATTTGCTGCTATTGAAGCATACGCAGGAAATTACGATGAGTATAAAAAAAAAACGACTAAAATATTGAAATCAGTAGGCACTTATGTTTACAATCACTTAAAGTCGAATAAAATTTTGATTAATCCACCTCAAGGTGGCTTTTATTTAATGCCAGAATTTCTTAATAAGAAGTACAAAGATTCATCCTCACTTTGTAACGCTATATTAAGAGATACTGGCGTTGCATTATTACCCGGCTCTGCCTTTGGATTCAAAAAAAAACAAATGATTACAAGATTAAGTTATACTGATTTTGATGGTGAAAAGTTTTTACAATCTGTTCAATTAAACGATCATTTTAATGATGCTATGGTTGAAAAATTAGCACCAAATGTAGTAGAAGGAATTAAAAAGCTGTCTAATTGGGCTAAAAAATTATAAAGATTTTCTTTGACGCCAGTCATTATAAATAGTTAAATTATTATTAATAACAAACGGGGGATAAATGAGAAAAATAATGTCAACTGTCTCTGCAGCATTAATTATGTTTGCTGTATCTAGCCCATTTACTTCAATTGCAAAATCAGCAGAGTTCTTCTCAATAGGAACTGGCGGACCTACTGGAGTTTATTTCCAAGTTGGAAATGCAATTTGTAAAATGGTGTCAAAAATACAGTCCGCAGAGCATGGAAGAAAAAAAGGAACAGACAAAGCATATAGATGTTCAGCACCTTCAACAGGTGGATCGACTTACAACATAGGTCAAATTATGCAAGGGGAACCTCAATTTGGTGTTGCACAGTCAGACTGGCAATATCATGCATACAACGGAACTAAACCAGATAAGGTAAAACCTTTTGACGGTTTAAGAGCTGTTTTTTCTGCTCACCCAGAGCCATTTCAAATAATAGCAAGAAAAGGTTCAAGAATTAAAGATTGGAATTCTTTAAAAGGGAAGAAAGTAAATATCGGAAATCCTGGCTCAGGACAAAGAGGTACTTTTGAAGTTTTAATGGAGTCTCACGGTGTAGACACAGGTTATTTTGGATCTACCTCTGAGTTGACTTCTTCAGAGCAATCAGGTGCACTTTGCGATAAAAAAATTGACGCTTTTGGATACACGGTTGGTGTGCCAAATGCGGGAGTTGCACAATCAACTGATGGATGTGGAGCATACATTATTGATTTACAGACAGATCCTGTAAAAAAATTAGTTTCAGACAATCCATTTTACGCATTTGCAACAATTCCAAAAGGAACATACAAAACATCTAAAAAAGATGTTACTACTTTTGGTGTAATGGCCTCAGTAGTAACAAGTGCTGCTGTATCCGACGAGCTAGTATATTCTGTGGTTAAAGCTGTTTTTGAAAATCTAGACGATTTTAAAAAACAACACCCAGCTTTTGCTAATCTTGATCCAAAAAAAATGATCAAAGATGGTCTTTCTGCTCCGTTACATCCTGGCGCAGTTAAATACTATAAAGAAAAAGGCTTAATGTAGGTCTTTAATAATTAAAAGGCTCAGTTGCAAAACTGAGCCTTTTTTTTTATTCTATTTAAATGCCTCAATCAGATCAAAATTTTTTCAAAAAACACGATGAAGAAGGGGGATCAAGAAGAATCCTTAAAAGCTGGAATCTTAAATTAGTCGGATTATTAGCAATTACATGGTCGTTGTTTCAATTATGGTACGCTTCGCCTCTACCGTTTTTATTAGACTTTGGAAAGTTTATTGATGTGCCTGCGAGAGCAATTCATCTTGCATTTGGTATGGGTCTTTGCTTTTTAGCTTACCCTACTTTAAAATCAAAAAGAAATTCACCTATCAATACCTATGATTTTGTTTTAGCTTTAATTTCTCTTATAGCCACATTTTATCTGGTAATAGAGTATGAAGGTTTAGTTTATAGGCAAGGTATACTTGCATCAGTTGATGTTTTTGGGCTGAAGATTCCTTATGAGCTAATACTTGGAAGCTTTGGTATACTACTTCTTTTAGAGGCTACTAGAAGAGCTATTGGAGTACCCTTAGTTGCTATAGCTTTAATATTTTTATTCTTCTCAGTTTTTGGTCAAAAGATGCCTGATTTAATTTCTCACCAAGGTTTATCGATAACAAGACTTGTTGGCTACCATTGGTTCGGCGGGGAAGCAATTTTCGGAATTCCTATAAGTGTATCAGTGAGTTTTATTTTTCTTTTTGTCTTGTTTGGGGCGACTCTAGATGCAGCAGGAGGTGGTAAATATTTCCTAAATTTAGCTTTCGCATTAGTCGGTAAAATGAGAGGGGGTCCCGCTAAAGCTGCTATTTTAGCATCAGGATTAACTGGATTGATTTCTGGATCTTCAGTTGCAAATACCGTTACTACTGGAACTTTCACAATTCCGATAATGAAAAGAACTGGTCTTACTCCTACTAAAGCTGGTGCTATTGAAGTTGCCGCATCAGTTAACGGTCAGATCATGCCGCCAATTATGGGTGCTGCTGCTTTTGTAATGGCAGAATTGCTTGGGATTTCATATTTTACGGTTATAACCCACGCATTTTTACCGGCTATTATCTCCTATATTGCTTTATTTTATATTTCACATTTAGAATCTGTAAAATTAAATATAAAGGGATTACCAGATGATCAAATACCACCACTAGGGAAAACATTTTTAAGCGGTATCCATTTTTTAATACCAATATTTATTTTAGTTTATTTATTATTAGTAGAGCGCTGGACTGCAGCATCCGCAGTATTTTACTCAATTTTATCTTTATTTTTGATCATCATTATTAAAGAAGTTCTTACCGCCATTCAATTAAACGAGGGATTTTTAAATGGATTGTGTTGGGGATATAACAAAGTTATAACCGGATTAGAAAAAGGAGCTCTAAATATGATCAGTGTCGCGATAGCAATTGCGACTGCTGGAATAATAGTAGGAGCGGTAGCATCAACTGGTTTAAGTAATAATCTAATTGTA
>MDTD01074567.1_pt1 | contig 11253 bp, 11 predicted proteins | sample 811221 | NCBI WGS metagenome assembly MDTD01 (sample SAMN05326646, study PRJNA326480) | marine metagenome | isolation source: seawater | place: Pacific Ocean: South West | collected 2011
AATAAATCATATATTATCATTATTATATACTCATTATCTACGTCATTATGACTGTTATCTTCACACATACCTGACAGTTTTAACCACTTTATCTTTTCACCACTACATAGTGCATCCCTAAATTCATGTAAATTACAGTTTCCTCCTTTTTGATTCTTTTTACTCTTCTTTTTATATTTTTTTTTCCTTCTTGTATATTTTTTCCTCGCTCTCATTATCTATTTATAAGAAAATTTATAAAAAAATTGAAATTTTTAATTTTTTATAATGTTTAATCAATTAAAGCTATATTTATTTAAATTTAAAATGATGTTATCTGTCCACTATAGAGATAATAGTGATGAACCTTTCACATTGGGAAGGACCATTATGCAAAGTGTAATGGGGAATAATCGCCGTAAGACGTTTGAATGGGAACAATATACGAATGCAAAACCCGCAAAAAGAACCAACGGTTCTATTGGATTAGACGAATCAATAGAACACTTGGTGTCAATCGTATCAAACATCCTAAAAGAAACCGGATTTCATATAGATAGCAGCAAGTACGATGTTGACTTTCATCGCTACAATTTATTTGGAAAGAAGCATTCTACACCGTTCGCATGGCATGAAGATGATTATGGATCGACTGGTTACGAGGTCAACACCGCAATTTTGTACCTACGTAAAGACAAGACAATCAAGGGCGGAGACTTATTGATTAAGGGTGAAAACAAAGTGATTGTTGAGGAAAACACGATGGTTTTGATAGATGGTAGAGTTATTCATAAGCCAGAAGATTTAGAGGGGTTTGGATGTAGAGATTCTATTGTAGTTCAATTTCCAAGAGTGTAAAGGAACCAGTACAAATAGAATATAATATAATTAACAAAATCTATCATGAATTTTTGTTGAGATGTATCCACATTTTATTTACTACAAGCATATTACTAATTTCTTTGAAATTAAGAAAATTATCCATACAGTACACTATATAAAATTATACTGTACTATAATTTATTAATATTTATAATTTAATTTTGTTTATTTCTTCTTGATTGCTTTCTTTGTTTTCTTGAATATTTTTTATTTTTTTTTGCATTTCTTTTTAATTTTATTAATTTAGATCCTCCTGGTGCACAGTCTTTACTGTGTGTATGAGTATGCGTATGTGTATGTGTATGTGTCTTTACACTTCCCTCTCCTACTACTTCATGTCCCTTATCTTTTTTTTCTTTGACTTCATCACCCTTCCCTTCTGTACTTCTTCCTTGTGTTTCACTTAATTTTTTTTCTTGATGTTCATAATACGTTTCTAAATTACCTTTATTTCTAATATCAAAACATCTTCCTTTAGCCCCATCTCCAACTACATTTGCTATATGTTTCTCACCATCTTTTATAATATTTACACACTTAAATTCTCCTTTGTGTCCAGCACTGCCTGGCATTACTTTTGAATCTGGATCCTGGCAACAATCACCTTTACCTGTAGCTACCAAACCACCTTTACCTGTACATTTATATCCATGTTCTTTACATTTCATTTCTACTTCTGGATTAAGATTTGCGTCTTTCCTATCCCCTCTCTCTTTTTCGCGTGCCACTTCCCTTGAAAAAGCATATTCCATCTGTTTTTTTAATAACATTTTATCCTCTCCTTCTTTCTTTCTATGGTACTCTGTTGTTACTCCTGGATCTTCTGGTGACATAAATCTACATTTACCCTCCTCCCCTTTTCCATCAATATTTTTTACTTCATACCTACCATCTTTATGTCTTACTACTTTAGTACATTTAAGTGGTTCACAGCATGCTACTCCATTTCCACGACATTCTTCTTCATGTTTTTTTTTTCTTCCGGTTACCATCACATTCTTCTGTTTTCTTTAGTAAAACCGCTTGTCTCTTTTCCTGTGCAGTTTTATCACCCATACATACACCTTTTACTCCTCTACTCACTACTTTACCCTCGTCAGAACGACATTTTAAATTCCCATGTTTATCATCCGACCCACATTCTGACCCAAACACTGATCCTTTACATTCATCATTTACTGCTTTTTTACCTAATCCTTTCATTTTTTTTAAACGAAGTGATTTTTTTTTTGAATTTCTTCTACTTTTTTTATTAATAGATTTTCTATTCATCCTATAAATATAATAAAGAAATTTTAATAAAAAAATTATATTTTTGTAGTACACTATATAAAATTATACTGTACTAAAGTTATTTATATTTATAATTTAATGACGTTTGTTCTTTTTTGATTGTTTTCTTTGTTTTTTACCGGATTGTTTTCTTTGTTTTTTGCCAGATTGTTTTCTTTGTTTTTTGCCAGATTGTTTTCTTTGTTTGTTATTTGATTTTTTTCTTTGTCCACCAGCCATATTTTGGACACCGAATACACCTTTTCTGGTAACGAAACCAGCTTTTACTAAACGGTTATTTTTTTTTGCGGTGTTTGATGCTCTAATAGATACAATAGCTCTGTTTTTGTTATATTTTAAGTTATTTCTGGTTAAACCACCTGATGTTCTTCTTGCTGTTCCGTGCATTACTTGAGCACGTGATCCTACATTCATTTTAAAGTCAGTCATTTTATAAATATAACTTAGATATTTTTCTTAACTTTAAAATAAAAATAATTTTAATTATTTTATTTAAATATCTATTTAATTTGAATATAACTATAAACTTACCAAATCTTAAATTAAATTTACGGTGAAAATAAAGAAATTTCTTTTTTATATTCAAAATAAACATTTATATGAATATCATTCAACTCCATACATTTTAAATCTTTATCTTCATCTTCCTCTATATTATATTCAATTAGCATGTTATGGTCAAACATACTTGATATACTTTTTAATAATTTATGATCTTTTAATATATTATCTATTAAACCATCATCGTCTTTTACTATACTATAATACATATTAATTCTATCTGATGCAACTAAACCTTCATCTTTCCTCATCTTTTGTATTTCCCTTACAAACAATTTAGCATAATACTTATTGATCATCTCACCAGATACCTCTCCATCCATCAATATAGTTAAATTATTAAACGTTTCACAGTCATATTCTGACAAATCTTTTTTCACTTTTCTTACAATATTTACAAGTTCGGGAGTAATCTCGTGTTCATCTATCATAATTTTTCCCCCATTATCTAATAATTTACATTCCTCCACTGATATCTTACTTAATTTTGATTTTATATTTCTTAAATTTCTCCCAAATTTAGGTCCTGCAATTGCAAAATTTAACTGACATTCATAATCAATATACTTATCTTCCTCACTTGATAATTCCACATTCATTACATTCAATTCATCATATAGTATATCTAAATTTAACTTATCAAGAACATCCTGTTCATTATGTACAATTACTAATTTATTTACAGGCATTTTTAGTGCAATTCCTTTCTTATCTGATCGAATCTTACGTCCCATTACTACTATATCACAAACATTTTGCATTACATCTAACAATATACTAGATGAGTTCCACATATCTTTTTCCATATTACAGTGATGTACTGATAAATTAGTATCATTTTTAGAATATTCCTTCAATTGTTGATATACATTTTCACATATAAACGGACAAAATGGTGCACATGTTATTACAAAATAACGCAAACAATTATATAACACTGATAGGGAATTAAATACACTATTTTTATTAGTTACATTATACATTTTCATGTTCTGTTTATTTAATTTAATATACCATCTAGATAACTGATCAATAAATTTTTTTATTCTAGGTACAATACTATATAATTGGTATTTAGCCATATCAATATGAACCATTTTTATAAATTGGTTAAGACACTGTAAAATCCAGTTATCTAGTATATTATTTTCAATTTCTTCTTTCTTATAATTATTATTAATTATGTCAAATGGGGAAAATTTTTCTCCTGAATTTTCATTATACAAATCACTCATTTGTTTCAAAAAACTAACCATATTATATATTGGTATATGGATCTCTTTTATAACCTGTTTTAGTTCATTATCTTTAAAACGCATACTTTCTGCTTTCACTACAGGACTATTAATCAAATATAATCTTAGTGCATCTGCACCATACGTATCAAGTATCTTATCTGGTGGACTATAATTCTTTTTACTTTTTGACATCTTCTGACCATCTTCTGCTAATATCAAACCATTCACAATTACATTCTTAAATGCGGGTTTATCAAATAAAGCAGTTGATAGTACCATAAGTGTATAAAACCATCCCCTTGTTTGATCTAAACCTTCCCCAATAAAATCTGCTGGGAATTGTGTCTCCAAAAACTTTTCTTCAGACATACTAAAAGGGTAGTGACATTGTGCATATGGTACTGACCCACTCTCAAACCAACAATCAAATACCTCCTCTATTCTCTTCAAATCTCCTTTTCCCATTTTTGAAGGAATAGTAATATGATCTATATTATGCCTGTGCAAGTCTGTTATACTTCCTTTTTCTAAACCAGCTAGTTCTTCTAACTCTTCTACAGAACTGACACAAACTATTTCTTCTCCATCCTCACTTGTCCAGATTGGAATTGGGGTACCCCAATATCTATTTCTTGATATACACCAATCCACACAATTCTCTAACCAATTTCCAAACCGATTCTCCCCTACATTCTTCGGCATCCAATATATTTTTTTATTATTTTCAATAATTTTTTCTTTTATGTCAGTTACTTTCACAAACCAAGAAGAAATTGCACGATAAATCAATGGTGTATCCGATCTCCAACAGAAAGGATATGAATGATGTGTATTCATCCTCTTAATTAATTTACTTTCATCCTTCAATCTTGCAATTATATCTTTATCACAATCCTTAACATATCTTCCAACATATTCAGGTACATGATTCGTATATTTACCATTTGAATCTACCGGACATACAAGACTCATACTACCGTCAATCTCACGAATTATCCCATTCTTCACACATACTCTAAAATCATCTTCACCAAATGCTGGCGCAATGTGTACTATTCCCGTACCTGATTTATCTGATACATAATCATCCACCATTATCCTGAATGCATTTTCTCTCCCTTCAAACGCATTAAAGTTATTGTTATTCATAAGAGGCACATATTCCATTCCTTCCAAAGCGTCTCCCATTAATCTCTCAATTATAGTAAAATCTCCATGAATATCAAATACCTTATTTACTAAATTTTCCGCAATTAGGTATGAATTACCATTTTCTCTCACCTTTACATAATTAATGTTCTTGTTCACACATAAAGCGAGATTCGCGGGTAATGTCCATGGTGTAGTTGTCCATACTAATGCGTATAACTTTTTATTCGTATCTTCATTATCAACCATTTTGAATCGAACAATGACAGATTCCTCTGTTATATCCTTATAATTTGAATTTGCTTCGAAATTTGATAGTGGTGTTGTACAACCAGTTGAATAAGGCATAATCTTGAAACCCTTGTAAATTAAATTTTTTTTATGTAACTGATAAAATACATTCCAGACAGATTCCATAAAAGTTTTATCTAGTGTTTTATAATCATTTTTGAAATCAACCCATCTACCTAGCCTGTTAATAGTTTTTTCCCACTGTTCCTTACACCTGAATACAATTTTTCTACACTCTTCATTATAATTTCCAATACCCAATTTTAGGATTTCATCTTTTGTTTTAATACCTAAATGCTTCTCTATCTCGTACTCAATTGGTAATCCATGTGTATCTGTACCCCATCTCCTCTCAACATAGTAACCATTTTGTGTCATCCATCTAGGTATAATATCCTTAATAGTTGAAGCTAGTAGATGACCATGATGGGGTAGCCCTGATGCAAACGGTGGTCCATCATAAAAGATAAATCGTTTATTATCCTTTGATAATTCTAATGATTTTTTAAATACATCATTTTCCTCCCAGAAACGTAGAACACTCTCTTCCTTTTCTATATTACTCTCTCCCTTACTCATTATTATATTGATGATTACTACCTTTTATATTTACTATTCAATTTTTATTTAATAAACAAAAATAATTAATATTAGCTATAATAGTGATTATTTAACATAAATAAAAAAAACTCCCATACAAGAAATACTTTGAAAAGAATATCGAAATGAAACACAAACATTTAAAAATATATTTAATTAAACGATTAAAAAGATACTCTTTTTAAGGGGATATCTCCACTTGAAAACCCAAAATCTATAACATACATTATCATATTTTTAATATCAAATTGATATTCTCCACCATTCGTGGAAAACGAATCGATACCTTTTTGATATGCGTTTTCACAAGAAAATGACCTAGCTTCTGATAAATCTCTCCATTCTGTAGTTTTATAAATTTCTGACCCATTATCATAACCTTGAAACTGCCACTTAAAACTGGTTCCAGACATACTTTATCTATACATAAAATTTATAAATAAATTTCAATTTTTTTATGTAATAAACTGCAATAAGTATTTTTATATATATATCTGTAATTATTTTATTATGATTAATCATAATAATTTTTATAAAAAATTTTTTTGTATATAAAATTGTAATTTTTAACTTTTTTATTTATTTTTTTTTCACAGAAATTAAAAAAAAACTCTCACACAAAAAAAGTATGAGAGTTTTTTTTGGATCGCGCGCGAAAAATATTTTCACGTTTTTTTATTTTTTAGAAATTTTTTTTTTATTTTTATGAAATAAAAATTTTATAAATATATGTTATATGGTAATGAAAATTTAAAATATATCTGAAATTATAGATTTTTTTTTCAGTAAAAAAATGTCAAAAAATGTCAGAAAAAATTTAGTGAAAATTTCAAAAAGTGCAAAAAAGTGCAAGAAAAGTGCAAGAAAAGTGCAAGAAAAGTGCAAAAAAGTGCAAGATTTTAACACCTTGTGGTTTATATAAAATTATGAGTATACATAGAAGCGACATGAATATATGGTGTATAAAAATAAAAGTGCAAGAAAGTGCAAGAAAAAGTGCAAGAAAAGTGCAAAATATTATTATCATAAAATTTATTTAAGGAGAAATAAATATAGATAATTATTATTAGTATGGTAACATATAGTTGTAATAAATGTTCGTATGTGACGAAATATAAAACGCATTATTTTAAGCATATGAAATCACAGAAACATTTGAAAAAAAATGAGGAGGAAATGGAGAGGGAAGAAAATGAGAATAGTGGAAATAGGTGGGACCTAAAAAAAGTGCACTCACAAACCCTCACAAACCCTCACAAAACCCTCACAAACCCTCACAAAACCCTCACAAAACCCTCACAAAACCTCACAAATTTTGGAGACGATAAAAAAATATTTTGTCATTTTTGCAACAAAAAGTTTACCAGAAATGATAATCTAAAAAGACATATAGATAAATACTGTAAAAATAAAGAAAAAATGTGTGAATTTGAAAAAAATGCGGATGAAAGTGAAAAAGTGAAATTTTTGTCAAACAAAGTGGATGAATTGGAAGATAAAGTAAAAGAGCTGGAAGAAACAAAAAAAGTGGTAAATATAACAAATACACAGAACATAAATAATATAAAAAATATAGATAATTCTAGAACAACGAATTATTTGAACATAACATTACCAGATATGTTAGATATAGACACTTTTATAAGGAATTTAATGACGACACATAGATTAGATAACGAAAAAACAGCACTATTATTAGAGAGTTTTAAAACATGTGGTCTAATAAGTTATGGAAATAATTTATCACGAACATTAAAAGAAAATTGTTATCAACAGATAAAAGATATGGAGAAAGATAGTAAGGGAATAAAGATGATACCAATAGTAACAACAGATAGTAATTTGAGAAGTTATAAGGAGAAAAGTGCGAGTGGTTGGAAGAAGTCAGATAGCGATAAGAGATTAAATGATATTATAAATATATCGAATGATCAGATATATAAGAATCACAAAGAGCCTATATATTTAGATAACAAAGATAAGAAAAAGGTTCAGAATATAATAAAGAAAGATCACGGTATAGGTGAATTATCAAAACAGCTAGAAGAAGATAAGTCAAATACAATAAGTAGTATAAATAATGAGACGGATATATTCTGTAATGAAGAAAATGAACAAAAATTGATAGAAGAATACATTAATTATTCAGAAAATAGTGAAGATGAATTAATAACGTATGAAATAAATGAGGATGTGAATCCGGTATTTGATGGTGAAAGTGAATACAGAACAATAATTGATTGTGGTAATGAATTTATATATGATTTAGAGACAAATAATGTATTTGATATGGATAATAAAAAATACATAGGAAAAAGAGTACATGATGAAAATTGTCCATTTTCAAAACATAAAAGTAATGGTTGTTGGTATTATGTTGATTATAAATAGTTAGACTTGTGCAGAGTTTGGTGTATTTATTTTTTTTTTATCATAAATATATTTAAGAATAATAAGTAAAAGAGCGAAAATACACTCTATAAGAGAAGGTACATATATTGATAGAAGATCAAAATATATAGAATAGATTGTAATAGAAATAATACCAATGATATATATAAATAATGATGGATAAGATAAGTCAGAACTAGATTTAGTTTTTATAATTTTGTAAATTTGAGGTATATTACAGATTGTAAAAAGAAGACCACCAATAAGACCAAGTATTTCAATTGCTTTATCTGTATCTGTATTTACCGATATACAATCTGCCATTTTTTTATATAATAATAGTTCATATTTCAATTTTATTTATATTGTAATAATATTTTTCTTGTGACATTTTTTTAATAGTATATTATTTGTTGGTATGACTGATAATATTCTTTGTTTCCATGTAATATATTTATTAAAATCATTTGGTTGAAAATATATTTCAATTTGTGAATTTTTTTGAATTAATTTAATAGTATTGTCTGTGTTAGTTGTTAAGTTAGTATTAGAATTATCTTTTTGATCGTAGAATTGGGTATTTTTTAGATTTATTATATGATAATCGAGGATAGATATTTTATCCGGATTATTTTTCCAACTAACTATAAAAGAATATAGATATATATTGTTAGTATAGTTTGAAATATTATTAAAATATTTATCATAATCTTCTTCAATATCAGTATTGTCTTTATTTTCTGTTTTATCTGTATTTTTAAGAAGTATATACAATGTATTTTTTTGTAACATGGCATAATATTCAGTAAATGTGGTATTAAATTTAACATGAAGTTTATCAGTAAAACATGAATTGAATTTAATAGATTTGAAGCCTAATGTATTAGCAAGAGTTTGTGAATTATTTTGTACAAATACTTTCTCTTGTATATCTCTTTCTTCCATAATTTTTTCTAAAGATCTTTCAAATGTATCTTTTGGTGTAAGTTCTAATATTTTTTGTGTGTCAAGTGGTTGTGAATGTGCATTTTTATAATCAGTCATTGAAAGGTGGTCAGATTGATGGCTAAAATCAGTGACTTTATCGACATCGAGTTGTTGGTAGGAGCCATATGTATTTGGGAGATATTCAGGTGAATTATAGATAATAACTTCTTGTTTAAATTTATTTTGAAGAGGTTCATTAAATAATTCTTCTTCATTATTGTAAGTATCAGATGATATAACTGAAGATTCCATTAAATGTCCATAACCATCATTAATGAATGGATTATTAAAATTATAATTACTTTTTGTTTTCTGTAATTCATCAAATTGATCATTAAATTTTTTAAGTACTTCATCGTTATCTAATTGAATTTGATAGAATGTTGGAGGTTTTTCTTTTTGTTCTTTACAAAATGATTCAAATTCATTTTCAGCATTTTTATATGTATTTTCAGTATCTGTAACCTGTTGTTTTATTTGTTTTGTTATATAAAGATATGCATTATGAACAACGAGCATATCTTCTTTTTTACCACCTTTATCTGGATGGCATAATAAAGATAAGCTATAATATGCTTTTTTAATATCAGATAAGGTAGAGTTAGTGGTTACACCAAGAAGTTGATATGGATTAATAACATCAGACATTATATTTAAATATATAATATAGCTTTAAATAGTTACATATTAAATAAATTAAAGAAATACTGCATTGTAAATATATAAATGAAGATAAGAGTTGGTATAAATGGTTTTGGGAGAATAGGGAGACTTGTTTTTAGAGTTATTGAAGAGCGCCGATTGAAAGGAGAAGATATAGCTGTAGTAGCAGTAAATGATCCATTTATTGAAAAAGATTATATTAAATACTTACTAAGAAATGATAGTGTACATGGTCATACTGAATATACAGTGAATTACGAGGGAGAAAACTTATCAATAAATAATAATTTAGTAACTTTGTTTTCAGAAAGAAATCCAGCAGATATAAAATGGAGAAGTGTAGATGCTGACTATGTGATTGAATCAACTGGTGTTTTTACAACAATTGAAAAAGCATCATTACATTTAGAAGGAGGAGCAAAAAAGGTAGTAATTACAGCACCATCTGCGGATGCACCAATGTATGTAATGGGTGTAAATCATGAAAACTATTTACCAGAACAAAATATAGTTTCAAACGCTTCATGCACAACAAATTGTTTAGCACCACTAGCAAAAGTAATTAATGATAACTACGGAATTGTTGAGGGATTAATGACAACTGTTCATTCATTAACAGCAACACAAAAAACGGTAGATGGACCATCTGGAAGAGATTGGAGAGCTGGAAGATGTGCGGGATACAATATAATACCAGCTTCTACTGGTGCAGCCAAAGCTGTTGGTAAGGTTATTCCAGAATTAAATGGAAAATTAACTGGAATGGCTTTTAGAGTACCGACTGCAGATGTATCAGTTGTTGATTTAACTGTAAGATTAAATAAATCAACAAATAATGAAGAATTAATGAATACCATTAAGGATGCATGTAAGAATGAAATGAGTGGAATATTAAGTTACACAGAAGAACCACTTGTTAGTAGTGATTTTATTGGTAACTCACATAGCTCAATTGTTGATATTAAGGCATGTATAAGATTAAATGAAAATTTTGTAAAATTAATATCGTGGTATGATAACGAATGGGGATATAGCAATCGAGTTGTTGATCTTGTAACATATATTAGTAATAATGTATAATTTAAAATAAATAAAATATAAAATTATATTATGGGAAAATCGAAATACAATGATATAATTTTTATTACGTTAACTAATTCAGGTTATATTCATTATACACTGAATTGTTTAAAATCTCTTGAAAATATAAATTTTGAAA
>MDTD01025407.1_pt1 | contig 11251 bp, 8 predicted proteins | sample 811221 | NCBI WGS metagenome assembly MDTD01 (sample SAMN05326646, study PRJNA326480) | marine metagenome | isolation source: seawater | place: Pacific Ocean: South West | collected 2011
CGTATAATGACAGAACCTACCTCATCATCACCTTTTATTAATTCTGCCAACAAACAAATGTATGGCAAAATCCCATTGCAATCATGGGTAGGAAAAGTTGTGTCTTATGATCAACAAACTGAGCAATTAGATGAGGGTTGGGGTTGGAGATATAAGGTAAGAATATTGGGAGATAATTCTAATGTTGATCTGGTAAAAGAGGATGAATTAAGTTATGCTTTGTGCCTTTTACCTACAACTGCTGGATCTGGTGCTGCTCATAAATTAAGATCTGTTAGAATAAGTCAGGGAGATATGGTTTTCGGTTTTGTTGGAGGTGATGGTCCACGTTACATACTAGGTGTATTTCCAAGAACATCAAAATCATCAACATCATCAGGAAAATTTGGAACTCTCACAGGTTTTTATGGTTCACTAGAAGATAAGGGAATACTAAAGGGTGCTGTAGGTGGTGAGTTTAACGAACAGATCGGACCTGCAACACCTGATGTGACCATATTAGATCCAAGAACTTATAATAAATCAAATCGTGATGATTCCTCTGAAAAACTGAATGAATTAGGATATGATAGAAATCAAGATGGAATTATTGATGATGCAGAAAAAAAATTAACCCCCACTAGGGTCGCTGAAGATAAAAATTTTGACAAAGGTGAATCAATCACTACACAACAACTCAAATATATTATGAATAATCCAGTTACTGATACAAAAGCAGCTAGAGTGGAGTATGAATCAAAGGTTAAGGACGCTTTAGATCAGGCAGTTACACAAAATCTTGTCACAAGAGAAATAGCAAATAAAATGCTATCACAAGTTAAGAAGGGAAAATATGGTCGAGCACTTTCATTAGGATTCCCACCCCCTGTACCTTTCTCCCGATAAATAAATCAGATATTATAAATCATGAAAATAACCGTAGCATCATCACTTAAATGCACTGCACCTAACACTGCAGGGGTGATTACTAACTCTTTAAATAAATTTTTAAATGGGGCATCAGGTGCTTTAGGTAGTGGTTATGATATGGTCGCAGGACTTGATACTGCTGTAAGTGAGATATCGGATGCGATGTCTATTATGACTAGTAGCATGAGCACTCTACTTGAGGACAAGTTGGTTGACTTTGTTGATACTGGACTTCAAGCAGCAAAAAATTTCATTTTCAACAGACTTACTAATCCTCTTGCTGCACTTGCACAGAGTAATGCATTTATCAGTGCAGCTACAGGACCAGTGAATGGACTCTTCAATGCATTCGGTTGTCTTGGATCTACAGTAAAAAATGCACTGAAAAGTACGATTAAAAATCTTCTTTTAAACACTATTAAAAAGGGATTTATTAATCCTCTTGAGTGTGCTGTTGAAGATTTTATTGGTGCTCTCACAGGTAAAATCACTAATATGATGGATGCAATAGTCTCTCCATTAATTGCTCCTCTTAATAGTCTTTTTGGTCTTATCGGTAGAGGATTTGGATCAGTTAAAGGTTTACTTGCTGGTGGTTTGAATGTATTAAGTAAAGTTCAAGGTTTACTTAATTGTAAAGGTGGTGGTGGAAAGTGTCATACGGTTACTGAATATGATTTAAAAAAAGGTTCAACAAAACCAAAAAGTGATGCAGAAAAACAAAATAGTATTGCAAACATATTCTCAAAGATGGCAAAGAGAATGGACTCTGCAAGTGTATCTCTTGATAAGCAAACTGATGGTATTGAAAATTGGGGTATATTTGGAGGTGAAGCAGTAAGAGAAGATGCAACTTGTAACACAGGTAATATTTTGGATTGTGGATTACCTAGAGTTGAATTTTTTGGTGGAGGTGGAGAAGGTGCTGCAGGTGATATTATTCTTGGAAACTTTATTGAAAATTTAGATGAATCGATTGAGCAGACAGAAGTTGTTGTTGATGGTGTAACCACCACAGTTGGTGGAGCAACTCAAGGAGGAACACTAATTGAAAATGTAAAAAGAACTGCAAGTATTATAGGTGTTGATATAACATATCCTGGTGAAGGATATACAAGTGAACCTTTTGTTTCATTTGTCGATAATTGTGATCAGGGGTTTGGTGCTTTTGGTCGAGCAACTATTGATAAGGATCCCAACTCACCTAAATTTGGTCAAGTTACAGGTGTAGTAATGATTACTGAGGGTTTAAATTATCCAACGGGTGAAGAGACTGACGTTTTTGTTGACTATGTTGAGATTGAAAATGGTGGTCAAGGTTATTCTTTAGATGATGATTTAGGTGATTTCAAGATATGTGATGTTGATCAAAACGGAAAAATAACAAAAATTTGTCCAAATGATAAAGCATATCGCACTTTACCATTAATAAATCCTATTTCAATAGGTGTTGGTGCAATTTTAACACCAGTGATGACAAAAAATCGTAGACAAACAGGAGTGATCAACGTCATAGATTGTATTGCACCTAGAAATAATGGTATTGTGGGATTTGTAGATGGTAAACCATATCGTGGACCATTTCATCTTCATCCTACTAGGGGAGTAAAAATGGTTGGAGTTGCACATACCTCCTCACCTCATGCGATTATCTACGATACACCCGAACAGAGTTTGAGAAGTGAATCTACACCTTCATCTAATGTAGGTTCTACTCAAGTTAACTTGAGATCAATTCAACAATTAGTTGAGGAAAGTGAGTCAACAGAAACCACAACACCTCAACAAACAGAAACTAATCAGAATATGACCACATACTCTGATCCAGTCGATGAAGCACAAAATAATACACCACCTCCATCACCACCAAGTTCTCCACCAAGTTCTCCACCACCAAGTTCTCCACCACCAAGTAGTGGAGGAGGTGGATATGGAGGTTATTAATCATGTCCAAAAGTAAAAGTGAAAGTAGAGTATTAGATGTATTTGGTCCTAATTTTCTTATAGAAACAAACGGACCAGTTGGTGTTGCAGGTCCTGTAACATATCAAATGTACGCAGTTACTGATAAGGGTGCAAAATGGCAACAGGCACTTCATGGCAGTGGTCTTGCCACAATGGAGGCAGATCATACTTTAGAGATTCAAACAGGTTTAAAAAATAAAGAAGGTCAAATAAGTTACATGCTCATGGCACATAATGGTGACTTAGCAATGACTACTGAAAATGGTTGGGTAAGAATACATGGTCAAAACATAGTGCTAGATGCAAGTAATGAGATACTACTACAGGGATCAAAAGTTGTTGTAGGCAATGCTAATGGGAACACAGAAACTTTAGAATTATTTGGAAAAAAAATACATTTAGACGCAGATCAAGAGGTTATAGTAAAAAGATCAAATAGAATAACTAGATCAGGAGGTCGTATTATATTAAAAAGTGGTCGTGGTAATCGTTTTAGTATGGCAGGAGTTCAAGCTGCCTTTATACCTAGATTCACCGCATCTAGATTAAGACCAGGAGAATTTACGGGAGGTATGGGATGAGCGATTTTCCAGATCCAAGTGTTGATTATCAGAGTCAACAAGGTGATTCACAATTCCAGAACATGTATGTTACTGGTAAATTAAATTATGCCTTTGATAATGATGACATCACAATGCATTCTTTAAAAACCATTGCTGGTATAACTGGTAACGTAATTGGTAACGTAACTGGTGATCTAACAGGTAATGCTGATACTGCAACAACTGCAGATGGATTGACTGATATAGCTAGCATTGATACTTTTGGAGATTTAGAGGCAACAGATATAGTATCCAAAAACAATGGTGACAAACAAGGTTTTTTTAGAGGTGATGGTAGTAAATTAATTGGAATAAGCACTGTATTAACAGGACAGATTATCATGTGGGGTGGTAATATAGCGGGAATACCAACTACCTATCTCCTTTGTAATGGTCAAGCTGTTAGTAGAACTGATTTTGCACCTCTTTTTACTGTTTTAAATGTTTATCATGGTAGTGGTAATGGAACCACCACCTTTAATGTCCCAGATCTTAGAAATAATTTTATTATTGGTGCATCATTAGATCATAGCTCTGGTCAAGCACGAACTGGTATTGAAGATGCTGGAGATGGAGAACAAACTGGTGGTAGTAAAGACGCTGTTGTTGTTCAACATGATCATGACTTTAGTGGAGATACTAATAATGATACACATGCTCACTCGGTAAAAGAGTCAGGTACAGATGATGATGGAGGATCAAGAGCAGCAGCAGGTAACGCAAACGCTGGTAATATGAACGCCACAAATAATGATACGCATGATCACTCATTTAGTGGTGACACAGATAATGAGGGTGTATCTGGAACTAATAGAAACTTACCTCCATATTATGCATTGGTTTACATTATTAAAACTTGATAATTATGTTTAAAGAATTAATTTGGGTGAAAAAAAATTCACTCACAAAGTCTTTTTGTAAAAAAATAATAAAAAAATTTGAAAAAGACTCTGCAAGATACGAGGGTATCATTGATCAAAACAATCCTAGAGTGGATAAGAACATTAAGAGAACCACTGATCTTTGTATCAAAAGTGCTGATCTTGATTGGAGAAAGGAAGATAAAATATTATTCAAGGCATTGAAAACAGGTTTAGATGAATATAATCAATATTTAAAAAGTATTCATATTAAATGTGTTCCTCATCAAGGTTATAAAATGGTTGATACAGGATATAAAATTCAAAAGTATGACCCAGATGGATTTTATAATTGGCATAATGATTGGTGTATTTCACCATCAGGATCAAGAATATTTGTTTTTATGTGGTATTTAAATTCAATTAAAAAGAAAGATGGTGGTGGGACGGAATTTTTTGACGGAACAAAATTACAACCAGAATGTGGAAGTTTAGTATTTTTTCCCTCAACTTGGACATATGTGCATAGAGGATGTCAGACAAAAGTTGAAAAATATTTATGTAATGGGTGGATATATTCAAGACCAAGTAATTCTCTTCTTTATATTGAGTGAATGAGTTGACATCACTAATTATTTCGACTATACTATTATTGTAATGCCACCATATTTTATGTTTGACGATTCAGTTGTAGGTGTCATCATTGACATTTGTGCTCGAAGTTTTTTAGTATTAAGTGACAAAGGTAGGGAAAGAAAAGTTACTTGTGATAGTGCCGATCAATTTATGAGAGTTCATAAAGTTTGCACTGACCAATTACCTATTGAATTAATAAAATATGATAGTATTACAACATAAATAAAGTGGTCTGTAAAAAAAACATGAAAGAGGAGAAAACTCCGATTGAAAAATTACATGATGATATACGTGAAATGAAAAAAAGTGAGAGAAAAACTGATGATGAAATAGTACGCATCTATAGACATGAGAATGATGATGCAGGCTAAATAAAATACGCCTGCTAATCTGTATGTACAAACTCTCTACTAAATTTTGTTGGTATGATGATGGTAAAATAATAGTGAAGATGTATTTTATTAATGAAATTCCCTTCACATTTGATGAGTTACCATTTGGACATTTATGGGATGAAGAATTATGTAGAGTGGCAGACGCAAATCGTACATATAATCCAGAGTATATGTACCAAATGTTCGGTTATCTAATGATGGAGGAGTTACATCCTCTTTATTTTCCAGTCGAATTAGAAAATCCAGAACTTTTACCAGATGATCTAGAGTATCTCTACGAGCAGGAAGAATCAACCTAACTAAATAGATCATAGCAATATTTTGGCGAATATAAGAAGATGCCTCTTAATAAACTAGAGAATTTCATAAAGAACACTGAAGGTCGTATTCTTTATGTGAATCCAAATGATATAGATTCAACTGATGCGATTACGAATGAGGGTAACTCACTCGCAGCTCCTTTTAAAACTATACAGAGGGCATTACTTGAATCTGCGAGATTCTCTTATGTCCAAGGAATTAATAATGACTTAATTGAAAGAACAACTATATTAGTATATCCTGGTGATCATGAAATAGATAACAGACCTGGTTTCGCAATTAAAGCAGATGGTAATAATGCTATTGCAGTATCTCCTGCAGGAGCAGAGTCGGCAGCATCAACTACACTAGCATTAAATTTATCATCAAATTTTGATTTAAATCAAGAAGATAATATTTTATATAAGTTTAATAGTATTAATGGTGGAGTTATCGTTCCTCGTGGAACATCTATTGTAGGTTTAGATTTAAGAAAGACAAAAATAAAACCAAAATATGTACCTAATCCAACAGATAATTCAGTTCCTTCTAGTGCGTTATTCAGAATAACTGGTACATGTTATTTCTGGCAATTCTCAATTTTTGATGGGGATGAATCAAAATTAGTTTATACTGACTCTTCGGATTTCTCATCAAATAATCAATCAATACCAGGTTTTTCACATCATAAACTTACATGTTTTGAATATGCAGATGGTGTTAATGTAGATAATCGTTTTAATCTTACAGATTTAGAAATATTTTACGCAAAATTATCAAACGCTTATAATCTCGCATCCACTAGAGATATTGATGAAAAATTTCCATCTTCTACTGAAGGATTTGCACCCCAGAGACCTGAATTTGAAATCGTTGGTGCATTTGCATCAGATCCATTAAGCATTACAGAATTAATATCTGGTGATGGTAATACACCAGGTACGGTCGTCAAAGTAACAACTACAACTCCTCATGGGTTAAGCAGTGGCACTCCTATCAAAGTAAAAGGTGTTTCAACAAGAGAATATAATATTTCAACGAAGGTAGCAAGTGTTTTAAGTAGTAATCAATTTACATATTTACTTCAATTTGTACCACCAAATATATTGGCAACACCACAATCAGTTTCATCAGCAACAATTACGATAGAGACTGACACGGTCACAGGTGCATCACCATATATCTTTAACGTATCATTACGTTCCGTGTTTGGTATGAATGGTGTTCTTGCGGATGGTGCAAAGGCAACTGGATTTAGAAGTATAGTTGTTGCTCAGTTTACTGGTATATCTCTTCAAAAGGATGACAGAGCGTTTGTAAAATACAATAGCACTTCAAGATCATATGAGGGTATAAATGTTACTTTAGCAAAAGGATCTGCATTATCAAAAGAATCTTCATCCCTTGATCCATCAACTGTTTATCATTTAGATAGTGATGCTATCTATAGAAAAGGATTTGAGACAACTCATATTAATATGAAAAATGATGCGATCATGCAGATCGTATCTGTATTTGCTATCGGATTTAATAAACACTTTGGTGCTGAAACAGGTAGTGATGCATCTATTACTAACTCAAACTCTAACTTCGGACAGATCGCTCTTACATCCGATGGATTTAAAAAATCTGCATTTGCTAAAGATGACACAGCTTTTATCACCAATGTAATTACTCCCAGAGCGATAACTGAGACACCAGTAAAAGTTGATTGGCAATCATTGGACGTTGGATTAACGACTTCTGTGGGTATATCAAGTCATCTTTATCTATTTGGATTCAATGATTTTGATGACAAACCTCCAGTTATTATTCAAGGTTACAGAGTCGGTGCAAAATTTGATGATATTTTGTCTCTTGATGCCAATGGTACAAAAACAGCATCAATCACCATGACTGATAATGTTGTTAGCACTGGATCAACGATAGTCACGGGGACAGACGTAAGTGTTAAAACATTTAGAGTTCAATCTGGTCCTTCCTTTGACGTAAAAGATTCTGCAGCATCTAATATCTTCAATATAGGAACTCATACTCTTCAAACAGGTGAAAAGATACGAGTCTTTAGTGATAATGGAGATTTACCTGAAAATATAGAGTCAAATACCGTATATTTTGCGATAAAAATATCATCTACAGAAATTAAATTAGCATCTTCAGTCACTAACGCACAAAATAATGTTCCCATCACGGTCTTTGGTGGTACAAAATTATTTGTAGAAAGTAGAGTATCAGATAAATCATCTGGGGATATAGGATCACCAATTCAATTTGATACCATCAACAAAAATTGGTTTATTCATGTATCAACAAATAATGATATTTTCACAGAATTATCATCATCAGGTGTAACAGGATTAACTGAAAAAAGTAATGTTACCACAATTTCAAGAACTGTAGATCCAAGGTCTTTAGATGAGAGATTATATACTATTCGTGTTGTGGTTCCAAAAGAAGCAACAAATGCAAAAGATCCTAATGATGGATTCGTTATTCAAGAGTCAAGCACAAGTGGAGTTAGAGTTAATACTGATTTTACAGATAGAACTATTGGTGCGAAAGATGTTTTCTTTAATCGTAATCTAAGGTTTATAAGCACTGGTTCTGAATCAGGTGGCACTGTAACAATAAGATCAGAATTACCTCATAACTTAAAAGTTAATGACAAAATTAATATTTTAAATGTTAAGAGTTCAACAAATACAACTGGTGTTGCTAATTCTGCATTTAATGGAACTTTTGAAGTTACATCAATTAATAGTGATAAGGAATTTCAATATTCAACTACTGATGTAGATGGTAAAACCCATAACACAGGTACTTTTTCGAGTGACACATCTGATAGAACAATTAATTTACCAAGATTCCAAAGAAATGATCTAAAATCTAATCATTACATCTATAGAAGTGAAGTTATAAGTGATTATATTAAAGATGTCCAAGATGGTATCTATCACCTATTTGTATTAAAAGCAGATAATGCAATTAATACTGAATTTACCGATCAGAAATATAGTCAGAATGTTGCTGACTTATATCCACAACAAGATAAGGATAATCATAATGATAACCCTCCAGCATCTGTATCGTTTGCGAGAAGAAATCCAATAGGAGATGTAGTAACAAATAAACTTAAAAATAGTATTACAAGAGAAGCGACAGATAAGTTACTTCAAGATTTTGGTAAGGGTTTAACAATCACTAATGTAGACTCCACAACAGGTGTAACTACTTTAACTTTTGATCGAGAACATGGATTAAGTGGTATTGTTACATATAGTGATTTTACTGGTGGTTCAGGCTATACTGATGGTACTTATCATAATGTTAAATTATTTAATAGTGGAACATCTACTTGGGATGGTGCAACTGCGAAAGTTACAATATCAGGTGGATCTATTACAAATTTTGATGTAATAGATGGTGGTTCAGGATATGGTGCTGAAAAATTAGAATTTGATCCATCCTCATTAGGATCACCTTCAATTGGTGCTGCTGCAACCTTTACATCTGTTGGTATTTCATCTAATATCGGAGACATATTACAAGTCACTGGTATTGGAACTCTCACAGATGGTTATTTTAGAATATCATCAGTGCCTTCTACAAAAACTGTTGCGATTGCAAAAACAGGTGGTGACACTTCATTCCTTACAGGACAATTTGCTATTAATTTAGGACCATCTGTACCAATAGTATCTGATGATTTTGAATCTGTAAGTGGTGTATCTACATTTACTTGTAATTCTGCTCATGGATTAGTAATTGGAAGTCCGTTTAGAATTATTGATAGTTCAAATAATAATTTAGGTGATTTCATAGTTAAAGAGAGAGTTGGTATTAAAACATTCTCAGCAAAAACTGATGAAAATCTAAATGGTGCATTTGTTTTACGACATGGTATGAGTGCAGGTGATGCCACATCTGGTTCTGATGGTGAAAACTTAGGTACAAGAGGCATGTCATTCTATGATAATGAATCAGTCACTCTTGTTGATGATCTAACAACTGGATCTATAATGAAAATTGAACTACCTAATTCTGGTATTGGTACTGCGATACGTTTCCCATTAGGTTCATATGTTCAAATTGATAGTGAAATACTAAGAATTACTACATCAGAATTATCTGGTAGTGGATTGAATGAAGTTGGAGTAGTTCGTGGTGCGTTAGGAAGTGCTAAGGAAGATCATTTAAACGGATCACTTATTAAAAAAATAACACCAATACCCGTTGAATTTAGAAGACCTTCGATTATTCGTGCATCAGGTCATACATTTGAATATATTGGTTTTGGTCCTGGTAACTATTCAACTGGTTTACCACAGGTTCAAGTAAAGACACTTACAGAAAGAGAGGAGTTCTTAGTTCAATCACAAGAAAGATCTTGTGGACAGGTTGTTTATACTGGTATGAACAACGAGGGAGATTTCTTTATCGGTAACAAGAGAGTTAGTTCTTCAACTGGACAAGAGAAAACTTTTGATGCACCAGTTCCAACTGTAACAGGTGAAGATCCATCTAGATTAAGTGTTGTATTTGATGAGGTGACTATCAAAGAAAGACTTAAAGTTGAGGGTGGAACATCAAGAACAATCTTATCTCAATTTGATGGTCCTGTTAACTTTAGTAAGGATGTTAGATTTGATGCTGAAACAACTATATCAAAAACACTTATTTTATCTCAAGCAACTCAATCAACGTCTACAAACACAGGTGATCTAGTTGTTGCAGGTGGTGTTGGAATAGCAAAGAGTGTTTATATTGGTGGTGATCTAAATGTAGCAGGAACTGTAAATGGTGGTAATTTATCATTTGGTAATATTACTATTGCTGAAACTAACGATAACACTATTGATACCAAGTCTGGTCCTTTAATGTTAAACTCTACATCTGGTATTACATCAGTCAGGGATAATCTTCAAGTTGATAATAATTTGACAGTTGATGGCGATGCAACTCTTGGTGTATCTACAACTGATTCTACTACAATATCTGGAACTCTTGCAGTTCAATCAACCCTTGATTCAACCAGTAAAACTACTGGTGCAGTCGTTGTAAGTGGTGGTGTTGGTATTGGTTTGGATCTTAAAGTTGGTGGAGACATCACTGCGTTTTCAAGTTCAGACAGAAATCTAAAAGAAAATATAAACATTATACCTAATGCACTTGATAAAGTGAAGGCACTTTCTGGTAATACGTTTACATGGAAAGAATCATCAATGAAGACCACTTATGGTTCCTATGGTGGTGATAATGAAGACGTAGGTGTGATAGCTCAAGATGTCGAGGCATTAGGTTTACCTGGCATCACAACAACTAGGGATGATGGTACGTTAGCAGTTAGTTACAAAAAACTCATACCAATATTAATTCAAGCGATTAAAGAACTATCTGAAAAGGTAGATGCCTTATCCTAATAAATAACTAAAAAATCTACAAGATGGCGAGTATAAGAAAATCATTTAGTTTCCGAAACGGAGTTCAAGTTGATGAAGATAACTTTATAGTTAATCCCAACGGTCTGGTTGGTATTGGAACTTCTGTGCCATCTGAGTTTTTAGATGTCAGAGGAACAGCAAAA
>MDTD01051207.1_pt1 | contig 11251 bp, 9 predicted proteins | sample 811221 | NCBI WGS metagenome assembly MDTD01 (sample SAMN05326646, study PRJNA326480) | marine metagenome | isolation source: seawater | place: Pacific Ocean: South West | collected 2011
CTATCGAATCGGGTATAATTTCATGTCTATAAGATTTATATCCTAAGTTATTAACAATGTTTTCTAAAATAAGGCTGTTTGATTCGTAAATTTGACCTGGTAGTAACTTCTTACCTGGGCTCACTAATTCATCACCTGTAGAAATTATTGAAATTTTTATCTTTTTATATACATTTACTTCATTATGTCCACCAGTTGCGATTAAACCCAAGTCCCGAGGGGTTAGCTTTGTCCCTTTTTTGAGGATTAATTCTCCTTTAGAAATATTTTCTCCTTGAAAACGTATATAGGTTTTGAAACTTGGTGAAACAATTTCTAACTTGTTATCTTTAATTGAGGTTTTTTCGACCATAATTATAGAATCTGCCCCCTCAGGAATGGGGGCTCCAGTCATGATCTTTGAAGCATATCCAGAAATTATCTTAAAACCTGATTTTTTGCCTGCAGAGATAATATCAATTACATCTAATTTAACTGGGTTTTCCTTAGATGCTCCAATTGTATCTGAATATATTAATGCATAACCATCCATACTTGAATTATTAAATGGGGGGTCATCGACCAAACTGTAAATATCACTTGATAGTATTCTATTGCATGAATCTTTAAGTAATATTTTTTCTTGTTTTATAGGTATCTTAATGTCTTTAATTAAATCAGTAGCTTCCTCTAAACTGATTAAATAATTCGAAATATGCTTACTAGTCACAAGATTGCGTAAGAGTTTATTTTAATAATGTTGATTAATTAAAATTAAATCGAACGGTTGTGGACACAGGACTATTCATTTTATGTTTTGGATTATTTATCATCGCCATTCTATATTCAAGTGTTGGGCACGGAGGTGCTTCTGGATATTTAGCAATTCTATCAATCACGGCATATTCCAATATTTTAGAATTGAAACAATACGCTTGGTGTTTAAATTTAATTGTGGCTGGGGTATCATTTTACCACTATTATAATTCAGGTTATTTTGTAAAAAACCTTACTATCCCGTTCTTAATTGGAAGTGTTCCTTTAGCATTTGTTGGGGGTTATATAGAAATTGATAATATATTATATGATTCATTACTATCTGTAACGTTGGTTTGGGCAGCATATAAGTTATATTCTACTAAAAAAATTATTGATTTAAATAACTTAAATATTCCAAGTTTTAAAGTAGCAATTCCGATTGGAGCGTTAATAGGTTTCTTTAGCGGTGTTATAGGAGTGGGTGGAGGTGTTTTTTTGTCCCCATTAATTATACTGAAAAAATGGGCCTCTCCTAAAAATGTTGCTGCAACATCTGCAATGTTTATTTGGATTAATTCATTAAGTGGCTTGATTGGTGCAAAAATGTCAAATCAGATTGTGATAGAATTCGAAATTTTGTTTCCATTCATAATATCTGTATTGATTGGTGGGTATATCGGATCTAAATATGGGACTATAATGAAGGAAAAGAATATTAAAAAAATTTTAATAATTGTTTTATTGATAGCTGCAATGAAAAGAATTGGGGGGTTATTGTGATAGTATTATTTTCTTTAACTATGATTTTATGTCTATTTTACTCATGTAAAGTGGTTGGTGAGGAAAAGTATCTAGTGTTATTTAGGACAATAGTTGCAATACCTGTGTTAATGTTTGTTGTCTTAATCAGTAAAATTTTTGAAATTATTCAAAGGTTCGGAATTTTTAAGTGATGTAGTATGAAGGTTTTATTAATAGGAGCATCTGGTTTTATTGGTAAAAAAATTTATGATTCTGCTCCTAAAATTATGGATATTACAGGTACTTTTTTCTCTAATAAAATTAGTGAAAGAGGTGGTAATTTCTTAAAATTGGATATTTTAGATTCAAAAATAAATTGGAAAAATATTTTTTGTGATTATGAATGTATTATAATTTCATGTAGGCCTAAGGGGATAGATGAAAAAAGTAGAACTGAAATATCAATTAGAGCGCGTGATGCTTATCTAAGAATTATTGAGTGTCTAAAAAAATGTGATAAGATTCCTTACATAATAGTTGTTAATGGGAGTTTAAGTTATGGAAATCAAGGTGAAAATTTGGTGGGAATTAATAATAAAATAACACCAACTGGATTTGCAAAATCATATTCTATTGGAGAATCTCCTTTTAGAGAATATGTAGAAGATGGTAACAACGCAGCTATAATACGTGCACCATGGGTTTTGGGAAATGGTTCATGGTATACAGATTTATATTATAGTGTCAATAAGGTGCCTATATTTGGTAATGGATCGCAGTGGATGTCTATAGTCACTGTTGATGATTTATCAGATTATATTTGGAATTTAGTCGAGGAAAAAAGTAAAGGTGTTCATCATCCAAAATTATCATTTAGATGTAGGCAAAAAGACTTTGCAATATTAGTGGGAAGAATAAAAAATAAAGAAATAAAAAAAATGGGTTTCCTAAATATGATAAAAATGGAAAAACAAAGTAAAGAGTCTATTTTAGCTTCAATTAAATTAGATGATGGGTTTGGAGATTATTCTGAAAGTGTGAAAAATTATATGAAAATAATTGATTATCTTGAAAATATTTAATTGTTTTTTCTATAAATATAAAGTGAATATTCGCCGGAATTCCAGAAAGGTGTCCATTGTAATAAATTATCAAGGGTAAAAAATAATTTGCTTCTTAGACTATTTACTGGTGCCCAATGCTGTCTATACCATGCAGGATGAATGATGCAAAAACCTTTGCGAAAAACTCTTTTTAATTTTCTTCCAAATTTTTTATGTATTTCCCTAGATGAATAACATTTAGAAGCTAAAAATCTGTTTGGGGAATATCCTCCCCAGATTTTTCTTAGTCTTGAAAATGCTTTCTGTGGTCTGAAGGTAATAATATTCCATATGATTTCAAATAAATACCATTTATTAACGAAAGTTACGACTATTCTTCCACCGGGCTTCAAGCATTCTGTAATCTGGGATATTGACTTATCAATGTCATTACATGTATTCAAAGCACCGAAAAATACGTAAACAGTATCGATAGTATTTGGTTTGAGATATTCTAGAATTTTTTCAGGTCCTCCCAACATTGGGTTAATCTTAACATTATTTTCAGATTTACTCTTAACCAATTTATAAAAATTAGGTGTTATATCTAGTCCGTGAACTATAGAGTTATTATCTAACTTTGAAAACCATACCATATCTAAACCTGGGCCATACCCAATTTCAAGCATAGTGGTGATATTACCTTCTAGAACAATGTTTCTAAACTGTTTTCTGAGTTCGACTAATAATGGATTACTGGTCGCTCTTTCTTCAAAAGTAGATGCTTCCGCATCGTAATAATCTGATACGGTTTGTATGTAGTTGGTATTATTCATTTAATCCCCCATAATACTTGAATATTTTTTTTCTATTCTCTTCATGTGTTCATTTTCATGTCCGCGACAAATAGATTTGGTGTAAAACGTCTCAGAAGATTTTGATCTGTATTTAAGTTCTTTTATACGTCTATTAGATTCCCATAATTCAATAAAACGTCCAATAAAAGGAGATTTCATCACAAACCACCACCAAGGATAAACTATTTTTCCAAACACTAATAATTTATTCTTAATTTTTGAATTAGGTAATTCCTTGTAAACCCACTTATTTTGAGAAAATAATTTTGTCAATCCACCACTATCTTTGATGGGAATCATTTGCATTAATTCACGTGCTACATATATACTGTTTTTCATTTCTAAAGATGACTCATCAATTACCATATTCGGGCACAAATAACTACCACTTTCATGTCTATGTGACAAAAAAATTGCTAAAGATCTAGCTCTCCAAACCCAATTTTTTTTAGTGATAATTAGAATATCTAAATCACCATCATCTTTAGCAACGCCTGCTGCGACTGACCCTGTAATAGCTAATCCTGTTATACAATTACAGGATGAAAGAATTGCAAGTACTTCTTTAGATGACTCTAAAATTTTATTTGCGTTATTCTTCCATTTCTGGAAATTTATATTTTTAGGGAATTTTTTAGAAAATATATATTCATCCTCCCTATAATATTCGTTTGAGTTATCAATAAGATTTTGTAAATCATGCAATGTAATCTTTGACCTAAAGTTATGATAGATTTCTTGCTCCGTCAATTGATGATGGAAAATACTCGCCCATGCAGATACCTCAAATAATGAATGATGAAATGAATCCATATTGTTTAGGTCCATTATTCAATTGAAAATATATACATATAATAAATAATTGGTAATGAACTATGTTAAATTGAATAGGGGGGATGATTTAGGTGTGGTGTGCGAAAAGATGTTTCTATGGGTTGTCGTGTCACTCAAGAAATTCTTCCCGTCCTTATGATTCTGGGCGCATTTATATCTATATCTACAGCATTAAATTTATCATACATTTTATCCCTAATAATGTGTCATATGATATTTATCTATTGGATAATAACACTAAAAAAAAGTAAAATTGATAAGTATGATTTTAGATTCTTAATTATTCCAATTGCTGTAATTATAACTGTCAATTTGAATGATTTTGATAAAATACCACCTCTATATGATCAGGCTTATCATTTACAAATATCAAATAGAATATTAGAAAGGTGGGACTGGGAACCATATCACCAAGGATTAAGCTTTTCTTTTAGGCCTGAATTAGTATCTGGTCTTGCATCGATCGAATTATTTTGGAGTGGGGAAATATATAAAATCACATTTACACCAATGATTTTGTTATGTTCAACCTGTTGGGCAATACAAAATCTTACAGAATATTATATTAATACTTGGAGTGGTTTTGTCGCAGGAATTATCTTTTTATTCATACCTGTAGTAATGAGATTTGGTCCTACTATGATGTTAGATGTACCTATGGCTGGAATGATAGTGTCTCTGTTATTATGGTTGCAAAAATTTAATCCTGAAGATAAGAAATATTGGGTTTTTTTTGGACTTTTGACAGCTTGTTTAGGTTTGAATAAATATCAATATTTTTACGTCGGTCCTTGGATAATAACGCTATTTTACATTCGTAAAAAGACTTTGCAAGGAAAATATACAATGATAGGGTATAGTTTTTTGACTGCTTTGTTTCTCATTAAGAATAAAATTAACACAAATTATTTCCTAGGTCCAATGAATTCACAAATTTCTGGAACAATAGCTAGTGTCAGTAATGAATTGGTGGGTGGTGAGTACACTTTCATAGATTTTGGTAGTGATTTTTTTGATGAATTTAATATAATAATATTAGTTTTAGGTTTAATCGGCAATATTTATTTAATAAAGAATAATAAAAACTTTTTTTTAAACACTTGGTTGATCGTGATTCCTGCAATTATTTTACATGGAATTATACTAGATTTTGGATATATTAGATATTCTACCCCTTGGATCGCGTTGACTTGTGTTGGTGTTCCTGTAATTTTTGAAAATGTCTTTAATTTGATTAAATCTAGATATGGTAATGATAATCTGATTAAAATAGCTATTATTACAATAATTCTTATTTTACCAGTGTATGACACATATGCTTACAGTGAAATAAATAAAGAAAAAAATAATAATAAGGCTGAAAGATACTGGAATTACGTTGGTTTATATGTTGAAGTTGGAGAATTTATACCAAATGATTCTATTGTGATTACAGGTAATGATATTAGTTTTTCATTATATTCTGGTATAGAATCATATAGATACTTAGAGTCAGAAGACCCAATAAATCACGCAATTAAAAAATTTAATGCAACACACATATTTACAGATTCAAAATTTTATAGATATGATATTGATGTAAATTATACATTTCTATACGGTTCTCCAATAGAACCACTAAAAAAATTCAAAAGTGAGTATAATGATGGTTACTTGTGGTCAGTAAATAAAACCAAATTAAATAATTTTATAAATTGGTCGAACCACACTGTTGAAGTTAAAAATGGTGATACTACTTACGGAAGTTTCTTATTATTAAAAGATAGTAATAATATAAAAAATTACTCAAATTATAATTTTACAAGAATTATAGAATTAAATGATATGTCAGAAATAGATATAATCTTCGATATATTAGTTAAAGAAGAGGGTGATGAAAGAATAATATGTAGTGATAGGGATGAGTGTAGTAGAGTGGATTATAGGTCTGAAAGGGGGTATATATGGGCTGTTTGGTTAGAATAATTTAACATTTACTGAAATCTTTTTTTGTGATTTACATTATCAAAAAATAACCTACTAAGTATCTTTTTTCTGGCAATTAGGACAATAATCTAATCTTCTACTACCAATTCTAATTCGGATTATCTTAATTCCACAATAATGACAAGGTAATCCGTTCCTACAAAAAGCGGAGTGTCTGTATGATTTTCTTTTTTCTCCTCTTTCTTTTCCAGATAACATTGTAGAATTACTGACTGTAATGCCACCAGTTGTATATGCTAAATTACTGATTTTTTTGATATTTTCAGCCCATTTTAATAATTTTTCATCTGACATTTCTTTAGGTTTAGAAAATGGGTTTACTTTTGATTGATGTAGTATTTCAGATCTAAGATAATTGCCGATTCCTGATAAAAATGATTGGTCTAACATTAAAGATGATGAACTTCTATTATTAAATTTATTTGATTTTAGCCTATTAAAAATAGTATTTATTGTGAGGGGTTTATTTAGTATATCTGGCCCTAATTTTCTAATGTATGGGTGGTCTTCTTCTTTTTCTGTATCAATAATTTCGATGTCTGTTGCAGACCATAGCCTAATTGCATAATTATTGGTTAAAAATTCTACTCTCAATGATCTATTTGTATTTATTTTAGTTTTCTTGAAATTAACAGTCCATTTACCATATAATTGATTGTGGCTGTACATAGTCAAACCATTGTCAAATCTTATTAAAATTGCTTTACCACGGGTAGATATAGAATTAATCATTGGATTTTTAATTATATTATTATATTTTTCTAATTTGTGATAATAAAAATTAATAGATTCAATTTTCTTTCCAACAAGTTTCTTGGAAATCTTGTCTACAGCCCTTCTAATCTCTGGACCTTCGGGCATATTTGTATATCATTAGACAACTACAAAAATTATTGTTTATTACTAAAGCATATTAAATCATTAATTTTCCTTAATGAACATGTGTGGTGGTGGTGCGGCTTTTGGTTGAATTGTGGAAATAGTACCTTGCCAGTTCTGATTTTGTATGGGAATTGAAGTGTCCCAAATATTAACTGGTTTTTTCTTTTGTCTTTTTAGAGTTCTAATTGTTAGATGTAATGACAATAAAATTAATACCAAACTAAGAACATAAATCAAATTGTTCATTCTGACCAAATTTAGTTAATCTTGTTTAGTATATGAAAGAGTGTTTAATACCATGATTATTTTTTATAAAAATTTTTTAAAGTTAGTTAAATTATTAATTCACCGACGTCATAATTTCTAAAATGTAATTTATATTCTGTAGGGACGCCGCCGCCAATGACAATTAACAATGTTGTATCTTTATCTGGAGTAATTCTACACCCCTCATCATCATCTGTTGTCACTGTGTTTTGATTATCGTACATTTCTATTTTAAGAAGATATGATGTGTGCATTTCTAAAGTATCTACTCCAATAGAATGATCAGTTTGTAAAACCACTCTTCCTAATTCTAAATTATCACCATTAGTTCCTTCATTAGTTGATTTTGTAGAAGCCCATGCATTATCATGATCAAAACTAGCTCCTCTTTCAGGTTTTAAAACTTCATGTAATCCTCCAACTTCATTTTCACAACGTACATGATAAAATATATTTGTATCACTTATTTTTGAACTCCCTGGACCTAAATGAAAAAACATCAATAATTGATGATGCCCTCCTGGAAAATTACATTCTGGATCAGTAGAAACTGATTGCCAACAAGGTTCATGAACGTAAGTAAAAATAGATTCTATTACAATTTTACCATATTCTTCTGTTTCTTTATTGGCTGTATTAGATTGGTTTTGATACATTTTTTCATATGTAATAACTATAGTGGTACAAATCACCATTGATACTAAAATTATTGCAATAAATGTAATCATGGAGCCGATGCCTACAGAAGCTTCATCGTCTCTTCTCATTGTTAAGTAGTATACTAAGTATTATTTTAATATTCATAAATGATTATTCTTAGTAATTGAATGAGAAATTATTGAATATTCAGCTGTTTTATGTTTTGGAAGTTGAACAACAGCGCCACATTACCCACATTGGTGATTAATATCTTTTGGTTCTTTATGATGTCTTCATCTACTTCTAATGATGATGATATTTATTGATTTTTTTACAAGAGATGAATATTTAAGTATGTTTTTTATTGATATTGATAATAATCATATATCCTAAATTATGTTGTAGGGTTTATATGTTAAACTCAAATTTAGAAAGATATGAAAAAGAGATTCAAAGTGGTTGTTAATATGGGAGCGAAATTTTACAAAATACTTATGATAGTGGTTTTATTATTTCCATTACTAAGTGTTGTAGAAGCATCAGATAATCAGAATACTATACAACAATTTGGAGTTGGTTTCGATGAGGTTGTAATTGCTTCAAGTTTGGATGGGTTAGATGAACCTAGAGATCTCGAATTTCATCCAGGTATAGATCGTAATGATGAGTTGTGGATTGTAAATCGCGTAGATGATAGTATGGTTATCATTCATAATACCGGTACAGAAACCCAAACAAGTGAAGAACGTTTAGACGCGTATAGAAACCATTTCATGGAAGAAGTGAGTGCAATTGCCTTTGGAGCTTACAATGATGAGTTTGATTATCAGTTCGGTACAGCACAAGAATCTAGGAATACCTACAATGGTGCAAACGAACCTAATGATTTCATGGGTCCTGCTTTGTGGCCATCTTCATTAAGTCATTTTGCTGTGGAAAATCAAAACGGAGAAAACGGACTATTGGGTAGTCATATTGATATGTTACATGAATCTCCTTTGGGAATGGGTATTGCGCATGATTATGATAATGTTTATTGGTATAATGATGGTTTTTATGGTGAACTGGTGAGGTATGATTTTCAAGAAGATCATGATACTGGAGAGCATGATCACTCTGATGGTATAGTACATCGTTATTCAGAGATTGAATTAAGTCGTTTTAATGGGGTCCCTGGGCATATGATTCTTGATAAAAATTCAGGGGTTCTATATATTTCTGATACTGGTGCTAATAGAGTTTTATGGGTTAATACAGATGATTCTAGTACCACTTCAACAAATATTATTGGTGATTCATCTCAATTAGAGCCATTAGAAGAATATTTGAGAATTAGTGATGTAGAGTGGGGTATTTTAGATGTTGGTTTAGATCGTCCTTCGGGGATTGCTATAGAGGGAAATATTTTGTTTGTTTCGGAATATGGTAATGGTAAAATTAACGCATATAACCTAAATGAAGACGGGAAAGGTGGAATATTTCTGAACAATATTCAAACATCAGCTCAAAAAATTATGGGATTGGAGGTAGGTCCTAATGGTCATCTTTACTATGTAGATAATGGAAGAAATGAAGTAGTAAGAATAGACCCATATTTTGATGTTGATGAAGACGGAATTATAGATAAAAATGATAATTGTTTAAATTTATACAATCCAGATCAAGAAGATTATGATGAGGATTCAATTGGTAATTCTTGTGATGATGATGATGATAATGATGATGTGATAGATGATATTGATTTGTGCCCAAGAGGTGATTTGGGGTGGTCTTCTTGGACATTCTCAGATTTTGATGGTGACGGTTGTCGTGACGATGGTGAAGATTTGGATGATGATGGTGATGGGGTCTGTGATGGTTTAGTTAATGATATAAATTGTAATGTGTCATCTTTATCATCTGATTTATGTCCAAATTCACCAATCGGATTTGTTTCGGATTCATATTCAGATAATGATGGGGATGGATGTGAAGATATATCAGAGGATAATGATGATGATAATGATGGTTATCATGATTCTGATGACGATTGTCCAGTTGAATTTGGTTCAAGTGATATTATTTTAATTGGGTGTTTGGATAATGATAATGATGGTTACTCAAATAATATTGATGTTTTTCCAATAGATTCTAGTCAATGGAACGACACAGATGGTGATGGATTTGGTGATGAATTATTTGGAACATTTGGTGACTATTGTCCAGAAGTTTATGGAAACTCTACTAATGATCGTTATGGTTGTTTAGATAGTGATGGTGATGGTTATTCAGATGTTGATGTTTTTTGGGGAATTCGTTTTGGGGGTGATGCTTTTACAAACGATTCTACTCAATGGATAGATAGTGATGGTGATGGTTATGGGGATAATGAACGGGGTAATCAACCAGACAAATGTCCAAATATATTTGGTAAATCATATTTTGACGTTTTTGGATGTTTAGATAATGATGGTGATGGATGGTCTAATTTGCAAGATGATTTAATATCTGATTCCACTCAATGGATTGATAGTGACAAAGATGGTTATGGGGATAATCAAGGAGGAAATCAACCAGACGCATGTCCAAATATATTTGGTAATTCAACAATAGAAAGATATGGATGTGTGGATTCAGACGGGGATGGTTTGGATGATGAGTTAGATGTATTTCCGTTTGATTCATCTGAGACTGTTGATAGTGATGGAGATGGTGTAGGTGATAATTTAGATGTTTATCCATTAGATTCAAGGAAAACAGAAAGCTCTTCTTTTAATTACATTGTTGTTATTTCTACTATTATTGTAGTTATTACTTTAGTTATTGTGACTAATATATATTTAAGTAGAAAATATAAAAATTAATTTATAATTTTAATTTATTATTATTAAATGGTTTATCCAAAGTTTTCCTCATGTTCACAATGAGGACAAATTATAGAATATTTATCTCTCTTTGGTTTAGGAACTTGCATAACAGCACCGCATAATCCACATTGGTGTTTAATGAATTGTGGTTCATTGTTAATTTTATCTTCAACATTTAATGTTTGTATGCTATTGCTTGATGTCCATCCAGCAGATGTATTATAATCATCTTCAGATTCTTTTATTGAAGAAGATTTTAAACTTAATTTTATTTTTTTCTTGAATCTAAATTTTTTCTTTTTAATCTTTTTTTGTTTCTGTGGCATTGGTGGAGGCATATGCATACCTGGAAGGGGTTGCGGCCTTCTTCCTTTTTTTACACGGGTCTTTTTCCTACGCTTCATTGCCATGGTATCAA